>MDSW01143868.1_pt1 | contig 11438 bp, 12 predicted proteins | sample 811171 | NCBI WGS metagenome assembly MDSW01 (sample SAMN05326641, study PRJNA326480) | marine metagenome | isolation source: seawater | place: Atlantic Ocean: North West | collected 2012
GCGCATCTCTCCGCCCAGGGTCCCTCGCTTTCAATCCCGACACACCGCGACGCCTTTCAACTCCGCTTCTGACGCCTTTCAAATCCACCCCGACGTTCGCTCGTATGGACCCTCGACCCTCAGTCGGCGCGGTCAACGGGTTGGACGCCGTGGCGTGGATAAAGCGCCAGTGCGAGACGTTCCCCGCGCTGAGGCCGCTGGTGTTGACGCTGAAGCGGCTGCTGAAGACGCACGCGCTGGACGACGCGAGCACGGGCGGCTGTGGCGGGTACTTGCTCGTGTCGCTCGCGGTGTCGCATTTACGACTCAGCGGCGACGCGGGGAAAGCTTCGCCGGGCAACTTGGGCGCGCTCTTACTCGGATTTCTGCGACGGTTCGGGAACGATTTCGACTACGCGCGGACCGCGGTCGCGGCGGGGAGAGCGTCCGGGGTGCTCAGCGCGAAGGAGCTCGTCGTGCATCCCGGCGCGTTCGGACGGCGGCCGGTCATCCTGTGCGAGGACCCGCAGGCGCGTCTTCTTCGCGTCTTCGCGTCTCCGCAATTCTTTTTTCCTCAGCCAAAAATAAATTCTCGACCCGGCCCGGAGAGGAGGAGAAGCGCGCGGCTCTGCGACGACGTCGCGATGATATAATTGCATTTCTCGTACTGAGCGTCGATATTAGCGTGCCGACGCGTGAAGAGAATGGGCCTCGCCCACTCGCTGAGCGACGTCGTCGACGGGCCGCGTCTCTCTCTCTCTCTCTCCATTTTTTTGGTTTTTTTTTTGTTTTTTCGCCGCCCGCTCTTTCGCTCTGACGCGCACCTTATCCCGCAGGAAGTCGGCCGTAACATCACCGGCGCGGCGTACCGCTTCAAAGAAGTCAGAGGCTTGTTCCGCGCCGCCGCGGAGGCGATGCAAGCGGAGGGAGAGCTCACGTTTTTGCCCGAGATGGTCGCCCCGAACGCCAAAAAGATTAACCCGAACGATCGCTCGCCGTTCACGGGCGGACGCGGCGGCGGCGGAAGCGCGAGCGGGAGTAGCAAGACGAAGACGCGCAAGGCGGAGAGGAAAGAGAGCAGGATGAAAGCCGCCGCGCGAGGACAGGGGAAGGGGAACCAGAACCTTTTGGGGAAGAGGCAGAGGGAGACGCCGGGGGAGAAGCGCGAGCGCGAGAGAGAGGAAAACGCGCGGGAGGATTTTTTCATCGCTCGTCTGAAGAACGAGGGCATCGGGTCGCCGGCGCGGAAGCGCCAGAAGAAGAACGCGGCGTCTGGGATGGTCAACGGTGGTAAAGGCAAGGGCAAGACCAAAAGTAAAAACGGCGTCGAGGCGACGGCGGCGTACGGCAACTCGAAGAACGGCAACTCGAAGTCGAAGCAAAAGAACCGAACGTCCCCCGGCGGCGGCGGCAAAGGCGGCGGCGGTCGGCCGGACGTGAAGCCCAAGAGCGCGGCGAGGAGAAACGCGAAGAAGAAGACGAAGAAGCGGAAAGGCGTGAGCGCGGCGGCGAACGGCTCCGGCAAGCGCGGAAGAAAAGGATGGGGCACGGGGTAGTGAGCGCGTCGCCTCAAAATACGTTAGAACCAATTTAAGGTTAACCTTAGTTAGGCTGCAGTCATGTCAAGTGATACATTCGAGCGCGAATCGTCGTCGCGTGAACTCACGATACGGTTGTACGTCAACCGTGTTAACTTCCGCGAAATAATCATCTATCTATCTACCCGCGCGCGCGGCGTCTGCATGTACGACCGACCCGACCCGATCCCGACACCGCGCGGACGTCAGCTGAGCTCCTTCCACGCCTCCACGCCGTTCGCGGACGGAGACGAGATCACCACCCGACCGTCGCACCCTTCCCGTTTCGCCGCCTCCAACATCGCGTCCGCGACTTCCACCGCGAGAAACGTCACCATCGTGTCCGCGTCCACGTCCGAGCCGTGCCCGCCCGTGAGCGCGAGCACCGTGGGCCCGGCGCCGCTGAGGAACGCCCCGTGCGCGCCCTTGGAGTACGCCGCGTCGATGAGCTCCGCGAGCGGAAACGCCGCGCCTCGTACGGGTTGATGAATCACGTCCTGACACGCGTACCTGACAGGGTCGTTCCATACAAAAATAGTTCATCGGTCAGTTGAAAGAAGACGCGATCAAGTGTTGAAACCGAGCGGTGGGTGAAAAACGTTTGTATAGAACGCACCTGAGCGCCTCCAAGTTACCGGTGCTGAAGCTGTTCACGAGCATCGCCGCGCGGGAGATGTTATACACCGCGTCCGCGACGGGGATCTCCTTCGGCAGCGCCGCGCGCGTCTCGGACGTGAGCGATTCGAAATCTGGGATGAACAGGATCGCTTGCATGCCGTCGGGAAGCCGCACCGCCTGCGTCACCCACTGCTTCCCGGTGTTGATCGACACCTGGAACCCGCCGTATATCGCCGGCGCGACGTTATCCGGGTGCCCCTCGCAGTCCGCGGCGAGCTGAAGCAGCAGCTGCTTCGTCTGCGGCGCCGCGAGGTCTTGCCCCGCGAGCGCGAGCCCCGCGGCGAGGCCGGAGACGAGCGCCGCGCTCGACGACCCCAGCCCGCGCGCGGGCGGGATGCGGTTCACGCTCTTGAACCGGATGTTTTCGATCGGGAGCTCGCGGTCGGGGTAGATGGCGCTGAACCCGTCCTTCACGGCTTGAATGATCGCGTTCGACTCGTCGCGCGGCAGCGAGTCTTCGCCCTCGCCGACAACGTCCACGACGAATTCGCCTCGCTCGAGGATGAGCTCGTTCTCGAGGTCCACCGCGAAGCCGAAGGAGTCGAACCCGGGGCCCATGTTCGCGCTCGTCGCGGGGACGGAGACGCTGCGGGGGCGCGGAGGTTAGGTTTGGAGCGGGGGGGGAGGCGGGACGGACGGACGGTCAGTCGATTCGATTCGCGCGAGGAGGCGATCGACCGTCCATCGCGAGACGAGACGAGACGAGACGAGACTTTTTGGCATTGAGGGTTAGGGCCGACGAGGCGATTCATCATTACGACGCGCTCTCGTCGCGCGCGTCACACTGGTCCCCATACGACCCCGTCCGCGTGGTGAACGCCGTTCCTTGAGGACTTTTGCCGCCGAGAGGACGCGCGCGCGGCGATGGAAGAAGACGCGGGGACTGACGCACATGAGCTTCTCGCCGTCTTTCAGGTCGATGTCCTCGTCCTTCGCGAGCTGCCGATCCGTGGACCACTGCGGCTTCGATTTATCCCCGGCGGCGGCTTGCGCTCTCGGCGCGACGCCGACGCGAACGCGCGCGCGGCGCGGCAGCCCGCGCGTCAGCGTCGCGCGTCGACGCGCGGCGAGCGGCGCGCGCGCGGAGAGCGCGAAAGCGGAAGACATGGCGGGACGGGTGAGCGTCGTGCGACACGGCGGTCGCGCCCGGACGAGTGGGTCCGCGCGAGTGGATGAGCCGACCTTTCCAACGCGCTCGGCGCAGATCCGGATCTCAGAAAAGCGCCAAAAAGTGCCAGGAGGGCGGGTTCGGCGGAGCGCGGACCGATGCGCGGAGGAGGTCTACGTCTGCGTGCTCCGCGCGCGAACGAATGGATTACATATTCAACTCCACCCCGACATTCGCTCGTGTAGAACGCGCCTCAGTAACTCCGCCCCCATATCACCCACGTCGTCGCCGGCGCGCCCGTGACGAAACACTTCGTCCCCGGCTCCAACGGCGGCTGAATGAACGGAATGCACAGCGTCTTCGCGGCGCCGCCCTCGCCGTCGTCCATGCTCCGCTTCTTCACGAGCTCTTCGCTCTCTTTCGTCTCGCACCACGGCGTGAGGACCATCTTCTTCGCGTCCAGCGCCGCCACGAACCCGTCCCAGGACGTACACGTGGTGATCGCCTCGTTGCGTTTTTTCGTCGCGCGCGCGAGCATATCCGCCTGCATCTCCTCGCACAGCTTCGGCAGCCGCGTCGGCAAGTCTTCCAGCTTGACCGTCTCCTTCGCGCGATTGTCGCGGCGCACGACGACGCAGTGCCCAGCCTCGAGGTCTCTCGGGCCGAACTCGCATCGCAGCGGGACGCCCTTGAGCTCCCAGTGGTTGTACTTCCACCCCGGGGTGTAGTTGTCGCGGTCGTCGAGTTTCGCGCGCATGCCCGCGGCGAGCAGCGACGCCGTCATCTTCTGGCCCGTCTCTGTTTGTTTTCGAGTGATTTGATTCGATTTGATTTGATCGATCGATCGATGGATGGATGGGGTGGAAGGGTCGCGTGAGCCGAGGGTCGCGGCGGTCGGCGGGGAAAGGAAGAGAAGAGAGGAATGACGGACGGACTGTAGGGCTCCTCATTATAACGAAGCCACAACCTCGCGGTCGACGACTTGTTACTGGTAAGGGGCCTCACGGCGGAGGTCGCACTTTTCAGTGCGCCGCGCTCGGTGTGCGGCTCGGACGTCCGAGGACGTTTCTCGCCGCGCGGGACGATTCGCCCGCGCGAGAGACGGTAAGAGCCGGGCGGATCGAAGACGCGCGCGCGGCAAACGGAGGGCGCCAAAAGAAAAGAAGCGGAAACGAAAACGAAAGCGATCCATCCCGGCGGACGCCCGCGACGAACGAACGAACGCGACGCGACGCGACGCACCCTTCATGCGATCCGTGTCCTCCTTAGACATCTTCGTGTTCGGGATCGTGATGACGACCGCCTGCAGCGGCGCGACGCGCGGCGGCAACACCAACCCGATGTCGTCCCCGTGCACCATGACGGCGACGCCGATGGTGCGCGTCGTGCACCCCCACGAGTTTTGCCACGCCATCGACCGCCCGCCGGTGGCGTTTTCGAACGTGATGTCGAACATCTTCGCGAAGTTTTGCCCGAGGCAGTGGCTCGTCGCGCCCTGGATCCCTCGTCCCGTCGCGGGCACGAACGCCTCCACGGTGGTGGTGTAGAGCCCGCCCGCGAATTTTTCCTTCTCGGATTTCACGCCCGGAATCACCGGCACCGCGAGGAGTTCCTCGTAGACGCGGCGGTACAGCTCCAGGATGTGCCTCACCTCCGCGTCCGCGTCCTTCTTGTTCGTGAACGCGGTGTGGCCTTCCTGCCACAGGAACTCGCGCGAGCGAATGAACGGCGTCGGGTGCTTGAACTCCCACCGAACGACGTTGCACCACTGGTTCAGCTTGAGGGGTAAATCTCGGTGGCTTCGGATCCAGTTCGCGAACTGCGGGTACATCACCGTCTCCGACGTCGGTCGGACCGCGATGGGGATGTCCAGATCGCTCTGCCCGGACCTCGTGACCCACGCCACCTCCGGGGCGAAGTCCTCGATGTGGTCCTTCTCCGCCTCGAGCCTCGCGGCGGAGACGAACAGAGGGAAGTAGCAGTTCTCCACGCCCGTCTTTTTAATCTCCGCGTCGAAGAAATCTTTGATGCACTCCCACATGCTGTACGCCCACGGTCGCAGAATGTAACACCCGGAGATATCGTAGTACTCGATGAGCTCGCCCGCGACGACGACCTGCGAGTACCACGCCCCGAAGTCGTCCTCCACGGACGCGGTGAGACCCAACCCGGTCTCTTTGATCGCCTTGGCGTTACCCGCCTTCTCCTTCTTCGCGGGCGGCGGCTTCTTCTCGCCGCCGCCCTTACCCTTTCCCTTCGGCGGCGCCGCGACGACGCCCTTGAGCGCGTCCGCGCGCTTCTTCAGCTCCAGCAACGTCGCCACGGCAGCCTTGACCTGATCGTCCGTCACCGTCGCGTCGCCAGCCTTCTTCGCGTCCTTCAGAGACTTCACGACGAGCCCCTGCGCGCTCGCCGCCGCCTCCGCGGCGGCGATCTCCTCCGGAGTCCCCGTCGGCGGGCCCGTCGCCGCCGGCGCCGGCGCGGACCGAGACGAAGACCGCGGCTTCGCGGCGGTAGCGGCGGATTCGGCGGCGGCGCCACTGTCATTATTCCCACTACTCGGGATCGTCACCGCGTCCACGCTCGTCGGCGTCCCGATCGCCTTTTGAATCCCCGGCGACGCCGCGACGGTGTACAGCAGCCGGCACACGTTGGGATACCGCTCCTTCGCCGCGGCGTCCACGGCGCACGAGAAGGCGTCGTACAGCGAGCACACGACGAACACGTCCGCGAGCGTGAGGTTCTCGCCGTCCGCCATGAACCGCTCGTCGTCCTTTTCGTACCTCGGCGCGAGGTATCGCTCGAGCTCGGCGAGCGCGGCGTCTAATCGCGTCGCCGCGTCGTCGAACGCGGCTCGCACGAACGGCGTCTCGCCGCGGAGCATTTTGACGCACGTCGCGACGCGCGGCGCGAGGACCTCGTCGTCCCATTTCACCCACGCGTCGACCTGCTCGCGCGGGGCGTACATCGGGTACGTCCCCGTGCTCGCGAGCGCTTTCGCGCACGTCGTCGCGCCGGCGACGTCGCCGCCCGGCACGCCGCGCAGGATGGGCGCGAGCGCGGGGTCGATCGCGCCGTCGTAGGATGCGAGCGGGAGGAACGCGATGTCGTGCTCGCCGAGGCTCGCGACCACCTTGGACTTGATCGAGCCGTCGTGGGGCTTCGTGTACATCGAGAGCGCCTGCGGCGCGGGGGGTGGGGCGGGGGCGGACGGACGGGGAGGACGGGGGGGGGCGGAGGAGAGGTGAGAAGAGAAGAGAAGAGAAGATCGATCTTCCGTCGCGTCGGAGCGGCGGAGCGGCGAGCGATCGATTCTGTCCATCGATCGAACCGCGCGCGGCCGCGGCGACGCGTCCTCCTCGCGGCGGGCGTCGGACGAGGGAGAGGGCGGACGCGCACCATGGCGATGTCGCGATGAGCCGGCGCGGGGCCGCTGCGGGCGCGCGTCTTCGAGTGCGGACGCGTCGCTGGAACGCGGGCGCGCGAAGCGGCGACGCGGCGGCTGCGGCGACGGAAGGTCAGAAGGGCTCGCGCTCTGCTCGATCCCGCGGCGAGATCGCGCGCGAGCTGGCGGGCGAACTCGCGCGGCGTCCAGGCTGTACTGTACGAAGGTAGTTTCCGCGAGGGAAAAAATTATCCGGTTCCTTCCGGTCGCCGTGATACTTCTCTCCGCGCCGCCGCACGACCGGGCGCGCGATGATGCCCCCAAGATAAAGCTCAGGTCTCGTTTCTACATCCCTTATTAATTAAATCTACTGCGCTGCTACAGTACCTCCTCTCGCGGCTCTCCCCGAGCGGACCGAACCGAGCGCCGCCGTCTCCCGTCTCGCGAACGACGCTCAGGGCCGTTCTATACAAGCGAACGTCGGGGTGGAATTCAAAGGCGTCAGTTGAAGTTGAAAGGCATCGAGGACGGGGATTGAAAGCGAGGGGTAGGCGCAGAGAGACGCCGGCAAAAGTCCTTAAGAAACGGCGTTCACCACGCCAACGGGGTCGTATGGGGACCAGTGTATAGAACGCGCCTCACGGCGGCGGCAACCGCCCCGTCGCGCGCACGTGCGAAAACACCGCGCGCAGGCCGTGTTTATTATGCGCGGCCAACGCGGCGCGTAACCCGTCGCCGTATATCTCGCTGCGGTCCGTCCGTATCTGGTTCGCGACGTACCCCGCCATCGCGGCGGCGTTCGCTTCCTCCCACGACGCCGGAGCCGGCGCGGAAACTTTTCCGCCTTTCCCGCCGCCGCCGCTCGAGGGTCCCCCCCTCTCTCGCGACACGCCGTGCAGCGCCGCGTTCTCGACCCACAGCAGCGCCATGAGCTGACACAGCCCTTCCTCGACCTTCGGCTCCAGGCGCGGGTACCCACCCGCGAGGCGTATGTACGCGTGCGTGCACTCGTGCGCGAGAATCGCGCCGGCGGCGATGAGCGGTAAGCCGTACAACACGACGACCGCGTTCACGGTGTGCCCCGCGGTCCGCGTCACGACGCGCTCGCTGAACCCTAACCCCGGAAACCCTAAACTGTTACTAAATCCCCTCCCGCCGTTCACGTTCGGCACGCGCTCCACGGTTCGGATGCGGTGCTCCTGGAACATGCACAGACCGCGCGTGCGCGCGGTTCGGCCGCGATGCCACCCCTCGACGTCGTCCGCGTCGTTGAGCATCTCTTGCGGGACTGAGGGTCGTTCCATACGAGCGAATGTCGGGGTGGAGTTGAAAGGCGTCAGATGGAGTTGAAAGGCGTCGAGGTGTGTCGGGATTGAAAGCGAGGGGTGGGCGGAGAGAGACGATGGCAAAAGTCCTTAAGGATCGGCGTTCACCACGCGAACGCGGTCGCATGGGGACCAGCGTATAAAACGCGCCTAAATGCAGCGGCGGTCGCTGCGGCAGCAGCGGCATGTCTTTGCTCTCGAAGAAGAGGCACACGTCGTCGTACAGCGGCGGCGCGTCCGAGGCGCTGTCGATGACCGCCGTGGACGCGCACTCGATGCACAGCGCTCTGCCGTCCGGCAGCTCGCCGAATTGATTCTCCGACGTTCCGCGGCGTTCCAAACGATCGCAGCCGTCGCATCGACGCGTGCCGTCGTCGTCGTGCGTCGGACAAAACACGTCGCCCCAGTACGGGTGCGTGAGAAACTTCACCGATCCCGACCGGTCCGCGGGGATGAAGACGTCGCACACGACGCACTTCGGGTGGAACAACTCTCGGAAACACGATTTGTGATACGCGACGCCGTCGCGCGTCGCGAACGAAGGCTCCGCGATGACGCGGCGACACCCCGCGCACGTGAAACACGTCGGGTGCCACGTCCGCCCCATCGCGCTGATCCCGCCCGTCCACGCGGTCGATCGCTCGCACCCGGGGCAGTGTCCGGGGGGAACGGATCGAACGGGAACCGGAGAAGGCGGGACGAAGGACGCGCCCGGCGCCGGCGGCGGCGCCGGCGCCGCCGCCCACCCGGCGTCCTCTTCCTCCTGCAGCGCCCTCGCGAGCGCCTCGTCGTCCGCCGCCGTGGCGTCGCGTCCGCTGGGGGCTCTCCCGCCGTCGCCGTGGTGACGCGCGGCGGCTTCCGTCTCTTCCTCCGCGAGCGCCCTCGCGAGCGCGGCGTCCGCGTCTTCGTCGTCGCGTCTGCGTCCGCCTCCGCCGCCGCCGCCGCCGCCGCCGCCGCCGCCGCCGCGCGCGCCGCCGCCGAATATCAACCCCCCCGCGGAGAGCATGTCCCGCCCCGCCGCGGCCGCCGCGATCGCCGCGTCTCTGCGGCGGTTCGCCGCGAGGTCGTCGAGCTCGACGTCGACGTCGTCGTCGCGGCGCGGCGGCGGCGCGCCTCGCCCTCCTCCGCCGCCGCCGCCGCCCCAACCTTCCGCGCGCCCCCTCGCTCGCGCCTCCGCCATCATCATTCCTCCGTTCGAGTTCCCGGACGCGGCCGCCGCGGCCGCGGCTTCTTCTTCGCGCTGAAGCCTCGCCGCGAGCATCGCGTCGGACTCCGTCGCCGTCGCCGTGGCCTCGTCATCGCGTCGCTGCATCCGAGCCGCGACGCGCGCGTCCTCTTCGACCTGTCTTCGCCGCGTCTCCGCTCGCGTCGCGCCCAAGGCGTCGAGCTCGACGTCCGCGCGTTGCGGTCGCGGAGCATCGCGGCCGCTCGCGCTCGCGCCGCCGACGCTCGCTTCGAGCGCCTGGAACGATGCGAGGAGGGAGGAGGGGACGAGGCGCTGATGACGTGAGCGACGACGAAGGAAGGCGAAGGAAAAAAAACGACGACGACGACGAGGCCGCGTTCATCTGTCGCGAGCCGGAATCTCGCGCACCTTGCGGAGCTGCTCCTCCTCTATCTCCGCGAGCGCGGCCTCGAGGGTCGCGCCGCCGCTCGTGTGACCCGGAGGCGGCGACGGCCGCGACCGCGCGGACGACGCGCTCCCCATGGCGCCGCCCCGGAGTGACGCCGACGACTTCCGAGAAGTTTCTTCGTCCGCGTCACGACGCGACGCGACGACTGCGACTCGTCTGTCTGTTGCTGACACGAGAGTCAGACAGGATCGTTTCGCCGATACAACGCGTCGCGCGCCGCGGCCGCACGCGCGCGATGACGACCGCGGCGGACGACGCCGCGGAGGACCTCCTCGAACGCCTCGCGGACGTCGGGTGCGTCTCTCCCCGGTCCGACGCGCCGTCCACCGTCCGCCGTCGCCTCGTCCGTTCGTTCGCTCGACGACGCCCCCCCCACCTCGATCGATCGACATCGACCGACGCGTCCCACCCCTCCCTCCTCTCCCCCCCCCAGCGTCCCCGTCGACGACGCGTCCCCGGGCGACGTCACGCGCCGCGCGTCCCCCGCGGTCTTCGCGCGCATCGCGCAGCACCTCGCGTCGGACGTCGCCGCGCTCGTCGAGACCGCGGGCGCGGACGACGCCCGCGGCGTCGAGGCGGCGACGCACGCGATCGTGCGATCGTGCGCGTCGTCCGCGTCCGTCTCCGCGACGACACCGAACGCGGCGGACGCGAACGCGCGGCGGATCGAGCAAGGGCTTCGCCGGCTTCTCGCCGCGATCGACGCGGAGTCGCGCGCGGCGTCGTGCGACCTGCGGACGCTGCTGGACGAGCTGGTTACCTACGTGCAGAGTGGCGTGATGCTCTCGAGGAAGAGCGAGAGCGACGGCGCCGCGGGGGTGGGAGCGGGCGCGGGCGCGATGGATACCGAGGACGCGGGGCCGCCCGGCCTCGACGACGCGGCGGAAGAGAGGACGTCGAACGCGCTGTGGCGGATGGCGGACGCGCTGGTGGACGACGACGCCGTCCCCGCGGCCGCGGCGGCGGCGGCGGCGGGGGATGCAGATTCAGCCGGAGCCGTCGCCGCCGCCGTCGCGGCCGCCGTCGCGAAGGCGCTGTCGCGCCTCCCCGCCGACCACCTCGACCGCCTCTTCCCGGCCGGGTCCTTGGAAACCCTAAACCACGACGTGACTGAAACTCTTCGCGCGATCGTCCGCGCGCTGAACGACGAGTACGCGGTTCGAAAGGAAACCGTCGGCAAGCGCGCGGGCGTCGCCGCGCAGTCGTTCGCGTACTCCAAGGTGCGTTCTATTGCACACTGGTCCCCATACGACCCCGTTCGCGTGGTGAACGCGGATCCTTAAGGACTTTTGCCGTCGTCTCTCTCCGCCCACACCTCGCTTTCAATCCCCGCCCTCGACGCCTTTCAACTCCGCTTCTGACGCCTTTCGACTCCACCCCGACGTTCGCTCGTATGGAACGGCCCCGAGCGAATGAAACCCCGCCCGGAGCTCGCCGCGGCGTTTCTCCGCCGCGCCGGCGCCGGCGACGGCGACGGCGACGACGGGACGCTGCAGACGCGCGCGAGCGTGACCGTCGCCGACCTCGCGGACGCGCGCGTGGGGGACCTCGCGCGCGCGAATCTGCGGACGAACGCGGAGGCGCGCGCGAGCGTGCGCGACGCGAGCGCGAAGCGCGTCGTCATCGGCGCGGTGCGTTCTATGTCACACTGGTCCCCATACGACCGCGTCCGCGTGGTGAACGCCGATCCTTAAGGACTTTTGCCGGCGTTTCTCTCCGCCCAGGGTCCCTCGCTTTCAATCCCGACACACC
>MDSW01114025.1_pt1 | contig 11437 bp, 11 predicted proteins | sample 811171 | NCBI WGS metagenome assembly MDSW01 (sample SAMN05326641, study PRJNA326480) | marine metagenome | isolation source: seawater | place: Atlantic Ocean: North West | collected 2012
AATATCAAAAAGTAGGTAAAAAATGTATAGAATTCGACGAGTATACAAAACACAACCCGGAGTTGCTTCTGACGTAGCAAAACTAGTATACGAACAAGCCAAAATTTACAGAGATGCAGGACACAGAGGTGATTTTACCGTTTCCTACAATGGTTACACTCTTCCAGGCGAACAAAATATCGTAATACTAGAATGGCAAGATGAATCCATTCAATCCCCTAGTCGAGAAGGAAATAAAGTTCCAGCTGAGGTAATTGAAGTTGCTAAAAAATATAGGCCATTATTGGAAAGTCAACATATAGAATTTTATGAAATGGTAGATCCAAAAACTATGGGTGACTGATGAAAAATAATCTGTCTATTATAAATGGTCAAATCATTGATCCAGAAACAGAATTAATTGCATTTAAAAATGTTGGAATTACCAATGGAATTATTACTGAAATATCCGATGGTCACATTGATGCTGAAAAAACCATCGATGCTAAAAACGAAATCATCTCTCCCGGTTTTATTGATCTACACTCACACCCTCAGGACAATCAAATATTCGAATTACAAGCATTTGATGGGGTTACGACTACTCTAGAATTAGAAGTCGGAACTGCCGACATTAAGAGCTTTTATAAAAAATGGGAAGGACAATCTAGGATAAATTTTGGCGCAAGTATCGGACATATACCTGTAAGGATGAAGGTGATGGATGATCCAGGAGATTTTGTACCAGCAGGGGATGCAGGAAGTCGAGAAGCCTCTAATGATGAAATCTTAAAAATCAAACATTTTATTACTGAGGGATTAGAACAGGGAGCTTTAGCTGTAGGATTTGGCTTAGATTACACTAGAGCATGTACCAAATTAGAGGTGATTGAACTTTTTAAAATCGCTGCTAAATATAATGTGTCTTGTCATGTTCACTTGAGAGGAAAAGGGCATAGGGAACCTAACAACTCTATAGAAGCATTAGAGGAAGTGATAGCAGCATCTGCCATTACTGGAGCTGCACTACATGTGGTGCATATCAATAGCACAGGAATGAAAGCTGTCCCAATACTTTTAGATATGATCCAAGGAGCAAAAAATTCCGGGTTAGACGTTTCAACAGAGTGTTACCCATACACTGCTGGAATGACTAAAATTGAATCTAAACTATTCGAAGAAGGGTGGCAATCACAATATGGAATTTCTTATGACAAACTTATGCGTCCAGACACGGGTGAATATTTAACAGAAACCACATTTCACACTTATAGAGAAACAGGTGGATGGGTTATTGCTTTTTCTACTCCACAAAACGATTTAGATTATGCGGTTAAACATCCTCTCACAATGATTGCTACAGATAGCATTATTGAAAAGGGAAAAGGTCATCCTAGAACTGCAGGAACTTTTTCAAAAGTTCTAGGTGAATATGTCCGAGAAAAAAAACAAATTACTCTTATAGATGCTCTAAAAAAAATGACTATCATGCCTGCTCAAAGATTAGAAAAAAGAGCTCCAATTTTCAAAAAAAAGGGCAGACTTCAAGTAGGAGCTCATGCAGATATAGTGACATTCAATCCTAATACGATTATAGATACTTCTTCATATACTAATCCCACTTCACCTCCTAACGGAATTTCGAACGTCATAGTAGGAGGTAATCACCTGATTCACAACAAAAAAATTATTACAAATCTATATCCAGGAACAGGAATTCTAGCAACTTCAACATAAGGAGATTTAATGTCAGTTTATTCAATTACCAGTATTAATGTTAAAGATTGGGATGCATATAACGAATATATGAGATTAGTTCCACCAATCATTAAAAAATTTGGTGGTAGATATATAGTCAGGGGTGGAGAAATTTACTCAGACACGACTACATGGAAACCCAATAGAGTCGTAATTTTGGAATTCCCCACTATAGAACAAATGAAAGAGTTTCGTGAATCAGAAGAATACAAACCAGTTGCTGCTATTCGTCAAGGAGCATCCACTAGTGAAAGTTTTGTTGTTGAAGGATTTGATCAGAATTAACTCATTAGTTCGGGATTCAAACATGCTAGCATCTTGCCTTCCGTAAAGAAGTTGATTATGTTGTCAGCTGCCATTATTCCCATATTTCTTAAAGTAGCGGCACTAGCACTTGAAATATGGGGAGTAATAATCACATTTTCCATCGAAACTAAAGGATCATCATGTGCAATAGGTTCAGGATCAGTAACATCTAAAGCAGCCCCTGAAATTTGGTGATTTTTTAATGCATTTGTCAAAGCCAATTGGTCAATAGTTCCACCTCTAGAAGTATTAATCAAAAAAGAATCAGATTTCATCAAATCCAATTCGCGTTTACCAATAATTTTTTTTGTAGCATCATTGAGGGGAACATGAATTGAAACATAATCAGATTCTTGCAACATATCATCCAAACTAGATTTCCAAATTAATCCCAGTTGATTTTCAAGGTCATTCTTACGGGACCGAGAATGATAAATAATTTTCATATTGAAACCACTAGCTCTTTTGGCAACAGCACTACCAATCATCCCCACACCCAAAAGACCTAAAGTTTTACCATGCACATCTGTTCCTAAATATGGAGTTTGATCAAAAACTTTCCAGTTACCCTTCAAGACATTGTGATGAGAATATGAAATTCGTCTCCCTAATGTCAAAATGAGCCCCATAGCAAAATCTGCACAAGATTCATGTAAAATTCCAGGAGTATTTCCAATTAAAATACCTTTAGATGTAGCAGATGACAAATCTATATTGTCATATCCAACAGCTCTAGTAGATACAATTTTTAAATTTTTGGCTGCGTTGATCACATCAATATCTATCGGATCATTAGCCTCAATCATAAAGGCATCATATTCAATAGATTTTTCTATAAGAACAGATTTGGGTGGAGGCGTAGTTTCATTCCAAACCTCAACTTGAAAAAAACTTTTAAGTTTATCTATAGCATCAGGAACTATTGGTCTAGTGACAAAAACTTTTTTAGTCAAATTAATTACACCTACTCTCTAAATTTTTCATAAACTTCTTCTTTTGTGGGAACATTATGCTTGATCAAAATATCTTTGCCATTTTCATCAAAAAGTACAAATGTTGGGATCATTTTAGTAGATATTAAGTCACTAACATGATTGCCTACAAGAGAATGAACATCAACTCTATATAACTTGAATTCATTTCTCAATTCAGACTCTAACCTACTCACGATAGGATTTAATGTTAAACAGCCCACTCAATAATCAGAATACATATAAACAAGATAAGGTGAACCTGAAGACCGGATGTTCTCAAAACTTTGTACACTGGACATGTCTTCATTCGAATTTTTTTGAATAGACTGAAATAAAATCATTAAGATTAAACTTAAGAGAACGAATACTAATACATATTTTGTTGAAAAAAATCTTAATCCTATTAAAGAAAAGAAAATTACAAAAAAAGCAGAAGCAAAAATTAAAGAATACTGATTAATAAGGTTATACAAACTACTCTCATTGATTTATCACCACAGTAAAAGTCTATATTTCACAAAATTTTGTGTCAATAAACCTGTCTGTTAACATACAAATCTCAGAGACGTAATCAAAAATCAATTAATCAACTTATAGAAGGATCAAACCATGTCTGATAAAGCATTAAGAGTAAGTTACGGAGAATATACCTACGAAAGTGTTCCAGAATGGGCCCCATTACCCAAAGGATGGGAATGGAATCATGTAGTTGGAGTTGCCGTAGATGATCAAGATAGAATTTTTGCATATAACAGAAGCGAGCATCCCATCATAGTTTTAGATAAATCTGGAAAAATCTTAGATTCTTGGGGTGAAGGACAGTTCACTAGAGCTCACCATATTGAAATAGGTCCAGATGGATCCGTATGGACGACCGATGTGGGAGATCATACTGTCAGAAAATGGACTATAGATGGAAAACAATTAATGATTTTAGGAACTCCCAATCAACCATCTGTAGAACAAAGCGGAGAACCATTTAATCAACCTACAGATATAGCCTTTGGTTTAGATGGATCAATATATGTCTCAGATGGATATGGGAATTCTAGAGTGCATCACTATTCTGCTCAAGGTAAATTAATAAGATCATGGGGAGAAAGAGGTACCGGACCTGGTCAATTTATGCTTCCTCATGGAGTAGCTGTAGACCCAACTGGTCTTGTGTACGTATGTGACAGGGAAAACAATAGAATTCAAATTTTCACGCCAGAAGGCCAATATGTATCTCATTGGAAAGGAGTACACAGGCCTAACCAAATTGTTTTAGGTAACGATGGAGCAGCATTTGTCTCAGAATTAGGGCATCGCCAAGGTACTAGAGTTACTCCGAACTTAGTTTCTCCTAACTCAGGAGTCAAAATCTTAACTAAAACTGGGCAATGGTTAGGTGGTTGGGGACAAAGCACAAGAGAACATGGGGATATAATGGCTGCTCATGCTTTGGGAATAGATTCTGAAGGTAGTTTATACGTGGGTGAAACATTAGAAGGCGCAAGAATGCAAAAATTCGTCAGAGTATAAATTCAATTCCACTTGAAACTAAATTCTTAATATTCGCCTACTAACAAACTTAACTAAATTTAAACCCCATTGTTTCGGTGACGTGGTATGCATAAACTCATATGCTATGGGAACTATTAATAATGTCAAAAAAGTTGAACTAGCCAACCCTCCAATCACCACAGTAGCTAAATCTTCCCCTATAATTCCTCCTCCCTCATTCCCAACAAAAGCTGCTAAAGGTAATAACGCCAAACCAGTTGTAAAAGCAGTCATAAGTATCGGCCTTAACCTCACCAAACCTCCTTCAATCAACGCTTCCCTTACAGAAAAATTATCGTCACGCAACTGTTGCACAAACGCAATCAAAACAATTGCGTTAGTAACAACTAATCCAATTAGTAACAATAATCCCATCATCGCAGGCAAACCTAAAGATCTGCCTGTTATAGCCAGACCAACAAAAGCACCGATACTAGCTAAAGGTAAACTCAGAAGAATCACTAAAGAATCTCTCAAAGAACCTAAACTACCCGAAACCACCAAAAATACTAAAATAATACTGATGGCCATTGCTAGAAAGATATCTTGAAAACCTTCAGCAATATCTGAGAAAAGACCACCTGTTTGAATTTCAATTCCATTTGGTAGTGAAATAGCATCTATTTCTGCATCTATAGCCATTTGAACAGACCTGGTATCTTCTTTGGTAATTTTGCCCGTAATAGTAGCTGAACGATTTGTATCTGTTCTAGCAATAGTAATGGGAGATTCAGCTCTATTCATAGTAACTAATTCGCCTATAGTTGCAGATCCTAAAGGACCATTAACAGATAAATTATTGAATCCTTGAAAAGGATCTTGAGCACCATACATCGAAGAAGCAATTAATTTTAATTTCAAGTTCACTTCTTCATCATTTAACATTAAATCCCCTAAATCTTGTCCTTTCATAGGGGCACTAATTGCCACAGCAACCTCTTGAGGCGTCATTCCAATAGTTGAAGCAATATCTGAATTCACAACCAAGTTCATTTCTGGTCTTGTCCCAGTTAAATCTGATTCAATATTATCTACCCCATCTAAATTTCTTAATGCTAATAGTAATTCGTTGTTTACCCTAGACAAATCTCCCAAATCATTACCAACTATTTTTACTTCTACACCAGGTTGAGGTGGACCTGCTGCATTCAACTCTTCAAATTCATATTGAGTTCCATAGCTTTCAGAAGGAAATTGATTAGTTAAGATTTCCGCAACATTATCTGGTGCATCAGAAGTGAGTCTAACAAAGACACTAGCAAAACCCCCTACATCATCAGGATTAGAAAAAACACCTGATCCACCTATTGTAGTCACAAAGTTTTCTATCTGACCATTATCTAATCTAGATTTTAATTCTTTTTCCAAATCTAAAACTTTAGATAATTTTTGTTCTTCAGTAAGTATAGGAGGAACTGAAATATCTACTGATAAAATCCTAGCAGGGCCCGAAGGAAAAAGAGTAACAGGAATTAGGCCTAATGCTGGTAAAGAAACACTACCCATCGTGAGTATTAAAGCTATAAATATAGTAATGATTTTATGTTGTAAAGACCAAATGAGGGCTGGTTTATAAATCCTTTGTATAAAAGATAAATTGTTACCCGTTTTCTCACTATCTTGAATCATATCTCCCGGTCTTAAAATATATGCACCAACTACAGGAACAAAAGTAATTGAAACAATTAAAGAGGCAAACAAAGCTGCAGAAACAGCAATACAAAATGGTAAGAAAAATGATCCAACTAATCCTTGAATGAATGCAAGAGGAGCAAAAACAACGATAGTAGCTAATGTTGAGGAGGTAATAGCAGCTGCTACTTCTTTAGTAGCTGATAATGCTGCATCGAATTTTGATTCCCCCATTTGCATATGCCTGTAAACATTTTCTAAAACAACGATACTATCATCTACAACTCGACCAACAGCTAAAGCCAAACCACCTAATGTCATCACATTGAGAGTTAGGTCTGTAAATCCCATTAACAGTACTCCACCTAAAATACTTACAGGAATAGTTAATGCTATTACTAAAGTTGGTCTCAATGACAATGCTAAACCTTTCATAAAACCAGGTTTAATGTTTAACAAAAATATAAATACACCACACACGGCAAACAAGAATCCGTATATTCCTTCGCTAAACAAAGTTTGTAATTGACTTTCAATATCAGGACCTGCGTTATAAATTACTACGGTATCGAGTCCAGATTTTTGTGCTTGAGAATTAGCAATATCCAAAACTGCTCGAGTCACATCCACGGTATTAGAATCAGGATCTTTAAATACACTTACTCCAACACTTGGATTTCCGTTAGTCCTTGAAATAGAATTTGATGAAGATGGAACTTTAGAAATAGACGCAACATCTTTTAATAAAACAGCATTTCCATCTTTAGATCCAATAGCAATATTCTGTAAATCTTCTAAAGTTGAAACTGAGTGAGATGTCCGTAATGAAACAACTCCTGTTCCATCAAAAATAAATCCGGAAGACATTGAAAAATTCATTTCTTCAAAAATTTGAGAAATTTTATCTAAGCTAATGTCATTTTGATAAAGAGCTTCTGTATCAGCATTGACTACAACATCAAATTTCTGAATTCCACTGATTACTACGTCACTGACCCCATCTATTGATAAAATTGATGGTTCAATTTCTTTAGATACTATATCTTGTAAGGAATTGAGGTCACCTTCTGTGATAAAACTAAATTCGAGTACAGCTTGTGCCCCGGGATCTAATTTATTAACCGTTGGAGTTTCCACAGTAGTTGGTAAATCCATAGAAACCAACCTAGATTCTACTTCGTTTTTAGCAACATCCATATCAATGCCATAGTCATAGAACATCAATAATAGTGTAGAGCCCTCAAAAGTAATGGATTGTACAGAATTTAACCCTTCAAGACCTGAAACTTGTTTTTCTAGTGGTTCAGTAACATATTGAACTACATCTTCCGATCCAGCATTAGGATATGAAGCACTAACAGTTAAAAGAGGAAATTGAATTCTAGGTAAAACTTCAACAGGTAATTGGCTAAATGTAAAAATCCCATAACCTAAAACTAACAAAAAGGCCAAAATAGTTACTGATGATCTCTTTAATGCCAATTCAGTAAAGTAAGTCATTTAACTCCCTAATAAAAAAATATTTTCATAATATAGACACATATAAATTATATGTAATCAAGCCAGAGAATAATATGACTTTAAATGCTTTAAAAAGTAATTTAATCCATTTTCTGTAAAAACAAACATATTGTTTTCTCTGTCGGACATTCCTGTTTCTAATGTCATAGATTCAGAAATAGGACCTACAATTCCGAAACAGGAATGTCCTGCAGAATCTCCATAACTATTTCCAGTAGGTCCTGCTGCACCTGTCTCACTTAATCCCCAATCAGAATTCAATTTACTCTTAATTTTATTTGCATAAAGTAGTGCACATTCTTCAGTAGAAGATCTAATTCCAACTCGATCATCATCAGTGATATCTAACAAAGCATTTTGAGAACTTTTTGTATAAACCACTGATCCGCCCAAAAAATAAGCAGACGATCCGGGAATAGCCAATAAAGAAGAAGAAATTAAGCCCCCTGAAGAAGATTCAGCTACGGCTATAGTTTGATTATTATCTTTTAAGATTTTACCTATTTCTAAACATGTTTTAATAATTTGAGGGTTCATATTTACTCCTAAATTTAAAAATTATTTACTTTACTTTAATTACTTGAAAATCAACTTTCCCGTTTTGAACTAAATTGCGAATTTTACGTTGCTTAGTAGTTAAATCACTATTTCCTGACTTAAATTCAACTAGAATGATTTGATCTTCCTCAAATTGAATTCCATCTATAGGTGATCCTAAAAATCTAAATTGCTTAGAATCCCAGGGAAAAAGGTTATGTAATGGAATAAATTGTTCAGAAATTTGACCAAATTTTACTGATTGACTTCTGAGTTGACTTTTATATGTACCAATAACTTTAGAAAAAAAATACAAAAATACCAAACTAACTAAAAGTACAATAACAATCATTATAAATAATAATTCAGTTAATGAAAGTTGAATCTCCATATAACCCCCTTATCAGAAAAGTTATAAATTTAATGCATTTTGAGAAATCGAATCTCCAAATTCTTTAATTTGCCAATTACGAACTTCAGGTTGTTCAAACTCTTCTTCAAAAGATTCAGGGAAACGTGACAATCTTGCCAAGCTTGAAGTAGGCCAAAGAAGACTAGGGTCTAATTTGAGTTCTTGACCTAAATCTTTTCTCCATTCCTTCAATTGTTTTAGCCTAATATTAGATTTTTCTCTTTCTTTGTTTGTCATACCTTTAATTCTTTGTTTACTTTTTTGAGGTCTATATTGAGGGTCCAAACTTAAACCTTTTTCTATAACCTCTTTAAGACGTCGTAAATTTGTCCCATTTGACCAATAACCTATTCCTGAAATATTAGAAAAATTTTGATGAGGATCTTTAGAAATTTCAACTAATACTGAATCTGACATAATTTTAAATGGTGGCCTATCCTTACCTATAGCCTCATCTTCACGAAATTCATATAAACACTTTAAAACAGCTAAACCTCTAGGGTTTAAATCAATACTTCCTTTAACATCAAAAAAAGCTGTAGTTTCATTTTTAGGTTGAAATTTAACTTTTGATAATCTAACACATTCTTCTTTGACCCAATCTAATCTTGATAATGCTAATAATTTATTTTCCATGACTTTTCTAGTGTTATTTAAGTACAAAACATCGTCAGCAGCGTACTCGATAGATTCATCAGGAAGTGGTCTAATTGTCCAATCACTTCTTTGCAATTTTTTTTCTTTCTTGATTTCGATGTTCACATATTCATTCAATATAGCATCTAAGCCTAATTTTTCAGATCCCAAAAAAGCAGCACCAATACTAGTATCAAATACATTTTTAAAATTAAAAGAATAATCTCTATGCAAACTACGGATATCAAAGTCACCGGCATGAAAAATTTTTATAATTTCAGAATTATCGAAAATTTTACTCAATTCCATCAAATCATCAATTTCTAATGGATCTATGATGTGAGCCTGATCGTCAAAAGACACTTGAATCAAACATACTCGTTCCGGATATCTGAAAAATCCATTTCCTTCAATATCAATACTCAAATATTTTTTGGATAGTGCATCCGATATCAGCTTACTTAAAGCTTCTTTGCTATTAATCGTATTAATAGCTTGATTCGATTTAATTGTTTTTTGGGTAATCAAGTTAAAAAAAGTATACATGAAGAGTAGTAATTTATTTGCAGAATTTATCTAAATTAGGTAACTTTCTTAAAATTCATTATCAACAGCTCTATGCAAATCAAATTACAAGGGAAAATCATGAAAATAAAAAATATCAAAGTTAATAGAATTAAAACTCCTCAAGAAGATAATGCTAGACCTTTTGTTGGTAGACCCGGACAATTAGTTTTGCAAATAGAAACAGAAGAAGGTGTCACCGGAATTGCCGAAGCCGGAAGAAACTTAAAAGTTACTCAAGCATACTTAGATGAATTAATTAATCCTTTACTTAAAGGTTTAGATCCCACTAGGCCTAGACAAATTTGGGAAATGTTAACTCTTGGACATGGACAATACGCTACTAAGTTCCCTTCACAGATCGTTGGAGCAATAGATATAGCACTTTGGGATATTTCAGGAAAATCTGCAAACTTACCCATTTATCAGCTATTGGGAGGTGCCGCTAGAACTGAAATACCTTTGTATTGGAGTAGAGGAAATGGATGGAACAAAACACCTGAAGAAATGTTGGAAGAGGTGCAAGAAGGATATGACAAAGGATTCAGAGCTTTTAAAGTCAGAATGGACTGGAGAGCTTATAGACAAGACTCAAATCCAGAAAAAGACTTTGCGATTTTCAAAAAATGTCGAGAATGGCTTCCTGATGATTGCCCCTTAAGCTTTGATGCAAATGCGGGATACTCTGTTCCTACAGCTATTGAACAGGGTAGAAAATTCGAAGAAATAGGAATAGCACATTTTGAGGAACCACTTCCTCAATATGATTTCCCTGGATTAAAACAAGTGGTAGATGCCCTAGATTGTGCTGTCTCCACAGGAGAACAAGAAATTTCTCCTTGGGCATTCAGAGATTTAATTAATTTAGGTAACCCAGATATTCTTCAACCTGACATATTAAACATTGGTGGATTATCAGGAATGATGCGCGTATACGAATTGGCAGTTTTATACAACAAAATTGTTATGCCACACGCACCTTATTCAGGTGCAAATTCGACTGCTAGCTTACACTTATATTCAACAATTTCAAATGCGGTACGACCTCACGAAATCTCTGAAGAATTTACAGGTCCAGTAGAACAAGTTGCCAGGCTATTTAAAGAACCAATAATTCCTAATAATGGAACAATCAGTATTCCTGACAGACCTGGATTAGGATTAGAAATTGACGAAAAAGAATTCCAAAAAATGCTAGATGAATAAATAAATAACAAGGTTTTCAAAAATGAAATACGACACAATTATCATCGGGGCAGGATCTGCGGGCTCTATTTTAGCGACTAGATTAAGTGAAGACCCCAATAAATCAATACTATTGCTAGAAGCTGGACCAGACTATCCAGATATAGATTCTTTACCTGACGAAGTAAAATTTGGGTACGCAACTGGCACTGAAATTTCTACAAGTAATCATAATTGGCAATATACTGCTCGGGCAACTGATGAAACTGAAATAGATGTACCAAGAGGAAAAGTTACAGGTGGATCAAGTGCTATCAACGGTCAAATATTTCTCAGAGGAATTCCAGAAGACTATGATAATTGGTCTGAAATGGGCAACAATTTATGG
>MDSW01057370.1_pt1 | contig 11436 bp, 11 predicted proteins | sample 811171 | NCBI WGS metagenome assembly MDSW01 (sample SAMN05326641, study PRJNA326480) | marine metagenome | isolation source: seawater | place: Atlantic Ocean: North West | collected 2012
AGCCTGATGTGCGGGGTGTGGCCCTCGATCAAGATCAAACCCAACTCACCGTAACGGCCGTACCAGATCGCCCAGGATCAGCGGCGGCCCTCTGCCGGGCCCTGGCCGATGGCGGCATCAGCCTCGACACCATCGTGCAATCCGAGCGTCAACGCCAAAGCGATCTGGGAATGTGCCGCGACATTGCTTTCACGCTGCCGAGAGACGATCTGAGCCAGTCCATTGAGGCCCTTAGGCCCTTGCTCAAACATTGGCCCGGTGCGGAGCTAGTTGAAGGCAAAGCCATTGCCCGGGTCAGTGCCGTTGGCGCTGGAATGCCCTCAACACCTGGCAGTGCCGCCAGGATGTTTCGGGCTTTAGCGGAAGCGGGGATCAACATCGAGATGATCGCCACCAGCGAGATCCGCATCAGCTGCGTGGTGCCTGAAGAGAATGGAATTAATGCTCTGCAAGCCGTGCACCAAGCCTTCGGCCTCAATGGTGAAAGCCAACATCAAGCGCAGGGCACGGAGTCACCTTTTTAGAGGAGTTGCTCAAAACTCAGTGGCGTGCCTGCTGAATAGTTTCTGCGAGCAGTTTTACCAATTAACTCCGAGTAAAGATATGGAGGAGCGCCGTCCCCAGGGCGGACGATTCTAACGTTTGTTTCATCAAACAATTCGCCTGCAGAAATGTCCTTCGATATATAAATTGAACGCCGAAATACAAGGCTCTTGCTTTCAGCATCCGTAGGCCCATACCGAACTTTCCCAAGAGCCTGCCAGGCACGTTCAGTCTCCACAACTAGAGCTGCCATCTCCTCTGGCTCCAGCGAAAAAGCGCTGTCAACTCCACCTTCAGCGCGAGCCAACGTGAAATGTTTTTCTATTACTGAGGCACCCAGCGCAACAGAGGCAACGGCAACTCCTACACCCATGGTGTGATCACTAAGCCCAACCTCTGTATTGAACAACTTTTGCAGATGGGGAATTGTAGTGATATTGGTATTTTCTGGGGTAGCAGGATAGGTACTGGTGCACTTAAGCAACACCAGTTGCCTGCAGCCGGCCTCCCTAGCAGTATTCACAGCCATCTCAAGCTCGGCCAAGTTGGCCATTCCAGTTGAGATAATCAGGGGCTTACCTGTGGCTGCTGCTTTAGCAATTAGTGGCAGGTAATTATTTTCAAAACTTGCAATTTTGTAGGCTGGAGCATTGAGATTTTCCAGGAAATCAACAGCCGTCTCATCAAAGGGCGAACTAAAGCAAATCAGCCCCAATGCGCGCGCGCGCTCCATGATCGGAGCATGCCATTCCCAAGGGGTATAAGCCTTTTTATAAAGATCATGGAGATTCTGGCCAGACCAAAGCGAGTCGGAATCTGTAATTTCAAAACTGCCTCCACGCGCATCCAACGTCATCGTGTCAGCGGTATAGGTCTGCAGCTTGATCGCGTGAGCGCCCGCGTTCGCTGCCGCTTCCACAATCATCAAAGCCCGTTCCAGGCTTTGGTTGTGATTGCCACTCATCTCGGCGATCACAAAGGGAATGTGCTCTGCACCTATGGGGTGGCCTGCGATCTCAATCGTCATGCGTCTCTGTATGAGGAGCTGGTTTACTTTGAGGGATCGGTATGAGTTTCACATCTGCGTGCAAGCCATCGCTGCGCTGACATACGCGGCGGAACTCCAAGCGCATCCCATGAGCTTCAAGAAACGCATGCGGATAGCCCTCAGCATCAAGCATGCGGATCTGGTCGTGCCAGGCATGTAAATCACCGTCCGGGCAGGTAGCCAGATTGCTCTGGGCTGGAGTACGGCGGTTAAACACTACCGGCTCACCCTGTTGGGGCATGGCAGGTGGCGCCTCACGCACAATCCGTTCAATCATGCGTTCGATCAAGCAGTCGGCCCTGAGAAAAATTTCTTCTGCGTTGCCGTGAAGACTCAAAGGCTGCTTGAGGTACACATCACCAGCATCAAGATCAGCGCTGCATCGGAGGGCCGTGAGGATGGTGGTGCTATGTCCTCGCTGAATCAAATTCTGCAAAGGACTTCCACCCCTGCCATAGGGGAGGTCGGTCATATGAAAGATCACGGTGAGCCATTTGCCCCAGATCGATTCTGGGATCCAATGGCTCCAGTGCGGCACGAAGATCCACTGAGGATCGATAGCCGCTACTGCTTCAGTCGTAAGTTGGTCAGGCTCGGAAATGCTCTCCACCCGGAGATCAAGTTGCCTACTCAGGCGATCAGCCAATGCGCTGTTCCAGGGGCGACTGGAAAGCAGCAGTAAGGGGCGTTGCTGGAGAGAAGCAGTTAGTCCCATCAACAGCGCAGCATCAGTGAAGCGAAAGCAATGAAAGTCATCAGTTCATCGGGCCAAGCAAATAGGACTTCTAAAACTCCTAGTCAGCTGATTAGCAATAAGCATGAAAGATAAATCAACGACAATTGTAGTGGTAATGGCTCAAATGACACGCTAGGGAAAGCCGCACTCTTGAGTAACCAACTGGTTGTGATGGAGCGCAAGTGCTGAGCGCGAAGCTAACAAAGATCACTTGGAGCAAGCCCATGGTGAGTGGGGATCAAGCACCCCCCTGATCGCCGTTCCAGCGTCAATCAAGATGCTGAAACCGGACGCCAACGCCAGCGATTCACTGACCTGGAGAGGGGGGGATGGGTCATCACGAGCGCTGATTCCTCGGTGAAGCCGGCGCTGGCAAAGCAGGCATTGCTAGCAGTGTTGTTTGGGAGTACCTCTGCAACGGCATGAGTGCCCTCCCCCCATTGTTGTTTCATTGCCAGAAGACCCAGTCGCACCAGCTCAACAGCCAGCCCCTGGCCCCGGGCACAACAATCAAGCGACAGATCAATCAAGGCCACCTTGGCATCAGATTGAGAACATTGGGCCTGCCGATCAAAGCGAATCTGACCAATCGGACAGCCATCCGCTGCAAGCGCAATTAATAAAAGCCGATTGGGGTTCGTCAGGCCTTGCTGAAACCAATGATGGTGATCCGCTGGAGCAATCTGCTCCGGTGAGAAGCTGTTGGCGCGGACCTGTGGATCGTTTGCCCAGTGCAAGAGAAGGGCTTCATCAGCCGAAACGGCGGGTCGCAAACTGATAGACGCACGACTGATACCCACCATCGCCAACGACAGACGTGAAGCCCCATAGCCATCCGTTAGAGCAGTAGAAATTTCATCTACTGAATGGTCGGCAAGCTTCTGAAGGAGCGCGGAGCGGATCTGCGCAATACTCACGCTGTCGCTAGCGCCCAAGAGCTGCAAATAACCAGCCCGATCGAGGGCCTTTGCAAAAGGGAGCTGGTTCGCAGCAATCGCAACAACCACGCTCGGCAGCCCTAGACAAGCTCGTTCCCACGTCGTGGCACCACCTGCGCCGATCGCCAAATCCGCTCGCGCAATCAATCCAGCCAAACTTGGCAATGGGAGATGCAAGGTGGTGTGAGGCCTAAGGGCAACGAGCTCTTCCACCACCTTGCGATGTGGGCTTTGAAGCCCTAACACAACATCAACTGTCAGATCAGCTAACGAGGGATCCAGCAAAGCCTCCAATACTCGACCCGTGAGATTGTCGGGATCCACACCACCAAAAAAAACAAGGAGCCGCCTTAGCTCGGTACGAGGAGGCACTAGCGGGTGCAGCTGGGCATATTCGGGCCCCAACAAGGCGTATTGGGGGCCTAAAAGCTGACGGCACTGCGACGAGGCCAAATCTTGATAACGCTTGTGTGTGACATCACCAAAGAAATTCTGATCCAACAACAGATCGGCTTGGTGGCGCCGGTCAGCCAAATCGTCGATTACAAGAAGCTGGGGAGCGAGATCGCCGCCGGAAAGGCCCGAGAGAAGCTGGACTTCCCAGCAGATATCAAGACCGTAATGGTCTGCAACTACCCAGCTGACAGAATTGATGCCGGCTACAGCAAGAACTTCAAGGCACTGGTGGACGTCCTGCTCTTGGGTGCAACCGAGCCAGGAGCCATAGAGATCTCGGCCTTCCAGCCCATCACACGCAGACAAAGACTGCTCTGGGAGAGCCAACACCGCAAACTCTTGCTCGAGCAAGCTGATCAGATCGCCGGGCTGGCGACGACATAAAAAACTGACCTCAGCACCACACCGCTTCAACTCGCGGGCCAGAGTTCTGCAGCGCATCACATGACCACTGCCGATCAGAAAAGATGCATCGCAACGGATGAGGATGGGTTTCACACCAATTGCCGCAAGAGACAAAAACCTTCCGCTGCCTCAACACCCACCTGAGCTCCGCGCCAACGTGCCAAATATTCCACGGCCTCAAGCGAACGTGCATGCGGCCAGGAGCGCATCTCACTGGCGTAGGCCAGAAGAGCTTCTCGTTTGCGCTCCCAATGGTCCGAAATATCAACAAACCAGTTTGGCTGAAAAGGCGGGGCAGACCCAGGCACCTGCCATTCTGTGCTGCTCATCACTTCAAAACTGAGCAAACGCTTCACCACATGACCCGGCGTAGGCCTGCATGCGGTGACCACCGCCTCGTGCAATCGGCGGTGGTCAATATTCACATCACCGGCATGGTGGATGTAAACACACTCGGGTTGATGGCGATCAACACGTTCTTCGATACGTTTAATGATATCGAGACGATCCAAAGAATCCAAGCGATTATCTGGAAGATCAAGGAGCTCTACACCCGCTACACCAAGAATTGATGCAGCAGCGTGCGAGGCTTTAGCCAAGGCTGAGAGTTCATCAGCAGCTTGGGAACGATCGCGTTGCTGCTGTCGCGAGGTTGAGCCCTCAGCAACGATCAATATGTGAACAACATCACCTTTATCGACATGACGGGCAATAGTACCTCCACATCCCAAGACTTCATCATCAGGATGAGCAGCAACAACGAGAACCGAGCTAGAATCCACAGGATTAAATGTAGAGAAAATTAGAGTTTGTCAAAACAAGAAGACTTCGCTGGATTTACTTGAGCACTACTATAGCCATTATAAATAGAAAAGGGACAGGGATGACGGAACGAGCTAACTGGTCAATCAAAATTGGGAAAATAGCTAATACTAAATAGAGGCGAGAGAGCGAGAGTAGTCCAACAAAACCAAATCAAAAAGTAATGACAGCATGCAAACCAAGAGGTGGCACAGTGGATATGCCCTAAACAGAGTTGGGGTATGATGATAGAGATATTGCACAAAGTTATACGTGAGCCAAAGCATCTTTCACTGCAAGAATTGCTTGATGCCGTCAAGCAGGCCACGAATTACATTCAATGAGGACGGGATATGCAATGCATGCGTTTGGGCTACAGAAAAAAAAGATATTGACTGGAAATCCAGAGAGGATGAACTAATAGGAATATTAGATCAATACTCAAATAAAGGCGACTCTTATGATGTTATCGTACCAGTATCAGGTGGCAAAGATAGCTGCTATGTCAGCTGGAAACTCAAACATGAATACGGATTAACTCCGTTATTGGTTCACATTGAACCACCACTTGCTAGAGACGACGGCAATAAAAATCTAGAGAATCTAATTGCATCAGGATACGACTGCCTAAAAGTAGCTCCAAATCCTGCGATAAGCAGGGAAATAGCATTTTGCGAACTAGAAGAATTTGGGGACCCCTTAATGAGTTGGATGATATCAGTTAGATCTATTGTCTTCAGAACAGCTATCAATTATGGCGTGAAACTAATAATGTGGGGCGAAGATGGGGAAGTTGAATACGGAGGACTAACAAAAAACAAGAACACAGGTTTCAATACACTGGAATACCATAAGAAAATATACTTATCAGGCAATAACCCTCAAAAATATATAGGGAAGTACACTAAAGCTGAACTGACCAATTGGTTATTGCCATCTGAGGATGAATTTTCAAGAGCTGGAATAAAATCCATGCACTTTAATTACTTTGACAGCTGGGATCCCTATAAAAACTTTGAAGTAGCAAAAAAATATTGTGGGTTTGAAGAGAGCGAATCACGAAATTCTGGGACTTACACTAATTTTGCACAAACTGATTCATACATGTTTGACCTGCACTGCTTCTTAATGTACTTAAAATTTGGCTTTGGAAGATGCACAGCTGATGCATGTATAGACATCAGACGCAAAGCCTTAGAAAGGGAGCAGGCAATCACCCTAGTCAAAATGTTTGATGATGTAAGCAAAGACCTTGACTTGGAAATATTTGCCAACTACTTTCAGCGTGACATAATAAACTTAAAACAAGCTATTTACAAGCATGCCAATAAAGAGTTGTTTGATATTGATAAAAATTATGTTTTATCCAGAAAATTTGAAATTATTTAGATGAAGCCACATAAAGCATCAATCATTGATTTGGGGATTGGCAATGTAGGTTCCTTGCAGGCTGCATTAAAATATTGCAGTATTGAAAGCGAACTTATCACCAAGCCAACGAAAGTTGATTCTCAGCTATTCATATTACCTGGAGTCGGCTCGTATCCTGCAGCAATGAAAATAATCAAGAAAAGAAAGCTTGAACCTTTTATACATGAGATGTCTCAAAACAAACTATTTTTAGGTATATGCCTGGGAATGCAACTGCTTGGAACAAGCAGCACCGAAGGAGGGGAATACACACAAGGGCTAGGCTTAATTGATTTTGATGTGGTCTCTCTAAAAAGAATAGGGTGGGGTCAAAACAAAGTTCCTAATATTGGGTTTCATAAAACTTTGATGCTGGACAGGGAGATCTTCAAAGGATTTGGATCAACTTATCCTTTTTATTATGTTCATTCTTTTGCGGCGGATCCGCATACCCTCAAAAAAGAAAATAAAAGTGCAACTTTTATGGCAAATGGAGCAGAGTTTATATCTGCAGTGCGCAAAGAAAATATAATTGGGCTTCAGTTTCATCCAGAAAAAAGCCATAAAATGGCACTTAAGTTATTTTCAAATATTTTTCCCGAAAAATGATTAAACGAATAATACTGCAGTTGCTTGTAGATGAGAAAGGGATCTACTTAAGTAGAGGCTTCACAAAGCAGTATTTCTGCAGCATAAAAGATGTAAATAGCCTACTAAAACTTGATGAAATGACAAGTGCATGCGATGAATTATTAGTTCAATATGTTGGCACACAATATAGCGATACCTTCTTCAAAAGTTTATTTTCATCAGATTGTCTTGGGGGACACTTTATACCCATTACATGTGGTGGTAGAGTTAAAGATTATGATCAAATGAGAGCAATGCTCAGACTCGGGGCAGATAAGGTAGTGATAAGTTCTTCATTAATAAACCACCCAAAACAGATCATGGATCTTGTTGATCAATTTGGATCACAAGCAGTAGTCTATCCACTGCAAGTCAAAGGGTATGAGAATATCAGAAGCAAATGTAGCTATAAGAGCAGAGGGACAGTGCACACCCAAAGTGATTTGCTATCGGTTATAAAAGTACTTAACCAAACTGGTGTAGGTGAGATCATCGTATACGATATAGAAAGAGATGGCTCAGGAACAGGCTACAATGAAGCTCTTCACCAGGAAGTTTCAGCTGCTAGTAAAGCACAAGTCATTGCAAGCGGAGGTGAAGGGAAGTCTTCAGACATTAGTTCAGTCCTTAAATTAGATATTAGTGGTGCAGCAATATCCAATTTATTTTCTTTTATGGGTGGAGGTATTCAAAGAGCAAGATATCATGCAATCGAAGAAGGGATAAATATTGTCAATTGGTCTTAGCCGATATGATTTGAAGCTTTTCGTATCTATATTTCTGCAAAAAATGCGTCTGAGTGATCGAAAAATATTCATGATTGGAAACTAAGCCATCAATACAATCTGCATTTATGATTGTTTTCTGGTGTTTATAACCAATTCGTTTAAAAACTCTAAGCATCGCAAGATTTTGGGCATTACATCCACCATTCACAAGGTGGAGTGAAAGATAAGTGAACCCAAACATGAGAAGGGTTTTATAAATTATGGTTGCCAGGCCTTTGCCTTGCCAATTTTTATCGCCTATTAAGATGCCATCTGTAGCCGACTTAAGGCTTGGATCAAAAGAATCTAGTTTACAAGTTCCGATAAAAGCATCTGCCATCTTGTAGTAAATAAAAAAACCTACGGAATTATATGATGTGAACCGCTTAAAGCTTGATTCGATGAATTGGTCATCTTTATTCGGGCTTAGTAGAGCATCTGATCCTATTGATTTGAGGTTTTCAATATCATTTAACCAGCTCAGATACAATGCTTTGACATTGATGTCTTCAGATAGTTTTTGAAATGGGACGAGATAAAGCTCAGAAGAATCCAACAAATAAATCCTAGAAATAGAAGGATCAATCACGGTAAAGTTATTCGCCAAAGCCATTATGAAGTGAGCTATTAATTTTTAACGGAAATGGAATAGTAAACAGAAGATCCAAAAGGTTGAAGTGAGAATATTTAAATCCGTATTCAGCGACAACACGACTTGCGACATAACTAACAAACAAGAAATCTTCTGGATAGTCAATTGACAGGCTTACATTCTTGTTGGTCATTGAGAGAGGAATAGAAGCCTTTGAAGTACCTAAATTAGGCAGATTAAAAGCAGTAGATTTAGAAAATGATGGCTTCGTATGTTCTAACAGAAAACTTTTTGTTGATTGCTCAGATAATGCAGAGATAGAATCAATCTGCCTCCTATAAAGATCAGATGTGAAGCATTCGCATGCACAACCATACGTTAGCCCATCATCGTAGCTTGAATATGTCATAGCCAGAGATTCAAAATTACCCAGTTTCTGAATATGTTGTTCATAGGTCATAACAATACCTTCAGGTGAGATAAGTGGATCGTCTCCTCCAACCCTGATAAAAGAAGAGCAGTCAGCTGAGGAATCAAATAAAGAAGTGGCCTCAATTAAACGAAGCATCACATTCTGCAGACTACCTCGATAACAATTCATGGAATTCTTTTCACATAACTCACTAATAGGATCGTCAGTCGTATCAGTTGAAGTTGCAATAACAACATACGGAAAGAACTCAGATAATCGTTTATATTGAAATTCAAGCATAAGCATTTGATCAACAAATGGCATCAAGACCTTTGACGGCAGCCTGGAAGAGCTACATCTAGCTTGAATAACAATGGGGGCTTGTATAGGAGTAATCATCTCAAAACGATCTGATCGTATCCCGAAGTGCTTTGACTTGTACTTCAACTTCTTCAGCTGAACCTTGGTTTGTTGGAAACTGCAAAAGAAATGGTTGGATAGATTCAGCAATGGGGCAAAGGCTAGAAGCGGGATAATCGATAGATTGGTAAACCAACGGATTTATTCGTTTATATGCCTGATTAACAAATAAATCTTCTTGATAAGTTAACTTCCAACAACCAAAAGGCCCATCGCCACCAAACTGGTTGAAGCGATTTTTAAACTCATACCAACTAACATTTTGGTCAAGAATTTTCACAACATAAGTCCACTGACTATGTTTAAAGCCCTCTGGAATTTGTTGTGGTATCAACCAATCACAATTGCTGACAACCTCGTCAAAGACAGCTGCATTCTGAATCCGCTTATTAATGAAATAATCAGCGCGCTCAACCTGAGCTAAACCTAATGCAGCGGCAACTTCGGGCATTCTGTAGTTAAGCCCAACATCATCATGGCGGGAATATGAAGGATCCTGAAAAATAGATTTATTCAATCTAATACGACCATCACCTGCCTTCATGGCAGAGTAACTTAACGAGCCAAATTTTCTCATTAAAACAGCTAATTTCTCATCATTAGTAACAACAATTCCACCATCACCTGTAGTAATATGTTTTGAGTTTTCTAGCGAGTAAGAAGTTATATCCGCAAGTTGATTAATATCAATATCGTTACAAGTAGCACCGTAAGCCTGAGCTGCATCATTAATCAGAGGTATGCCATGTGATTTGGCGAGTTCTGAAAATCTAAGGAGATCAGCTGACAGTCCATACAAAGAAACAGGCATAATAGCCCTAGTACGAGGTGTAATTAGTCTTTCAACGCAGGCTGGATCCATATTCCAAGTGTCGGGATCAACATCAGCAAAAATAGGTATTGCACCCTGGGCAAGAATCACATCAACATTTGAAATTACTGTTAAAGGAGGAACAATAACCTCATCACCTGCATGAACATTGCATGCATGGAGTGCAGCGTGCAGGGTCGATGTGCCTGAATTGAAGGTAATTGCATATTTTGTATTTGTAAAAGAGGCAAAAGCTTGCTCGAAGCGTTGATTCATACTCCCACTAGTGGAAGATATCATATCCCCACTGATAACCTCAGCTAAATACTTTTGTTCATTTCCAGTGAACCTCCAAGTATTTTTCACTCTGCTCAGAATGCATCTGGCTAATTTTAGCTTGAAAAAGGCTGAGAGAGAAGTCTCACAACTTGAGAATGGTGTGCATATGTGAAATGATCTGATTCTGACTGAGTATTGATTCGTTGAACGAAAGAGCTGAGTGCTGCTCTGAAAGCGAAGAATGAATCGATATGCTCTCCTGAGCTCAGTAGGTGCCTGTCATTTTTCGAATAAGTTGCATACGATATATGGCCACTAGGCATGCCCGTTGTGGTGAACGAAACAATAATCTCATCTGTTCTAGTGGAGAGCTCCAGCTTTAATGACAAGCTAATGCTACCTGCACTACTGATTAGTGTTTTGAAAGAGCCCAGCTGATATGTTAGACCAGGCATAAGTGTTAATGCAGTAATAAATGGATCAATTAAATGAACAGCATATTGGTTCCAACCTTTTGGTGAAGTAAAAGCTATTTCTTTAAGATCAGGATTAGCAAGCTGCTTGGCAAAGCTAAGAATATCTGGACAAAAAGACAATGCCGAACAACTAAATAAATGTGCTGGTGATACACAAGCCTCGTACAGCGAGTCAAGAGCAGCTTCGTTGAGTGCTATTGGTTTATCAATATAAACGAAACTACCATTATTCAATGCGGAACTGCAGTGAGCATAATGATTTTCACTATCATCACGAGCAAGCAAGAGACAAGAGTAGTTGCGAATAAGATCATCGAGTGATTTGTATATATTTGGTATTAACGACGCCTTAGATATCATGTATGACTGTAGCTCGTCTTGTGTCCATATAGCATCTACATTGGCATTTGGAATCTGTGCATCGGGCCAAGCTTGGTTGGCAAGATACTGTGGAATTGCTGGAAAGGGGCAATAGTTCTCCATGCACTGTTTATCAAAACCATTAAATATTGAAGACCATGAATATGGGTGCCCATTCCCTGGACTGGATCCAATAACAGCAAGCTTGGTATGCATCCCGTTACCTAGAGCTTGGAGGCCAAAAAGTAGGATTAATTAAATTATTTTCATCAGAAGAGAGGGCTTGGATAGATGGGAAGTCGTTTGGGTCTATAACAGCAAGGATGTCATCAAGTTGATCAAGATTTTGCAC
>MDSW01071015.1_pt1 | contig 11436 bp, 10 predicted proteins | sample 811171 | NCBI WGS metagenome assembly MDSW01 (sample SAMN05326641, study PRJNA326480) | marine metagenome | isolation source: seawater | place: Atlantic Ocean: North West | collected 2012
AGTATTACCGGGGGTTCCGACGCCAGACGTCGTCGCATCCATCACCGCTCTATGGAATCATCATCATCATCATCATCATCATCATCATCATCCATCGCATCGCATCGCTACCAACCAACTCGAACTCGGCAAGTCTCTCATCAGTCAGACTTGATCTGCTTCGTCTGGTCCGCGTACTTGTTCTTCACGTACGAGTACAACCCGGCGCCTAACACGGCGATGGCGCTGCCCACGGCGGTCTGCGGCGAGATCTTGTTCCCGAAGGCGATGATCGAGAACCCGATGACGAAGATGCGTTTGCCGACGTTGCCGACGGCGTGCGTCACGGGCTCAACCTTCCCGAGGGCTTGGTACGCCACCTGGTTGTACAAGTGATAGAACGCGCCGCACTTGAGCAGGGCGATGATGAACTCCTTCTGGCCCTTGAGCGCGACCGCGGATTGAATCCCGGCCATGATCGTCGACCCCTCGAAGATAAACACGAACGGGATGCAAAACATGAGCGACACGATCGTGACGAAATTGTACAGATTCAGCGGCGACATGCGCGACATGAGCTTCTTGCTGAAGATGGCGCGCGCGGAGAACGCGACGTTGCTCGCCATCGCGCACGAGAATCCGAGCCACGTGAACGACAGCTCCGTCGCGGACGCGAGCGCGACGCCGCCGATGACGGGGATGAGCGACGCGTACACGGGCCACGCGTACACCGTACCGGAGACGAGGTACGTGCCTGGGTTGGGTGGAGTTAAGTTGTTTAAGAAAGGCGTCAGAAGACGGAGGAGGTCGAAGAAAGAAAGGCTTGGCTTCTTCGCGCGCGGGCGGCGATCGAAAGCGACGAAATAAAGAATTAAAAGAAACGCACCCGCCGCGGAGAACACCGGCTCGAGCGTCTTGATCGTGTGCGTGAACGACACCGCGACCGCGGCGAACGATACGTTCGTGAGGCAGTGCCCGAACGCGTGCAGGAAGCTCGGCAACGTCACGTCCTTCATGAACTCCGAGTCCGGGGTCTCGAATTTCACGAGCCTCGTCGTCCAAAAAAACGTCATGATGAGCAAACCCACGGCGAGGTGCACCGCGGAGACGAACCACGGGTACGGGAAGTAGTTGTAGATCTGCTTGTTGATGATGTTGAACTGGATGTTGAGGTAGTACCACAGCGCGAAGTACGCGGCGGTCTCCGCGGCGGGGTTCTTCTTCAGAAACGCCGTCACGGGGTTCCTGTTGCGACGATGAGGGGAGAGACGATGGGGCGATTTGGATTTGACGGCGTGTGTCAGAACAGGCACCTCTGCGAGTTGCTGAGGTGTGCCAGCGGGGAACGGATTATTCTTTTAGGGGGTTCGCGCGCGCGGGGGGGCGGCGCGGCTCGCGCCGTCTCCGCGGTCCGCATCGCGCGCGCGTTCGTATCGCGCTCTTCGCGACGCGACGACGCGCGATGCGGACCGCGGCGTCGACGCGAGCCGCGGCGACGCGCGCGCGAGGCCGCGTCGGACGGGATGAGAAAGCGCGTCCGAGGGGCACTGGTGGGATCGATAGTAAAAAGCGCAGGCTGAAGCGATGAATGGCGGGCGCACCCGGCGGCGGCGGACGCGTTCGCGACGACGGCGACGCGCCCGCGCGAGGTCTTCACCGCGCGCGAGGCGAGCGCGTTCGCGAGCGAGGCGTTCGACGTGAACGACGACGCGCGCGACGACGTCGATCGCGCGTCGAGCGACGCGCGCGCGGCCGATGCCGTCGCGCGCGCGCGCGCGGCGTTCGCTCGAGCCGGCGCGGCGGCAGCGAACGCGTGGGACGATGTCGTCGCGTTCGCGGCGCGCGCGGACGCGCGCGCGCGCGCGGCGGGACGCGCGATCGCGGACTGAGCGACGGCGTGCATCGCTCCTTCTCTGTGACGATGTCGACGCGGGCGTGCGCGGCGTGGTGTGCGGCGCGGCGCGTCTTCCGGCCGCGCCGTCGCGCTCGATAACCCACGATGTCGCCGGGGAAAAGTTGTTGGCAGGTTGAGTCACGGGAATTTTTCCGCAGATACAGTTATCATAAGTTATCCGAGATCCGCACTCGCGCGCAGTCACGGAGTAGTTTTTTCGCGTACCGTACTGCACCGCCTGTTGATCGCGCCGACCGTTGGACCACGGATGCGTCATCGGGGCGATCGATCGAGAGGCTCGCCCCGATGACGAGGCTCGGCAAAACAACTCTCATCACGTCAGATCGGCCATCGCTGAGATGGCGCCCGTCCCCGACCCCCCCGCGGAAGCGGTCGACTGCGTGGCGTACCTCAACGAGGCGTGGACGCCGTACCACGCCGTCCTCGCGTCGTGCGCGCGCCTCCGAGCGAACGGGTTCACGGCGCGTCCCCTCGATCGACGCGCGCGGGATCCCGTCGCCCCGAACGACGACGATTGGATCGGATGGATCTCCGGTTGGATGTCAAATCCTGACGCGACCTCCCCCCTCCCCTCCCCCGTCCCGTCCGCGTCGTCGTCGCCGTCGTCATCAGGAAATCAACGAGCGCGACGCGTGGAGCCTCGAGCCGGGGGGGAAGTACTTCTTCACGCGGAATATGTCCGCGGTGTGCGCGTTCGCGGTCGGCGGCGCGTACGCCCCAGGCTCCGGATTCATCGTCATCGGCGCGCACACGGACTCGCCGTGCCCCAAGCTGAAGCCGCAGACGAAGTTGACGAGCGCGGACTTCCTTCAGGCGCGTTCTGTCTGTTGCTATCACACTGGTCCCCATACGACCGCGTTGGCGTGATGAACGCTGTTCCTTAAGGACTTTCTCTCCCGGCGCGCGCGTCTCTCCGCCCAGGGTCCCTCGCTTTCGATCCCCGACCGAGACGCCTTTCGACTCCGACTGATGACTGACTGACGACGCCTTTCGACTCCACCCCGACGTACGTCGCTTCGCTTCGCCTCGCGCGGAACGACCCTCAGGTCCGGACGCAAAACTACGGCGGCGGGCTGTGGTACACGTGGTTCGATCGCGACCTGGGCGTCGCCGGGCGCGTGCTGGTGCGCGAGAAGGGCGGCGCCGCGCGGCACGCGGTCGTCAAAGTGGACCGACCCGTGATGCGCATCCCTTCGCTCGCGATCCACCTCGACCGGTGCGTCCTCCTCACACTGGTCCCCATACGACCGCGTTCGCGTGGTGAACGCCGATCCTTAAGGACTTTCTCTCCCGGCGTGTATTTCTCTCCGCCCAGGGTCCCTCGCTTTCAATCCCGACGCGCCTCGACGCCTTTCGACTCCGACTGACTGACGACGCCTTTGAACTCCGCCCCGACGTTCGCGATGAAATAGGTCCCTGAACGAGGGGTTCAAGGTGAACTTCCAGAGCCACATGGCGCCGGTGATCGCGAGCGCGGTCGAGGAGGCGTTAGGACACGGCGGCGGCGGCGCGACGGTTGACGATTCATCTTCCCCCGCGGCGAAGAAGGCGAAGGGCGAAAAGCACCACCCGGTTCTCCTCGACCTCCTGGCGGACGAGCTCGAGTGCGACGCGGACGACATCCTGGACTTCGAGCTGCAGCTGTGCGACGTCCAGCCGTCCGCGATCGGCGGCGCGCGAAAAGAGTTCATATTCTCCGGCCGCCTCGACAACCTCGTCTCGTGCTTCGCGTCGCTCCGAGCGTTGATCGACGCCAGCGGCGACGCGAAATCGTCGTCGCTGCGAACTGAGGCGCGTTCTATACACTGGTCCCCATACGACCGCGTTGGCGTGGTGAACGCCGATCCTTAAGGACTTTGCCCGTCGTCTCTCTCCGCCCAGGGTCCCTCGCGTTCAATCCCCACCCTCGACGCCTTTCAACGCCAACTGACGCCTTTGAACACCACCCCGACGTTCGCTCGTACGGAACGACCCTCAGATGGGCGTGCGGATGATGGTGCACTACGACCACGAGGAGGTCGGCAGCGACAGCGCGCAGGGCGCGGGGTCGTCCATGACCGAGGACGCGATGCGTCGCATCACGACGTCGCTCTCCGCGGGAATGGCAGCGGGCCCCGGTGAAGAAGGCGTGGAGGAACGCGCGCGTCGAAAATCCTTCGTCGTCTCCGCGGATATGGCGCACGCGGTGCACCCCAACTACGCGGACAAGCACGAACCCGGGCACAAGCCAAAGTTCGGCGCGGGCGTCGTCGTGAAGCACAACGCGAACCAGCGGTACGCCACCGACGCCGTGAGCTCGTACTTGTTCAAAGAGATCGGCGAGAGGGCCGGGCTGCCCGTGCAAGAGTTTGTCGTTCGCAGCGACCTCGGGTGCGGATCCACGATCGGCCCGACGCTGTCCACGAACACCGGGATACGAACCGTGGACGTCGGCGCCGCGCAGCTGAGCATGCACAGCGTCCGCGAGATGTGCGGCGCGAAAGACGTGGAGCACGCGGTGAAGCACTTCACCGCGGTGTACGAGGGGTTCACGGCGTTGGACGCGACGCTGATGGTGGACGGCGCGATCGGGAATCAGTGCCGGCCGTGCGGGCACCCCGCGGAGGCGTGAGCGAGCGGCGGCGGCGCGCGGCGGCGGGCGGACGCGCGAGGAAACGGCGGCTGGGCGGGCGTTGCGTTGTTTTTCTGTAGTAGAACGCGCGCGACGTGCGCGCGCGCGACGACGACGGCTCGATGAGGTTCACGCGCCGCGCGCTCGGGCGCTCTCGACGCGGGCGCGCGATTCGTCGCCGCGATGTCTGTCACCGCGCCGCCGCCGCGCCGCCGCCGCCGCGGAGGCACGCGAAACACCCACCGCCGCCGCCGCTACGCTTTTCTCCCACGTCCAACACTATCACGCTGATGTCGTCCGGCGCGAGCCCGCCGTACTCACGCCGTCGACGCGCCGCGGCGCACAGCTTAGACGCCGCCGCGCCGACGTCAGCCGTCCTCGCCATCTTTTTCAACGCGAATGTCGGGGTGGAGTTCAAAGGCGTCAGACGGAGTTGAAAGGCGTCGCGGGCGGGGATCGAAACCGAGGGGTGATGGGCGGAGAGACGCGCCGGGAAAAGTCCTTAAGAAACGGCGTTCACCACGCCGACGGGGTCGTATGGGAACCAGTGTGAGGAGAACGAACGCGCCTTTTTCATCGCCGCCGCCGACGCGAAGCAATCCCACACCCCGTCCGACGCGACGACGATCCGCGCGCCCTTCCCGCTCGGTATCCGCACGTTGTTGATCTCCGGCGCAGAGACGCACGCGCGCGCGGCGCCGCGGTCGCCGATGCTCCGCGACACCCCGTGCGAGTCCCCGGAGGACGAGAAGACGCGTTCTCTCGACAGCGACTTCCCGGCGGCGTCGACGTAACACCCCACGAAGGACATCTGCGTCCCCGCGCCGTGCGCGCCGTGCTTGCCGCTCCGGCTGCGGTCGAACGCGGGGTGCGCGTGCGCGGGGAGCGCGGCCGCGACGTCGCGCGCTTCTCCCTCCTCCTCTTCCTCTTCCTCTTCCTGCGAAGCGTCGTTCAGCTCGTCCGGGAATCGCTCCGCGCGCCGTAAAAACGTCGTGAGCGACGTCCGCGGCGTCTCGCTCGGCGTCGTCGCGCCGCGCTCGCCCTCGCCCTCTCGCTCGATCACCTCGAGCGACGGCGTGCTCGCGCTCGCGCGCATCTCCGCGAGGACGACGTCCGTGATCTCGACCGCGCTCGCCCGCCGCGTTTGCGTTTGCGCGCGCGTTCGCGCCCGCGTCGTCGTCGTCAGCGGCTCGTCGACGATCTCACCGGCGCTGTCTTGCCGTCGAAATGATTTCGATTTCTCGTCCGTCTCCTCCTTCTCTTCTCTATTCGCTTCGAACGACGCGAACAGATCCCTGTGCCCGATCTTCACCTCCACCGCGGGCATCCCCCGCGTCCCCGCTCGCGTACTCGCCTCCGGGCTCGGCGAGTACGCGTGCGAGCGTCCGTACGAATCGTCGCCCGCGATGCGTCGGTAGTGCGACTCTATGCGCCGCTGCTCCGACTCATCCTCGGGCTTGTGGTCTCTGGTCAGGTCGAGGATACGCGCGAGATCGTGATCGCGCGCGATGACCGCCCTGGAGTCCCCGCACCACGCGATCTTGACGCACACGTCCCCGTCGGCGTTTTTCTGAGAAGCGATGATATCGGGGTGGAGTTGAAAGGCGTCAGGCGGAGTTGAAAGGCGTCGAGGTCGGGGATTGAACACAAGGGGTGGGAGGAGAGATGCGCCGGGCAAAGTCCTTAAGAAACGGCGTTCACAACGCGGACGCGGTCGTATGGGGACTAGTGTGAGGAGAACGAACGCGCCTTCGCGAAGAGCAGCGCCGCGGTGGTGCCGCTGGGATGATCCGCCTTCACCTCCTCGTCCACGCGCGCGAACGCGCGGACGACGGCGTCGTCGAACCCGCGATGGAACCCGTGCTTGTCGAGGAACTCTGGCGCGAGGAGCGCGTCGCGGTCGCGCGCGAACCTGGTGTGGCTCGGCGCGGAGAAGAAGGCCTCCTCGATGGCGGGCACGAGCTGGTCGACGCAGAACTGGGGGTCCATGGATTCCATGCGAGCGAACGATGTCCGGGTGGAGTTGAAAGGCGTCGGTTGGCGTCGAAAGGCGTCGAGGCGCGTCGGGATTGAAAGCGAGGGACCCTGGGCGGAGAGATGCGCCGGGAAGAAAAGTCTCAAGGAACGGCGTTCACCCCGCCGACGCGGCGCGGTCGTATGGGGACCAGCGTGAGACGGGATAGAACGCGCCTGACCCGCGTACTTTCCGCCGTGCGAGTCGTAGAGCTGCACGACCGCGTCGCACAGCCCCGGGATCGCGCCGGAGACGTGCACGCGGTCCTCGTTCTTCCGGCAGGGCCACTGCGCCGCGGCGTACCTGACGGCGGAGGAGGAGAGGAGGGGGAGGGGCGGGGCGCGTCGGTCGGGAGCGAGGACGGGATGGTCGTTGTTAGACCACTGGCGACCTTTGGCGGATCTTAGAGTTCGGTGGCGACCTTTGGCGGATCTTAGAGTTCGGGAGGTCGTTCGTAGCACGTCGACGGCGTCGCACCTCGCGCCGACGTCTTCGAAGGACCCGCGCTCGACGACGCTCGCGCGCGTCGCGCCGTTCGCGCGCGGCGGCGCGGCGGTCCCGCACGCGAGCGCGGGGTCGTCCATCTCGGCGCGGTGGACGCGCGCGAAGAGCAAATGGTGTCATCACCTTCGTATGATACATCCCGCACCAAAACGCGTGACACGTTTCGACGCGAGACATCCGGTCGCATCATCAGAACTTCAACGGTTTTCCAGCTGATAGCTGAGGTCGGTTTTCCTGCGGTTCGCATTTTTTTTTCAAAGAAAAACTCGACGTCTTCTTCACTGCTCTGAAGTTCAGAGACGAGGGGCGCGAGACGAGGGGCGGCGCGTCGTCTCGTCGTGATGACCGACGAGGCCGCGCTCATCGCGCGGATGCAGGTGCTCGGCGGCGCCGCGGTGCGTCCCGGGCTCGCTCTCTCTCTCTCTTCTCCTCGCTTCCCGTCTTCTCTCCTCGTCCGATCTCGTCTCGCGTCGTCGTCGTCGTCGTCGAACGCCGCGCAGCTGTCGAGATCGTCCCTCCTGACGTCCCCCCCCCGCGCTCTCTCTCGCCGTCCACCCCACCCCGCGACGACTCGACTAGCAATCCGCGAAGGACGCGGGGAAGTACGCCGAGGCGGAGGAAAAGTTCGCGGAGCTCAAGTCGCTGCTCGAGAGCAACTGCGCGACCGGCAGCGCGGAGGATCGCGCGGTGCTGCGAAGCGTCATCGACGAGTGCGACGGCAACCTCGCGAGCGTCCGCGCGATGATGAAGACGACCGCGATCGCGGCCGCGAAGGCGGCGGCGCCGAACGCCGCCGACGCGCGCGCGACCGCGCCGCCGCCGAACGCGACCGCGAAGCGAGGGTTGGAGACGACGACGACGACGACGACGAGGGACTGGGAGAAAAACTGGGCACCCCCCGCCGCGGCGCCGCCGCCGCCGCCGCCGCCGACGGCGACGGCGAAGGCGCCGAAGCACGACTGGGGCGCGAGCGCGCGAAACCGCGTCGTCAGGGAAGACCCGGAGAACGACTCCCCGAGCGACGGCGAGGACCAAGTCCGGTACCCGAACCCGCTCGCGTGGAACAAACCAGGAGAGAGAAGAGGCGGCGACGACACAGCTGGCGCCGGCGGCGGGAGAGGCGGGAGAGGCGGGAGAGGCGGCGGGCGAGGCAAGGGCGCCGCCGCGCGTATGAAGTCGCCGACGGCGGCCGAGCGTCGCGCCGCGGCTCGCGACGCGGCGCGCGACGCGGCCGCGCGCGCGGGCGGCGGCGGCGCCGCGAGCTTCGTCAGCGCGGGGGACCGCCTGGACGCGGAAAACGCGAGGAAAGGGTTGCCGCCGCGCGAGAAGCGAACGTCCGCGGGAGGAGGCGGCGGCGGAACAGGCGGCAACGGGTTCGTGCCGCCCTACGTTCGCAAGGCGCTCAACGGCTCGGGCGGCGGCGGCGGCGGCGCGGGGGGGCAGAGACAGAAGGGGGGTTCGAACGGCGACGAGAGAGACGCGGACGCGCCGCCGTTTTCCGACGCGGTCATGGCGCGGATATCCCCCGCCGGGGAACCGATCCCGGAGAGCCTTCTCAAGATGGACAAGGACATCGTCGAGCGCGTCGTGTCCGAAATTCTGGAAACCCCCGCGACGATCGCGTGGGACGACATCGCCGGGTTGAAGCACGCCAAGGCGGCGGTGCAAGAGCTCGCGGTGTGGCCGCTCATGAAACCCGAGCTGTTTCGCGGCGCGCGCGCGGTGCCGAGAGGCCTCTTACTCTTCGGTCCTCCCGGCACCGGCAAGACGCTCATCGGCCGCGCGGTGGCGTCGCAGTGCGGCGCGACGTTTTTCAGCATATCCGCGTCGTCGCTGACGTCGAAGTGGATCGGCGAGGGCGAGAAGATGGTCCGAGCGCTGTTCGCCGTCGCCGCCGCGTGCGAGCCCGCGGTGATCTTCGTCGACGAGATCGACTCGCTTCTCAGCGCGCGTAAATCCGAGGGCGAGCACGAGAGCTCGCGGCGGATGAAGACGGAATTTTTAGTGCAGATGGACGGCCTCGGCGGCGACGAGGGAAGACTGCTTCTCATCGGCGCGACGAACCGCCCGCAGGAGCTCGACGACGGCGCGCGAAGACGCTTGGCGAAGCAGCTGTACATTCCGCTGCCGTGCGAGGACGCGCGGCGCGCGATCGTCGAGAACATCCTCGGCGCGGACGCGAGCGTCCGACACTCTCTGTCCGACAGCGATCTGGACGTGATCACGAAGAAGACGGACGGGTACTCCGGGAGCGACATGCGGCATCTCGTGCAGGAGGCTGCGCGCGCGCCGCTCAGGGAACTGTTCAGCGCGAGCGGCGGCGGCGGCGGCGGCGGCGGCGCAGCGGGGGACGTCCTGTCCCCGACCGCGATGCGACCGATCCAGCTCGTCGACTTCAAGCGCGCGGCGAAGCAGGTGCGTCCGAGCGTCACGAAGGCGGACATCGACTTTCACGAGGAGTGGAACCGGAAGCACGGCGCGATGAGTGGGACGGGGGACGACGACGACGACGACGACGACGACTGGTGACGTTGGCTCGTTCATTGTTTTCTGCGGTGGCGGCGGCGGCGGACGACGAAGACGACGGAGGAAGCTCTGAGAGCGGAGACGATAGACGACGACGTCGTCGTCGTCGTCGACGACGACGTCGATGACGGCGCGACGAGCGCGAGAACGAACGAAACGAAACGAAACCTCGATGCTAGCTACTCGCGTTCTTTCATTCCAACGTTCCAACGTGATGCATATCATAAGGTACCGCCCTTCGTCGCTCTCCTCGCTGCGCGCGGCGTCGCTCGCTTCACTTCGGCGGCACCGCCTTGATCGCGCGTAATATCCCGACGACGACGTTCAACGAGTCCAAGTCCTCCAGATCGACGTACTCCTCCGGCGGCTCCTCCTTCGTCTTCGCCCACCGAAAGGCGTCCGCGAACGCCTCGACCGCGCCGTCTCTCTCGCACACGGGAAAGTGCCCGGACACGACGCGTCTCGCGTCTTTCCACTCGTCCCCGATTTCGAACGCCCACTCGGCGACGCGTCCGCGAAAGAACTGAAACACGACCGCGTACACGATCGGGGACACGACGAACTTGTTCTTCAGACCGTCGAACGACGCGTACGGGTTCAGAATGTTCTTCGCGTCCGGAGCGATGAACAGCGAGAACAGCGCCATCCGCCGCCACCCGATCTCGACGCACCTGTGCGTCGGGGTGGAGTTCAAAGGCGTCAGATGGAGTTGAAAGGCATCGCGGGCGGGGATTGAACGCAAGGGATGGGCGGAGAGAGACGACGGGCGAAGTCCTTAAGGATCGGCGTTCACCACGCGAACGGGGTCGTATGGGGACCAGTGTGATATAGAACGCACCCGTCCGCGTCGACGTCTCTGTCGCCGCCGGCGCCCGGGAGATTCCGCCCGCCTCGGTAGTCACCGAACCGAAGAAGCCTCATCGTGAACCCGTCCTCCGCGCCGAGGTCCACGAGAGCGTCGCGCGGGATCACGTCCGGGGGCGCGTCGTCGACGTACACCGCCGCGTCGGTGACGAGGACAGACGCGGTGTCTCGGTGATAAAACGCCGCCTCCGCGTAGGTGTAACAACCCCAAAACAACGACGGAAGGACTAACAGCTTCGTCTCGATCTCGTCCGCCCACGGCATCGTCGCGTCCGCGTCCGACGCGAGCTCGCCCGTCGGGAAGATGCCGAAAAACTCGCTCGGGAGGTTCACCGGGAAGGAAAACTGCCCGGGCGAGATCCACACTTCGGCGCGCGGAAACTTGCGCGAAAACGGCCCGCAAAACACCTTGTGCTCGTACTGAGGGCCGAGGGTCCGCGCGAAGCGACGAATGTCGGGGTGGAGTTCAGGGGTGCGTCAGTCTGAGTTGAAAGGCGTCGAGGCGCGTCGGGATCGAAAGCGAGGGGGGGTGGGCGGAGAGAAACGCCCGCCGGGAGAGAAAGTCCTTAAGAAGGAACGGCGTTCATCACGCCGACGCGGTCGTATGGGGACCAGCGTGATAACAACAGAACGCGCCTGCGTCGTCGCCAACACGACGTACTTCACGTCGCCGCCGGTCCGCGCTCTGATCGCCTCGACCGCCTCGACGCACTCCCTCGTCGGCGCGATCGGATCGTGGATCCACAGATCGCCGTTCCGCAGCTTCACGACGGTCATTCGCACGTTAGTGGAGACGCCCAGGTTGAGTCCGATGCCTTGCTCTTGCTCGAACGCCCACACCTCGCCGGGGACGAGCTCTTTTACGGTCGTGACGCGCGAGAACAGCGGCGTGAGCGGGAACGGGAACCCGGTGACGTTGACATACCGGCGGTCCTCCTCCAAGTTCGCGGACTTCGCCGTGGCGACGACGACGGACGACGACGACGACGACGACGACGACGACGACGACGACGACGACGACGA
>MDSW01072377.1_pt1 | contig 11436 bp, 9 predicted proteins | sample 811171 | NCBI WGS metagenome assembly MDSW01 (sample SAMN05326641, study PRJNA326480) | marine metagenome | isolation source: seawater | place: Atlantic Ocean: North West | collected 2012
CGAGTTTTTAATCATCAAACTAAATTCATATTCACAGTTTTATAGATGTATTTTGAGCCTACCCTACCCTTCCTGAGATTATCAATTACCTCTATTGAATCATTACTAAATAGAAGATAAGATAAAGAAATATAAACGATTTTTTTGGATCTGATCATTTTCGTTGCTATAAAAAGAACGCAAATAAACAAAACGATACTGGTGACAATTTAATCATACCGCCCATCCCTCAGTATAGAGATTTCCTTTTATGCCCCAGGCTACTACGCTAAATTATTACAAGGTTCTAGGTGTCACCCAGAAAACTTCTAAAGCCGACCTTAAAAAAAAGTATCGAGAACTCGCTAAAAAATATCATCCAGATACCAACTCAGGAAGCAAGTCGGCCGAAGATAAATTTAAAATCATCTCTGAAGCTTATGACGTACTCAGTGATGCAAAAAAAAGAAAAAGCTATGACCGCGAGCGTTCGTATCAGAAAAGATCTCCCCGACAACCAAAAGGACAACCTAATTGGAACTCACCTCCCGGTGGTTTCGGGAAGGGACCCAATGACAATCAACAGAGATACGAAGAACCTTTTGCTCAGGAGCCTGAGCCAATTGACCCGGATATGCCAACGAGTGGATTCGATCTTCAGTTTATGATCGATGTACCACTTCCTGATGCAGCACTCGGAGGAACAATTAATTACTCTTATGATAAATATGTTCGCTGCGAAGAATGTGAAGGCACCGGAACCCAGGGAAGCGACGAGTGCTCGGAGTGTCAGGGAAAACAACTGGTCGTCCGTCCTGTAACTCTCGATGTAAAAATACCTCCGGGTGTGGCGGATCAGTATACTCTATCTTTTATTAAAAAAGGTGGTGAAGGTCGGAATGGAGGCCCACCAGGAGATCTTTTTTTAAGAGTCTGTGTGCAACCTCATCCAAAATTCAAACGGGTTAAAAATGATATCATCCATGAGGTAACTATTTCTTCTAAACTTGCTGAAGAAGGCGGAGCATTTGAAGTTGAAACGTTGAATGGTACTACATCCATTCAAGTAGAAGAAGAAACTCTAATTGGAGAAGAGTTACGCGTACCTGGAGAAGGCTCAGCTATAGGTTGGGGGAAAAAACGGGGCGACCTCATCATAAAATTTAATATTGAGGAAGATTAAATCTGACTCTTTTTTTATTCATGGTAGCTTTATTCATAATTCTGATGGTCATTCTTTAGCTAGTATTTTGCTTTAAAAAATCGTAGCCCAAAAAAAACTTCAAGCAGCAGACGAACAAAATACTACACAAATAAAAATCACGAGTCACAACAAGTAACCCTATAAAGTTCTAATTACTTGGACTGAGCCACGAACTATATAAGAAATTTCTACGGAATTACTAAAAATCGAAAGTAGTTATCCATACGGGAAAGCAAGGAATAAATAAGTAGAGAGGCTTAACCCTTGCGGGCCTTTACTTCTGCTGCATGGGCTTTAGCCCTCTTACGCATTGCAGCTTTTTCCTCTGAGGTAAAATCTTTTCGAGGAGTAGGTTTCGGAGTACCTCCGGATGCCTTAGGTGCGGGTGTCGCAGGTGCTGCTTTTGCCGCATCAGCCGAAGGTTCTGCTGGTTGATCACTAGCTGCTTCCACTTCTGGGGTTGGTGATGCCCCCTCCTTAACAGGTGCGGCTTCACCCTCTTTACGAATCAACCGCATTGAAGACCAAACATCTGCGGTGGGATAATCTGTAGCAACACCAATCTTTAAATCCATACGGATAATTTTTTCATCGGAACACTCGGTGATCCAAGTGTTTGAAGCACCACCAGGCGCAAATATTGAGTCAATAGGATAACTTGTCCCATTTTTATCAACGAGAGCCTTGACACCGGTCTTATCAAAAAGCGTTAAAGCCTCTGCCTTATTTGGAATGCGCCAATTTTCGTATCCACCAAACTTATCTTTATTTTGATTGACCCAATCCACATATTCACGATGGTCAGCCCAAGTGTAAAACTTTTTCACATCCAACCATGCATCAGTCTTTTTCCAAGTAAAACCGGTATTGGGATCTGTGATGGTGCCATCATCATTATCTACAAGAGGATCTCCAACTGGCCCTGCCTTTTTTGCGGCCTCTGCTTTTTTGGCAGCTGCAAGTTTGGCCTTTTCAGCAGGAGATAATTCTGTGGCTTCCGAAGAAGGGGGAGTTTCTGACATACTTAGCCTCTATGAACCGGTTCTATATCTTCCAAAATATCACTCAAATCTTTTCCCGTCCCAGTAAGATCTTTCAATATCTCACCGAGCTTGGATGCAGAATAGACGTCTAACCGAGATTGAAAATCAACTCTATAATCTGCAGCATTTTTACGGACCCAGTCCATGACAGCCTGCTCCTGAGACTCACTACTCATATTGCCACATTTTTTATCTAGCAGATTGGTCTGGGACAATCGTATAATTTCAGAAATTAAATCTTGTTTGATCCGGCTCATCTTAAGATTTTAACACAAAATATGACGGGAAATTAGCTCTTTGGCTGTAAAAAATGGTCACTCTATAACGGTTTTTAAGGCTTGTCAACGTGATATTTATAAGTTCTAATATATCATTGATATTTTTAAGGTTATTGCTATTTTGATGCCTCGACACCCGTCTTTTATAGACCTCAACGTACCATCTCACTAAACAATATTAAGGTATTATAATTGGTCATTCGAAGATCGAGGATCTAGAACCTCTCGTAAGCCATCTCCTAAAAAATTAAACGACAGGATGGTCAAAAATATTGCTAGGGAGGGAAACAAAATAAGGTGCGGATAAAACTTAATTGCCGTCCAACCATCATTAGCGAGCGTTCCCCAACTACTAAATGGAGGAGCTATACCCAGCCCTATAAAGCTCAAGGTTGACTCAGCTAAAATAGCCATGGGGATACGAAAGCTCATGGTCACTACCAGGATACCCAGAATATTAGGAAAAATTTCCCGCACCAGTATTCTTGTGGGACTCGCACCCAGCGCACGGGCCGCCTGCACATATGGAAACTCTTTGATCCGCAAAACTTCTCCGCGCACCAACCTTGCTACTGTGACCCAACTCACAAGCGATAACGCTATAAAAACTCCCGCCACTCCCCTACCCATAAGAACGGTAATAAGAATAATCATTAACAAATCAGGCAAAGCGAAAACCACATCCACTAGCCTCATCAACAAGTTGTCGACTCTACCTCCAACATAAGCTGAAATTGCACCATAGACCGTACCAACTAGCAACGCGAACAAAGTTGTGAACACACCGATAAATAGTGATACCCGGGCACCATAAATCATACGAGAAAAAAGATCGCGACCTAGACGATCGGTACCCATCCAATGCTCCAAGCTGGGGAAGGCTAAAGTATGTAATGTATCCTGCGTCTCATAGGAATATGGTGCAACCCATGGAGCCAATATCGCCAACATAGAAACAATTAGTAAAAAACAAGCGCTTAATTTAGATGTCAGGGAGTATCTCACTTCAAAGTCACCCTTGGGTCTAGCCAGCCATAAATCACATCTACTACTAAATTTGCGATTACAATCAGAACAGCATAAACCAGCGTTACACCCATAATTAGCGGATAATCTCGGTTAGTCACAGCAGTAATGAAGAAACGCCCCATGCCTGGAATGGAAAAAATAAATTCAATCACAAAAGAACCCGTGACCAGGCCTGCTGTTAGAGGGCCCATGACAGAAACAATAGGGTAGATAGAGTTTATTAAAACATGTTTAAACATTATTACCGGTTCGGTCAAGCCCTTCGCCCTGGCAGTCCTAATATAATCTGAAGACAACACACCAAGAACGGTGGTTCGAGTCAGTCGTGCAACATAACCTGCAAAACCTGCCCCCAGTGCCAATGCCGGCAAAATCATATGACGAGGGCCTTCCCATAATGCAGGTGGGAGCCAGTGCCAGTGATGCGAGAAAATCCATACCAATATCGCCCCTAATACAAAACTAGGAATCGAAATACCCATTGCCGCGACAAGCAGTACAGACCGGTCAAGCAAAGAATTTTTCCAATAAGCCGAGACCATCCCGGCAGGCACTCCCAGCCCCAAAACAACAAAAACCGCACATAGGCCCAAAATAAAAGAAACCGGAAACGTATCGTAAATAATATCCGAAACATCACGTCCTAAATATTTATATGAAGGTCCAAGGTCGCCCTGAAACAATTGCTTCATGTACAAAATATATTGTATAGAAACAGGTTTATCTAAGTGATATTTGGCTTCTATATTGGCCTTAATCTCTGGTGGAAGAATTTTTTCAGTATCAAAAGGTCCGCCTGGAACCCAGTGCATGATGAGAAAGGTGAGTGTCGCAACCGTGACCAGAACTGGTATCCCTAATAAAATCCGTCTAAAAATAAATCGCAACATGTGCTTATTTTATCATACCCAGCTATTAGTGATTACAGGCGAGACAAATAATTCGCTCTCTCACTGAGCCATTAAGATATAATGGAGGATCGTTTAATAATTTACCGAGAGTTTCATGAACTACCCTTCTCTAAGAGAATTTATCGATAAGCTGGAACGTGAGGAAGAGCTACTTCGTATTAAAGAATCCGTTTCACCTATTCTCGAAATCACCGAAATCACTGATCGTATCTCCAAACAGCCTGGTGGCGGAAAAGCACTACTTTTCGAAAACGTCGAAGGTTCATCCATGTCAGTACTAATCAACGCCTTTGGAAGTGCCAAGCGAATGAACATGGCATTGGGCGTCCATGATATTGAAGATATCCCAAAAAGAATCGAACGTTATATAAAAATTCCACCTCCTAGTACTTTACTGGACAAAGCAAAGCTTTTACCTATGCTTTTAGAGGCGACGCAGTTTCCTCCAAAGCTCTTAAACACAACGCATCCTCCCTGCCAGGAGATTGTTCAACTTAATGATGATATTGATATAGGAAAGATCCCGGTTCTACAGTGCTGGCCAGATGATGCAGGGCGTTTTATTACCTTCCCCATAGTAATCAATCGCAGTACCGATAATAAAATTAGAAATGTAGGGCTCTATCGTATGCAGGTATATGATAAAAAAACTACCGCTATGCACTGGCACATCCATAAAGATGGCGCTCATTTTTTTCATGAATACAAAAAACAAAACAAGGTGATGGAAGTTGCCGTTGCACTTGGTGCGGATCCGGCATCCTGTTATTCTGCTTCCGCTCCTCTCCCTTATGGTATTGATGAGTTTCTCCTAGCCGGTTTTATCCGCAAGAAAAGTGTACCCCTAGTGAAATGTAAAACAGTTGACCTTGAAGTTCCAGCCAATGCAGAAATAGTACTGGAAGGATATATTGACCCATCTGAAATGAGACTGGAAGGACCTTTCGGTGACCATACTGGCTACTACTCACAGGATGGAGATTACCCAGTCCTCCACATTACTGCTATCACTCATCGCAAGGATCCGGTTTACCTAACTACTATTGTGGGTAAACCTCCACAGGAAGATTTTTACTTAGGACGGGCTACAGAACGTATCTTTCTACCACTTCTCAAAACTCAGCTCCCTGAAATTGTAGATATGAATATGCCCGCTGAGGGAGTCTTTCATAATTGTGTCATTGTATCTATCGACAAGCGCTACCCTATGCAATCTAGACGAATAATGAGTGCTTTATGGGGACTCGGACAAATGAGTTTTGTCAAAATCATTATCACTGTTGATTCTAAAGTCAATGTTCATGACTATGAAGAAGTGGCAAAAATATTACTTAGTACAGTGGACTTTGAAACAGATCTGTTTTTTTCAGAAGGTATTCTTGATGTTCTCAACCATGCTTCTGACCAAGTTTTATATGGCTCGAAATTAGGTATAGACCTTACCAGTAAAATAGAAGGTGAGCCAGGTTATGGCAAAGATGTACCACCTCTAATCGAAACAAAAAGACTGCCGAGGCCAGAAGAAATTACGAAAATATTCCAGGAAATTAAAACCTGTCAGATTAGGGAACTTCAAGTACCTGTTCTACTAGTAGCACTGGACAAACAGACTAAGAATCAAGGTTCGAAGTTCATCGATGCATTTTTTGCAAACTCAGAATTCTCTGCCATAGAAATTCTTATCGTCCTAGAAAGCCATGTCGACCTCACAAATATCTCTATCGTAATGTGGAAGCTCTTTAACAACCTCGACCCTAAAAGAGACCTCTATTTTAAAAATAATCGAGTGGGTATTGATGTGACGAAAAAACTTCCTGAAGAAGGTTATCAACAAAATTGGCCGGAGGAGATTGAAATGTCTTCCGAGATAAAAACCAAGGTTAATAAAAAGTGGCCTACCCTTTTCAAAGAATAACTCCCTCACCATGGCACTGGAACACATCACTGTAAAAGGGGCAAGAGAACACAACCTTAAAAACCTTGACCTTACACTACCTCGGGAAAAACTTGTGGTCATAACGGGTTTAAGTGGTTCGGGAAAGTCATCCCTTGCTTTTGACACTATTTATGCTGAGGGACAACGACGATACGTTGAGTCTCTTTCAGCCTACGCACGACAGTTTCTTCAATTGATGGAGAAGCCTGATGTAGACTCCATAGACGGTCTTTCTCCGGCTATATCAATTGAGCAGAAAACATCCAGCAAGAATCCCCGTTCTACCGTTGGGACAGTAACAGAGATTTATGACTACCTACGCTTGCTCTACGCTAGAGTGGGAAAGGTTTCTTGTTATAGCTGCGGACGACAAATCACCTCACAAACCGTTCAACATATCGTTGACCAGGTTCAAGCTATTCCTTTAGGTAAAAAGGTTATGATCCTTTCCCCCATAGCCAGAAACAAAAAAGGAGAGTTCAAGAAAGAAATTTTAGATATGAAACGGAATGGGTTCGTACGCGTAAGAATCAATGGTGAGGTACGTTCTCTAGAAGAGGAAATTGTCCTGAACAAAAAGTTCAAACATACCTTGGAAACAGTGGTGGATAGACTAGTAATAAAAGAAAGTATGGGTAAGCGCTTGGCCGACTCTGTAGAAACAGCACTCCGGCATGGCGAAGGCTCTCTAGTTGTTGTAATACTTGAAGATAAAGAAGAGGAGTTATTATTCAGCGAAAAGTTTGCCTGTAGTTACTGCAATATCAGTTACCCAGAGCTTGAACCGCGCCTGTTTTCCTTCAATAATCCGCAGGGAGCCTGCTCCCAATGTGATGGTTTAGGAATCAAAATGGTTATTGATCCTGAGCTGGTGATTCCAAACCCGAAACTATCAGTTCGTGATGGGGCTTTGAAACCATGGGAAAAACGTAGTTCTATATACTTTCACCAGATGCTCGACACAATTTCTACCCATTTCAAGTTCAAACTTAGCACCCCATTTGAAAAACTCACCAAGAAAGTTAGTAATATTCTATTATTTGGTTCCGGTGATGAACCTATCAAATATTACTTTGAAAAAGATGGCAGAAAACAATTCTACACAGACACCTTTGATGGCGTAATTCCGGAACTCGAAAGACGCTATAGAGAGACAGACTCCTCCTCAGCACGAGAAGAAATTGCGCGTTACATGCGCCCTCTTTCTTGTCAAACCTGCAATGGCAACCGATTACGTAAAGAAGCAGTCTCAGTAAAAATAGCCGACTTAAATATCGTCGAGCTTACAGCATTCTCTATTGGTAAGGCTCATCAATTTTTTGAAAAGTTAAAACTAACTCGACAGGAACATAATATTGCTCGCAGAATTATTAAGGAAATTAAAGAGCGATTGGGGTTCCTTAATAATGTCGGGCTAAATTATCTTTCGCTCGATCGTACGTCAGGTACTCTTTCGGGCGGAGAAAGTCAGCGCATTCGTCTTGCTACGCAGATTGGCTCCAGCCTAATGGGAGTCCTTTATGTTCTCGATGAACCTAGTATTGGGCTGCATCAAAGAGACAACGATAGACTACTCAGCACTCTACTTCGTCTACGTGATCTTGGTAATACCGTAATTGTTGTTGAACACGATGAAGCTACCATTCGATCAGCTGACTACGTAGTGGATCTCGGCCCTGGCGCAGGTGTGCATGGCGGACATGCTATTTTTTCAGGAACTCCTAAAGCTCTTCTTAAATCAAAAGATTCCCTAACTGGACAATATTTAACAGGAGTACGAAAGATTTCAGTTCCCAAAATGAGACGTAAGGGAAATGGTAAATCACTTGAGATATTAGGAGCAAAAGAAAATAACCTGAAAGAAGTATCAGTCAAAATCCCTCTTGGCTGTTTCGTATGCGTGACTGGGGTTTCTGGTTCGGGGAAAAGTACACTTACCATTGATATTTTGTACAAGGCTCTAGCCCGACATTTCTGGCGCTCAAATGACAAGCCTGGTGAATTCAAGAAAATTGAAGGTATTCATTGGCTCGATAAGGTTATCGATATTGATCAATCACCAATTGGTAGAACACCAAGATCTAACCCTGCCACCTATACCGGCGTCTTCACTCTTGTGCGAGAATTATTCAGTCAGGTTCCTGAATCTCGCGCCCGAGGTTATAAACCTGGCCGATTTAGCTTTAATGTTAAAGGAGGACGATGCGAAGCGTGCCAAGGTGATGGGGTCATTAAAGTTGAAATGCATTTTCTTCCTGATGTTTTTGTCACCTGTGAAGTTTGCAAAGGTAAACGGTTCAACCGCGAGACTCTCGAAATTCTTTATAAAGGAAAAAATATTGCCGATGTACTGAATATGACAGCAGAAGAAGGTAAAGAATTTTTCACAAATATTCCTTCCATAAAAATCAAACTGCAAACGATCACTGATGTAGGGCTTGACTATATTAGACTTGGGCAACAGGCCACCACATTATCCGGCGGTGAAGCGCAGCGCGTGAAGCTATCTAAAGAGTTGAGCAAGCGCAGTACGGGCAGAACTCTCTATATTCTAGACGAGCCAACAACGGGACTACATTTTGCTGACATTGAACATCTGCTCAAAGTTCTAGACCGATTGGTGGATTCGGGTAACACAGTGGTCATCATTGAACATAATATGGACGTGATTAAAACAGCCGATCACATCATTGATCTTGGGCCGGAAGGTGGTGATGGAGGAGGACAAGTCCTTGCAGAAGGAACACCGGAAAAAATAGCAAAAGTAAAAGCTTCTTACACCGGGAAATATTTAAAGGAATATCTTTAATCTTAGGTTTAGTCTGAGTTCTAAGTTCGTAGAGTTTTACAAACCAAAATCAATTATTGCTCAGATTCTCAAGGCGGGCGATAGCTCGGAAAAGTTTTTTCTGCGCTTCAACGAACTCTTCTTCCGATAAATCAGTCAGCAATAATTTTTCTGCCTCTGCGTGGGCACGCTCGGCGCGTTCACGATCAATCTCATGTAAAAATTCTCCAGTCTCGGCCAATACTGTCACACGATTCTCCGATACTTCCAGGTATCCACCACTTACAACCAATGCAATGGTTTCACCATCCTTCTCATAAGACAGCTGACCTGATCGAAGATTTGTCAGAATCGGTGCATGATCATAAAGAATTCCAAGGTCTCCTTCACTTCCGGGAGCATTTACTTGATCCACTTCTTCTGCTACAAGTTGTTTTTCCGGAGTTACAATACTAAGTATTAGTTTCTGGCTCATGCTGATTTTTTATCCAGTTCTTTTTGCTTTGCGTGAACTTCATCCAAAGTTCCTACCATATAGAAAGCTTGTTCCGAGATATCATCCCCACGCCCTTCTAGAATATGTTTGAATCCTTCAATGGTATCTTGCACTTTGACGTATTTTCCCGGTGACCCAGTAAAGACCTCGGCCACGAAGAATGGTTGCGATAGGTATTTTTGAATTTTTCTAGCACGAGAAACAGCTTGCTTATCCTCTTCAGATAGCTCGTCCATACCCAGAATTGCAATGATGTCTTGCAAGTCTTTATAACGTTGCAATACTTGTTGTACGCCACGAGCGGTATTGTAGTGCTCATCACCTAATACTTCAGGGTCAAGAATCCGTGAAGTAGAATCCAGAGGGTCCACCGCAGGATAGATACCCAGTTCAGAAATACGTCGATTTAGAACCGTAGTTGCATCAAGATGCGAGAAGGTAGTAGCAGGCGCAGGGTCTGTCAAGTCATCAGCAGGTACATAAATAGCTTGAACCGATGTAATGGATCCTTTTTTGGTTGAGGTGATACGCTCCTGCATGTTACCCATTTCTGTTGCCAGTGTAGGTTGATAACCTACCGCAGAAGGAATACGTCCGAGAAGTGCAGACACTTCAGAACCAGCTTGTGAAAACCGGAATACGTTATCAATAAAAAGAAGCACATCCTTACCGCCCTCGTCACGAAAATATTCTGCGCAAGTAAGACCGGTAAGACCAACCCGCATACGTGCGCCCGGAGGCTCGGTCATCTGTCCATAAATTAGTGCTGTTTTATCGATAACATTAGACTCTACCATTTCATGATAAAGATCATTTCCTTCACGGGTTCTCTCTCCAACTCCTGCGAACACCGAGTATCCGCCGTGCTCTGCACCAATATTACGAATCAACTCCATAATCAAAACGGTCTTGCCAACACCTGCTCCACCGAACAAACCTGTCTTACCACCTTTCAGGTATGGTTCAAGCAGGTCAATAACCTTAATGCCCGTTTCAAGCATTTCCATTTTTGTATCTTGTTCTTTAAACTCAGGAGCATCTCGGTGAATACTCCATTTGGCTTTAGATTCAACAGGGGGTTTTTTGTCAACTGGATCACCCACAACATTGAGTATTCTTCCGAGCACCTCTTCTCCGACAGGTACGGTGATTGGAGCACCCGTGTCAATTGCTTCCATTCCACGAACTAAGCCATCTGTAGAATGCATGGCCACGGAACGAACCGCATTGTCACCAAGGTGAAGTGCCACTTCACAAACCAGAGTTTCGGTTTTTCCATCTTCTCCGGTACGCTCAATGTTGATTGCGTTGTATAAGGCCGGCAGAACGCCTTCTTCAAATCGTACATCGACGACGGGCCCCATAACTTGGATGATATTTCCCTTATTCATTCCTTCATCTCCGTTAAATTCAGTATCTTAATACCATCAGCCCTTCAGGGCTTCGGCACCATTTACGATTTCTATCAATTCTTTTGTGATATAAGCTTGTCGGGCTTTATTATAAGTGAGCGTCAAGCCATCTATCATCTCACCTGCATTACGGCTGGCACTATCCATCGCCGTCATCCGTGCTCCATGCTCACTCGCACTGGACTCCAGAAACGCACGATAAACTTCTACCGTCATATAACGTTTCAACAGATCATCAAGGATAGATTCTTCATCTGGCTCATAGATATAATCTACAGCAAAAGTGTCTTCTTTATGCTTCAAGTTTTCAGGGACAACAGGAAGAAGTTGTTCAACCACGACCTCTTGTTGCATCACGGA
>MDSW01085081.1_pt1 | contig 11434 bp, 9 predicted proteins | sample 811171 | NCBI WGS metagenome assembly MDSW01 (sample SAMN05326641, study PRJNA326480) | marine metagenome | isolation source: seawater | place: Atlantic Ocean: North West | collected 2012
CAAAAGATAAGCAATAGAATAGATTTATTCGGCCGTGGACACAAATTTGAAAAAGTAAATATTGATCATAATTTTCCAGAATATATTGTTAAAAACAGAAATTTATTTAGTGAATGGATTGATTGATGGAATTAACTGAATTGCTGAATAGTAAATATTTAAATTTAGATAGTTTTGCAGAAAAAGAAAGAGATAATTATATAAAATCTGAACCTTTTCCAAATATTTCAATTACAAATTTTTTTAATGAAGACTTCTTGTCTAAAGTTTTAGAAGAATTTCCAGATCTTTCTCGTATAAATAATTCTCAAATTTATAAAAATAAAAATGAAGTAAAGTTTGCAAACAATAATTATCATGAGTTTCCAAAAAATATAAAAAGACTTTTTGATTTTTTAAATTCAGCGATTTTTTTAAATTTTCTAAACAATATTACTAATATCAAGGAAAAACTAATACCAGATCCAGAATTAAACGGAGGAGGTTTGCACGAAATTAAAAAAGGAGGACTGTTGAAAGTTCATACTGATTTTAATCGTCATCCAAATTTGGATCTAGATAGAAGATTAAATGTACTAATTTATTTAAATAAAAATTGGCAAGATAATTTTGGTGGACATTTGCAGTTTTGGGACAAAGATATGATTTCATGTAAAAAGAAAATTTTTCCAAGTTTTAATACAATCGCTATTTTTTCGACAACTGATTTTAGTAATCATGGTCATCCAGAGCCTCTTTCTTGTCCAGACAACTTTTCCAGGAAATCTATAGCAACTTATTATTTTTCTAAAGGCAGACCTCAAGAAGAAATCATAACAACCCATCTTAAAAATACTACTAATTTTAAAGATAGACATGGTCATTATAACGAAACCATTCACAAAGAAGAAAATTTAAAAAATTTTTTAAGAAAATTTAAATTTTATCAATATTTTAAAAAAATAGAAAAAAAATATTTAAGAACTGGGAAATCAAAAAAAAAAAGATTTGAACAAGATAAATAATAGTAATTAACAAACAAAAAATATGCAAAAAGTAAATTGGGGAATTATCGGCTTAGGAAGAATTGCCCATGAATTTGCCCTTTCATTTAATGAAGTGTCAAATGCTAATTTACTTTCTGTAGCAAGTAAAAATCATGATAGACTAGATGATTTTAAAAAAAAATTTAATTTAAATAATAAGTACTCTTTTTTAGATTATAGAGATTTAATTAATTGCAATGAAGTAGATATTATATATATAGCTTTACCGCATTCATTACATTTCGAGTGGATTGTAAATTGTTTAAATGCAAACAAAAATGTTTTAACTGAAAAGCCAGCTACCATAAATTTATCAGAAATTAAAAAAATTAATAAAATATTAGATTATAAAAAAGTTTTTTTTGCAGAAGGCTTTATGTACAGATTTAATCCACAGACAGTTGAATTAATTAATATTATAAAGAAAAAAAAAATTGGAAAACTACTAAAAATGGAATCATTTTTTGGTAACAATATCGCATATAAAAAAAATTTATTTGGGAAATTAAAATTAAAAACTAACTTAAAAAGTAGATTGTTCGACAAGAATCTTGGTGGAGGAGCTATTCTGGATTTGGGATGCTATCCTGTATCTTTAAGCGCATTAATAGCAAGTTTACTAGAAAATCCAAAAAATACCAAATTCGAACTTTTGAATAAAAATATAGAATATGGACCTTCGGAAGTAGATCTAGATTCATATGCTGATATAAAGTTTTCTAATAATTTTATTTCAAGTATTGGATGTTCATTTACAAAAGATCTAGGACAAAAAACAAAGATTTATGGCTCTAGTGGAGAAATATATTTAGAAAAAACATGGAGGAGTCAAGAACCTATTATTTTAGTAAATGGAATTAAAAAAAAATTTAATTTACCAAAATATAAAAATATTTTTTCTTATGAGGTTGAGTCGATAAGTAATAATATAATTAATGGCGAATTAGAGCCATCATTTCCAGGTCTAAATAGATTTGATACAGAAAAAAATATGGAAATTATAGAAAATTGGCTTAACTAATTTAATTATATACTTAAATCTAATTTTATAATTTTATTTTCCGGATAACATAAAATGTTTTCGTTTAATTGAATTATTTTATAATTTTCTTGAGTCAAGATATTTAATAATTCATCAAAAAAATCGTTATCTACATGAATATATTCGAATATAATAAAAGGTCTTGATTTATTTGTTTTTAAAAAATCCTTTACAATTTTACCATCATATCCTTCAGCATCTATATATAATAAATCTAAATCATTAAAATTATTGTTTTCAATTAATTCTCTTATAGAGATTTTATTTACATTTTCTGATATAATATGTTTTTCTTTCACACCATGATCAAGCAAATGTTTTTTTTTAAATGATGAAATAGCTTTAATATGTTCATCATACAAATTAGTATAATTTTCTTTAACCTTAAAAATAGAATTAATTTCATTATCAACTGAAATTGCTAAGTTTTGTAAATTTACATTCTCGAATTCTTTATAGTTTTCCTTTAATTTTAAAAATATTTCTTTTATTGGCTCAACGAGAATACTTTGAGTTTTATACTTTTTTATAAATTTGTTTAATTCATCAAAAGATTGACCATCATTTGCTCCTATTTGAATTATTTTTTTTATATTATTATTTAAAAATAAATTTTTTAGGACCAAATCTATTTTTAATGAGGTTATTTTTGAAATAGTTCTTTTGTTTTTAAAATCTTTTTTATCTATAATTTTATATCCAAATAAACCAACTATTTTTTTTAAAATTTTATTTTTCATTTAAAATTAAAATATCATGATTATTAAAAGATATATATTTTTTATAAACCTTATTTATATATTTACTTATTATAAAAAATCTAAAATCTGGCTCAATACCCCATTCATCGTAGTTTCCGTTTATAAGAATAAATTTTGGTCTTGAATATTTTAATTCACTTACAAATATTCTTTGTTCATCCACAGAAGCTATAGACATCAATTTATAGTATTTAGTGCAACTTTTTTTGTTAATTAAATAGTAAATTGTTGGTTCGTAATTAAATGTTTGAAAACATTCTTCATCTTTAGTCAATTTTATTAGGTAATTTTTTAAATTAATATATTCATTAGTTAGAAAATAGTCATCTTTGTAATTTATAAATTTATTTAGATTAGTTTTAAAATTTTTTATGTTAGAAAAAGAATTATCATTATTAAACATTGATATTTTAATTAAAAATATCATAATTGAATAAAATAGAGTTTTTAAAATTATATTATTAATTTTTTTACTAACTAAGATTTTTTCTCTCCAAAAAATTGAGAATTTAAGAACTACAATTATTAGAAATAAGAATAAAGTAAAACTTGAACCTATATCAATATGACCACCATCAGATCTAGATAATCCTGATTTATAGTTAAATATTGATAAAACATAAAAAAAAACCAAAAATATTAAAAATGAATTTGATAATTTATTATTATTTTTAATTAAAAGTTCTCTAAGTATTAAAATTCCGTTTAGAATAAATAATATTAAAGCTTTTGTTCCTCTAGTTGAATTTTTTTCACTTGAAAAAGGCTCAGGATGAATAATACCATTATAATATTCATTATATTTGTATTGCTCCAATGTATTGTGCATAAAAGCATTAAATTCTGCTTCACCTAATAAAAAATAAAACACAAACCAAAAAATGATTATCGATAAAATGATAAAAAAGATTGATTGATATTTTTTATTTATCGATAAAAATAAGATTAAAAATAATAGAGATATATTTATATATGCCGCTACATCTATACTCCATAAAAAAGAAAAGCTACAAATTATACCAATTAAAATATAGTTTATATTTTTTTTTGGATCTAAAATAATTTCGTTTAATAAAGTTAGGAAAATAAATATAGGTATATGCCTATAATAAAATGATCCATTTTTTAATAAAAATATTCCTAACAAAATTAATATTAAACTAATTTTCCAATTTAAATTGTTTTCAAAATTAAAATGTTTAACAATCGAAAAACAAAAAAATATTATAAAAGGAATAGTAAATATTTCTAAAATTATTTGAAATATTCTGTATACACCTACTGTTTCAACTCCAAACACTTTAAATGCAAAATAAGTATTCAATTGATCAAAAAATAAACCTGTGTTTAAAAAAGAACCAAGCCAAAATTTATTTTTTAATTCAAGATTTAAGTAAGCTGAAAGTAGCTGTCCCTCATGAAAAATATCTAATTTATAAAGAGGTAAGCTAATTGATGCATAGCTAAAAATAGTTAATAAAATTATTATCGCGTAAATTATTAAGTTCCTAGCTTCATTTATTTGAAAATTATTATTTAATTTAAGGAATAAAAAAAAATCCCTAAATTTTAATTTATTTAAAAAAATGTATGAAAAAAAAAAAACTAATAAAGGAAAAATTAAATAAATTAAAAATCTTAATGTATCATTGAATACATGATACTTTTCTATCGAATATATCCCAATTATATTGTTAGGATTAGAATAAGGTAATTTTATAGATTCCCATAATTGAGTATTAACTAGTACAATTAACAAACTTAACAAATATGGAATATATCTTTTATAATTTATCATTTCATTTTAATGAAAGAATTTTTATAAAATATATATTATTAAATTACAATTATATAAATATTTATGAATAATGATGAGTTAAATATATGCCAAGTATCTTTATCTGGAAATATTCCAATAATAAAGGAAAATATTAAACAGTTTTCAAATAACTATAATAATTGTAAATTTTATATAATTTGCCCAAGTAAGGAAAAAAAACATTTTCTAAAAAAAATTAATAATAAAAATTGTAAAATTATTGAAGAAGAAACTCTAATTTCTTTCAAAAAATTTAAAAAAATTTCAAACACCTTTTTAAGAAAAAAAAAATACCATAAAGATATACAATCAAGATTGGGTTGGTATTATCAACAAGTACTAAAAATTTCGTTCTTAATTAATTTTGTAAAAAGAAAAAATAAGCCAATTATAATTTGGGATGCAGATACAATTTTGCTAAAAAAAATAAATTTTTTTAACAAAAAAAATTCTGAAAAGTATGGAAATACTTCTGAATTTCATAAGGCATATTATATAACTAATAAGCAAATATTAAAAAAATTACCAAATTATTATATTTCTTGTTTGTCACAATTTATTGCGGTGACACCTAGAGAAATTGATTATTTGATTAAAAAATTAAAAAATTATATTAAAAAAAATAAACCAACTGGAAAATGGATTTCAACTATTATGATGAGCTCTATTTCTAAGTCTCATGATTCTTATAATGGATCAATGTTTTCAGAGTATGAGTTAATAGGACAATCAAATCTTCTATATTCTTACAATAACCAAAAATTGATATCAGGAATGCGTGAGCATTTAAATGGAAGACTTACATATTTACAATTATTTATAGTAAAAATTTTAGGGTATAGTTATGTTGCTTATGAGCATAGTCATAAAAATTCAGATAGTCAAAATATGTTAAGAAGAAACCAGAAATGGATTTCGTTTATAATGCTTTTAATTAGAAAGACATCAAATAAGTTTTTTAGAGGTATAAAACATTTGATAGTTTCATACTTTAAAAATTAATAAAAATGAATTCAGATTTAAAAATTTTTTGTGTAACTGATAAACCAATTCCATTACTTGAAAAAACAAATTTAGTTATGGCTGGTGTTGGAACAAATGAATTTTCAAAAAATTATATTAAATCTTCTGATGGGAATAATATTTTCCATAAAGAAAAATATTATTCTGAACTTACATTTCATTATTGGTACTGGAAAAACTTACTAGCAGAGGAAGTTTCAGAATGGGTAGGATTTTGTCAAAAAAGAAGATTTTGGATTAAGCACGATTCTAAAAATAAATTAATTAACTTGAAAAATATTGATGAACATATTTTAAAAAATCCATGTAATGATTGGGCAAATTATAATTCAATAATTTGTGAATCAACAAATGTATCTGGAGCAAAAAAAATAAAACTTATTAAACGTGGTTGGAGGAATATAATTAGGGATCCAAATATTTTATTTAATAAAAAAAAAGAAACAATAAAAGTACATTTTGATTTGCACCATGGTTTTGGAAATTTAGATAAAGCAATACAGGTAATGGATTTAAAGGATAGAAATGATTTCAAAAATTGGGTAAATAATAATTGTTACTATAATCCACATATAATGTTTATAGCTAAGAAGGATATTATTAATAATTGGTTTCAAGATCTTTTTAATTGGCTGAAGGAATGTGAAGTTATTTTCGGTTTTAAGAACTTGCATGGATATGATACTGGAAGATTATATGCATATTTAGCCGAAAGGTATTTATCTTTCTGGTTTAGAAAATATACTAAATTTAAAGAACATCCTTGGACTTTTGTAGATCAATAATTTTTATGGAGAGATGGCCGAGTGGTTTAAGGCGCACGCTTGGAAAGTGTGTGTACTCTAAAAGGTACCGTGGGTTCGAATCCCACTCTCTCCGCCATTAGTATAAAATTAATTTAATCTAAAATAAACTTGATCAGTCCAGGACAATCTTCCAATTAGTTTATATTTATTTTTTTTTAATAAATTCCTTATTTGAAATGAATTTTTTGACGTTGGATTTTCATCTTCAAAATAAATGTAATCAATTTTTTGCTTTTTAAAATCAACTGATTTAATAACTTGCAATTCATGACCTTGCACATCCATTAACAATAAATTTATTGATTCTTCTGGAAATTTAATTTTTGAAATTTTAAAAGGGTTTACAATTTCGCTAGTAATAGAATTTTTAAATTTAGAAATATTCTTTTTATAATAGTCACCTCTAAAATTATTTTTATCAATCACTGAGTAAATAAATTTTTTAGAGAAAGATCCTTGGCCGTGAGCCCATTTATTTTTAGGCCCATTTGCATCCATTAAATCTGCAATACTTGGCTTTATAAAAAAAATTTTTTTTCTCTTGTTTGTATTTGATACAAAGTTATTTTTTATTTTGATATCTTTTCTATTTTTATATAACAAATTTAATTTTGAATAATAATATTTTACTGGTTCAAAAATAATTGCCTCATAATTTCCGACATACTTAAAAAACTTTCGCAAAGGGTCGTTTGATATTCCATCGTTACCCCCAACTTGAACAACAAATTTTTTTTTATGACTAGTAAAAATTTGATTTAAAATTTGATCAGGTTTTTTATTTTTCCTATAAATTAATTTATGCTGAATTTTTCTAATTATCTTATCTATTGTATTCATGAAAAAACTTCTAAATATAAATTATATCAAATATTTGTTTTAACAACTCAATAATATTATCCATTAAAAATTATATATAATAGATTCAGGTATAATTTCTAAATTAGAATCTCAATTTTTTTATAAAGTTTTTGAGATAAAAAACCTTGTTTTGTGATTAAATCGTGAAATTAAAAAAAAAAAAATAAAATGATGTAATTAATATTAAATAGCAACACAAATTCGACTATTAGGAGCAACTTGATTTTAATTATTTTGTAAAAAATGCTATAAATACCTTTTCCAAAATATAAAAAAATGAATAAAAATTTAAACTATAAAGCTGACTCAATAAAAGTTTTAAAAGGGCTTGAAGCTGTTCGTAAGAGACCAGGAATGTATATTGGCGATACAGATGATGGAACTGGTTTACATCACATGGTTTATGAAGTTGTAGACAATTCAATTGATGAAGCGTTAGCTGGTTATTGTAAAAATATAAGTGTAGATATTAATTCTGATGGCAGTATTACCGTTATAGATGATGGAAGAGGTATTCCTATTGATATTCACAAAGGAGAAAAAAAATCTGCAGCAGAAGTAATAATGACACAATTGCATGCGGGAGGAAAATTTGATCATGATTCATATAAGGTTTCTGGAGGCTTGCATGGTGTAGGAGTATCTGTAGTAAATGCACTTTCAGAAAAATTAGAATTAACTATAGAAAGAGATGGAAATAAATATTTTATTGAATTTAAAAATGGAGATTCAATAAAACCTTTAAAACTTGTAGGCAAATCTAAAAACAACGGAACAAAAATTAAATTTTTACCATCTAAAAAAATTTTTTCATCTACAAAATTTAACTTTAATATAATTCAAAAGAGAATGAGAGAACTCGCATTTTTAAATAAAGGAATAAAAATTTCAATTAATGATTTAACACAAAAAAAAATAAAAAATGTTGTTTTTAAATATGAAGGAGGAATCATAGAATTTGTAGAATTCTTAGATCAAGATAGAACAAAATTAAAAAATAAAAATGATAATGATTTATTTAAAAAACCAATTTTTGTAGAAGGTAAAAAAGAGAATTTAGAAATTGAATGTTCTTTGAAATGGAACGCAGGTTATTCAGAAGATATTTATCCATATACAAACAACATATATCAAAAAGATGGTGGAACTCATTTGTTAGGATTTAGAAGTGCATTAACAAGAATAATAAATAAATATGCGACAGAACAAAATTTATTAAAAAAAAATAAAGTTTCAATTTCAGGAGATGATATCAAAGAGGGTCTAACTTGTGTTTTGTCAGTTAAAATCCCAGATCCAAAATTTTCATCTCAAACAAAAGATAAGCTAGTTTCATCAGAAGTAAGAAATATTGTTGAAACTCTAGTAAATGAAAAATTGTCTGTTTGGTTTGATCAAAATCCTACAGTTGCTAAAATTATTTTATCTAAAGTTGTACAAGCTGCCTTAGCTAGAGATGTTGCAAGAAAAGCTAGAGAAAATGTCAGAAGAAAGGGAGCTCTAGAATTAACTGGGTTACCAGGAAAGCTAGCAGACTGCCAAAATTCAAAACAGGAAGGTACAGAATTGTTTATTGTAGAGGGTGATTCAGCAGGCGGATCAGCAAAACAAGGAAGAAATAGAGAGTACCAAGCAGTTCTTCCTCTAAGAGGAAAAATTTTAAATACTTATACAAGCACAAATGGAACAAAAAAAAATATTAATGGTAATGGTAATGAAATTAGAACAAAAACTTTAGCGAAATTAATTTCTTCTAATGAAATAGTTACTTTAATCAATGCACTTGGTTTAGATCCAAAAAATGAAGATTTAGATTTAAAAGATTTAAGATATGGAAAGGTAATTATTATGACTGATGCTGACGTTGATGGATCACATATAAGAGCTTTACTTTTAACTTTTTTTAATAATAAGCCTTTTAATAAACTAATAGAAAATGGAAATATTTATCTTGCTCAACCACCATTATTTAAAATTAACAAGGGATCAAAGGGAATTTATATTAAAGATGAAAAAGATTTAGAAAATTATATTATAAATAATTCTAAAGAATTTAAAAAAATAAAAAAAGGATCAAAAGATTTTGAAAAAAAATTACAAGAAGAAAAATCTAAAATTAGCATACAAAGATTTAAAGGATTAGGTGAAATGAATCCAGAGGAACTATGGAATACTACTTTAAATCCTGAAACTAGAAATTTATTACAAGTTAAATATTCAAAGGATTTAAAAAAAGATTATGGATTAATTCATACATTGATGGGCAATGATGTTGCTTTAAGAAAAGATTTTATTCTTGAAAATGCTATTAATGTATCGAATTTAGATGTCTAATAATGGAGTTCGCTAAAGTTTCAGATTTATATTCTCTTAATAAATCTACTTATGTTAATTTAAGGTGGATAGCTTATATAGGACAAATAAGTGCTATTTTAATAGTTCAATTTTTATTACAATATAAATTTAACTACCTTATCTGTATTTCAGTAATTATTTTAAGTGTCTTCACTAATCTTTATTTGCAATTTAAAATAAAAGAAAATCAACTTGGTAATACTTCTTCAACAATATATTTAAGTTATGATATATTACAGTTAGGAACTTTACTATTTTTTACGGGAGGAGTAACTAATCCATTCATTTTTTTACTATTAATACCAGCTGTATTTTCTTCACAATATTTACATTTCTTTAGTTCAATTATACTAGTTATGTTGATAATAATAATTTTGTCATTTTTAACCTTTAATTTCTATAATTTACCTCATCCTGGTGAATTACATTTTCATGTTCCTGATTATTATTTATATGCTTTGCCATTATCAACGGCCATAGGTTTAATTTTTCTAGTATATTTTGGTTTTAAATTTGGTGAAGAAAGTAGAATTAGAAAAAAAGGATATGATAAAATTCAAGAATTAATGGCAAAAGAAAGTGAGCTTCTTTCTTTAGGTGGACAAGCCGCTGCCTCAGCTCACTCACTTGGTACACCTCTTTCAACAATTTTATTAACTGTAAAAGAATTAAAAAAAGAAGTTGGAAATAATCATAAAATAAGTAGAGATCTAGATTTATTAATTAGCCAAAGCAATAGATGTAGAGAAATACTAAAAAAACTATCTCTAAATCCAAAGATTCAAGACGAATTTTTAAATTCAAACCTTTCACTTTATGAATATATATTAGAAATTGTAAGATCTTATGAAGAAATAAGTAAAAAAAAATTTATTATAAATTCAAAGAATTACAATAATCCAATAAGTTTAAAAAAATCGATAGAAATTATTTATGGATTGAGAAATTTTATAGGAAATGCAAACAAATTTAGTAAAAATAATGTTGAAATTTTTCTTATAAGCGACAATCAACTATCAAGTATAATAATTAAAGATGATGGACCTGGGTTTCCAAAAGATTTAATTGATAAAGATAAATTGGGAGAACCTTACATCAGAACAATAGATCAAGATAATATTTCAAAATACGGTTTAGGACTTGGAACTTTTATTGGTAAAACACTTCTGGAAAAGAATTTTGCAAAAATAAGTTTTAATAATTTATCAGAAAACGGTGGCGCAGAAGTAAAAATTATTTGGAAAAATAAAGATTTAAAAAACATTTAATGAAGTTTTTTTTTATTATCAAATAAACCACTAAGCTGTCCTATCATTACATCACCTAATTCTTGAACATCAGTAATTTTAATTGCTTTTTTATAGTACCTTGAAACATCATGTCCTATTCCAATTGCCAAGATTTCTATATCACTTTTATTTTCAATGAATTTAACAATTTTTTTAAGATGTTTTTCTAAAAAATCTCCTGAATTAACAGAGAGTGTTGAATCGTCAACCGGTGCACCATCAGAAATTATCATCATAATTTTTCTTTCTTCTTTTCTTTTTTTTAATCTATTATAAGCCCACTGTATTGCTTCCCCATCAATATTTTCTTTTAATAGTCCTTCTTTAAGCATAAGTCCTAAGTTTTTTTTTGCTTGTCTCCAATGTGTATCTGCACTTTTATAAATTATATGTCTTAAGTCATTAAGTCTTCCAGGATTTTTTGGTTTATTGTTTTTATTCCATTCTTCTCTG
>MDSW01126329.1_pt1 | contig 11434 bp, 11 predicted proteins | sample 811171 | NCBI WGS metagenome assembly MDSW01 (sample SAMN05326641, study PRJNA326480) | marine metagenome | isolation source: seawater | place: Atlantic Ocean: North West | collected 2012
AAAACAACATATATACTTTCAGAAATTTCTGGAGATTATAATTAAAATAGAAGTAATTTTTCTAAAACATAGAATTCTTTATTCCGGGGGTAAAAAGATTTGAGTAATATTTTAAGAAGAACAACATATATTGTAAATGATATAGAAGAATCAATAAAATTTTACAGGGATACTCTTGGACTTAATTTGTTATGGCAAACAGATACTGTGCTAAACGGAAACTTACCTGTTGGCAGTGTAGGTGATAAGGCAAAGTTCGTTGCCTTTAACGGAAATGACCCTGCTATAGGAATGGTTGCATTTATGCAGTTACTTAGCAATAAAAAACAAAATAATTCTATAAATCTTAACCAAAACCTTCAGGTAGGCGATTCAATTCTAGTCCTTGGTGTTGAAAATTGTAGAGAAATATATTTAAAATTAAAACAGATAAATGCAAATATATTTAAATCACCATTCAATAATTCAGTTACTGGTAGAGATGGGAATACTATTAAAATGATATCAATGTTTGCCTGGGACCCCAATAATATATTTCTTGAAATAAATCAAAGGTTATAGTTTTTTATTTTATTTGGGGCGAGTGATCGGATTTGAACCGACGACATCCAGTACCACAAACTGGCGCTCTAACCAACTGAGCTACACCCGCCATCCTTTGTTTCTAAGGTTTCTGGGAATTATGTGCAAGTAGAAACTTTTATATTAGGAAAAATAATTATAAAAAAAGATATAAAATGACAGAAACAATTATAAAGAGATCTCTATGTTAAACAATTCAAAGCCACCTTCTTACTTTACGGACATATAAATCAAAGTCCGTCCCAAACATATTTTGCATATATTTCTCCTCAGGAATTACTACTAAAAAATTAATAAAAATTAAAGAAAGTATTGAAGCAATACACATCAACCAAATACCTGAAGCAAAACCAAAGCCAAAAATCATAAAAAATGTTCCAAGATATAGTGGGTTTCTTGAAAATTTATATGGCCCATCAATAATTAGCTTAAATGGTTGGTGTTTGGGGTGAGGAGAGGTTTTATATAATCTATATTTATTCATAGCCCACATGTTCATTACAATACCAAAAATAGATATTAGTACCCCTAAAGGAAGCATAAAAAAAACTTTAAAATTAATTTGAATAAAAAAATAATTGAATAAAAGGCTTATCAATACAAAAAAACCAAATATCATTGGAGGCTGAACTTTAAAATCTGGAATTTTTTCTGGAGGTGCTTCTATACCACCAGTTTTATTGAAAGATACAAAATCATCATTAAATTTATTTTTTTTCTTAAACATTTTACGATAAAACCTTAAAAATACTTAATTTCTTCTTTTTATATTTATAAGTCCATGCGATAAATATTCCATGGAAATAAACAATTTATATAAAAAAATTGGCACCGAAACAGCTTTTGATATTCTTGCCAAAGCTGAAAAACTAAAATCACAAGGTAAGGATGTCATTAACTTAGGGATAGGTCAACCTGACTTTCAATCCCCTAGTCACGTTGTAGATGCTGCTATAAAAGCTTTAAAAGATGGGCATCACGGCTACACACCTGCAAATGGGGTTTTAAAACTTAGAGAGGCTGTTGCAGAGAATATATACAAATATAGGTCGGTTAGTGTTAATCCTGAAAATATACTTATTATGCCTGGAGCAAAACCAATTATGTATTTTGCAATAATTATTTTTGGTGAACCTGGCGCAGAGATAATGTACCCAAATCCAGGTTTTCCAATCTATGAGAGTGCTATAAATTTATCAGGTGCAAAAGCTGTTCCAATTGAATTAATTGAAGATAACTCGTTTTCATTTAGCGCTAAAAGCGTTTTAGAGAAAATTAATAAAAATACAAGGCTAATTATTTTAAATTCACCTGCTAACCCTACAGGAGGCATAACTGATAGTAATGAGTTAGATATTTTAGTTAAAGGACTAGAAAATTTTCCAAATGTAACAATTCTATCAGATGAAATTTATTCAAGAATAATATATGACAATTTAAGATTTAATAGTTTGTTAGATTACAAACATATTTGGGACCGGCTAATCATTTTAGACGGTTGGTCAAAAACTTATGCAATGACTGGTTGGCGACTAGGATGGAGTTTATGGCCAAAAAAACTCGTTGATATTGCCACTAGATTAGCAATAAATACTTACTCTTGCGTAAATGCTCCTACACAATATGCTGGAATAGCTGCTTTAAATGGACCTCAAGATCAGTTTGATTTAATGTTAAATGAGTTTGATAAAAGAAGAAAATTTATACATGAAAAATTAAACACTATTAATAATTTTTCTTGTACAATGCCTAAAGGTGCATTCTATGCTTTTGCAAATATTAAAAAAACTGGTTTAACCAGTAATATTGCTCAAGACCTTATTCTTAATAAAGCAAATGTGGCAACTGTTTCAGGTACATCATTCGGTAAGTATGGTGAAGGTTATATTAGGTTTAGTTACGCAGCTTCCCTAGAAAACATAAATATGGCTATGGAAAGAATATCTAATATTTTTTGAATTAAAGGTGATTAATTTTTGTACAATTGCTCAAATTTTAAGCAATTAAAAATATAATAAGTTAAATATTAATAGATTAACTTATTGGAGTAATTGTATTTTTTTTTATTTTGTATTTGGCATAGTTAATGCAATCATTAATAGAAAATTGCGAGAGGGGATTATGAAAAAAATAGAAGCAATTGTTAAACCATTTAAATTAGATGAGGTTAAAGAAGCACTTCATGAAATCGGCCTACAAGGTATTACAGTCACTGAAGCAAAGGGGTTTGGAAGACAAAAAGGACACACAGAGTTATATAGAGGTGCCGAATATGTTGTAGATTTTTTACCTAAAGTAAAAATTGAAATAGTTTTAGATGATTCTATGGTTGAAAAAGCAATTGAGGCAATTAATAAATCAGCAAAAACAGGAAAAATAGGCGATGGAAAAATTTTTGTAATTAACATTGAAAGAGCAATTAGAATTAGAACCGGCGAAGAAGGTTCAGACGCAATATAAATAAGAGGAGTTTTTCAAATGAGCGATCCAAATAATGTATTAAAATTGATCAAAGACAAAGACATTAAATTTGTAGATTTACGATTTACAGACCCAAGGGGAAAATGGCAACACCTTGCTATGTCTTCTAATGTCATAGAACAAGATACATTCAGTGAAGGTATAATGTTTGACGGGTCCTCTATTGCAGGTTGGAAAGATATAAGTCAATCTGATATGGCTTTAATTCCAGACCCATCTACTGCTGTAATTGATCCTTTCTCTGCACAATCAAGTCTAATATTATTTTGTGATGTTAATGAACCCACAACTGGAGAAGGTTATATAAGAGACCCAAGATCAATAGCAAAAAAGGCAGAAGCATATTTATCATTTTCTGGAATTGGAGATACAGCAGTTTTTGGACCAGAGGCTGAGTTTTTTGTTTTTGATGATGTAAAGTACGAAGTTTCTATGAACAAAACTTCATACTCTTTAAATGAAAATGAAGGTCCATACAATTCAGGAAAAAAAATTGACGGTGGAAATACTGGTCATAGGCCCGCAGTTAAGGGCGGTTATTTCCCTGTTCCACCAATCGACTCACATTCAGATCTTAGAGCTGAAATGCTTTCCGTTATGGGTGAAATGGGATTAAAAATTGAAAAACATCACCACGAAGTAGCGCCAAGTCAGAATGAACTTGGGATTATTTTTGATACATTAGTTAAAACAGCCGATAACATGCAAATATATAAATATGTTGTTCATAACGTTGCTCACTCTTACGGAAAAACAGCAACATTTATGCCTAAGCCAATTATAGATGATAATGGATCAGGTATGCATACACATCAATCAATATGGAAAGGAAACACCCCTCTGTTTGCTGGATCAGGTTATGCAGACTTATCTGATACAGCTTTATTTTACATTGGTGGAATTATTAAACACGCAAAAGCGATAAATGCTTTTACTAATGCTTCAACTAACTCATATAAGAGACTTATTCCAGGCTTTGAAGCTCCAGTTCTTTTAGCTTACTCAGCAAGAAACAGATCTGCTTCTTGTAGAATTCCTTTTACAACAGGACCAAAAGGAAAAAGAGTAGAGGTAAGGTTCCCTGACCCTACAGCTAATCCATATTTGGCATTTTCTGCAATGTTGATGGCTGGACTTGATGGAATTGAAAATAAGATTCACCCTGGAGACCCTATGGATAAAAATTTGTATGATCTTCCACCTGAAGAACTTAAAAATGTTCCTACTGTTTGTGGAAGTCTTCGAGAAGCTCTTGATGCACTTGATAGCGATAGAGATTTTTTAAAGAAAGGTGATGTTTTCACTGACGACTCAATTGATGGTTACTTATCTTTAAAATGGGATGAAGTTCATGCTTTTGAACACACACCCCATCCAATTGAATTTTCAATGTACTATAGCGTATAATTTATACCCCCTCTCTCCAGTTATTATTAAAAAAGAAGGGGGTTAATCTACATTTATTGGTTTACCTGAGTCATCAATTGCTACGTAAACAAATGTACCACTCGTAACTCGCACTTCTTCACCAGATAACTTTCTAGAGGAGATTGCGTCTATATCTATAGTCATGCTTGTTTTTCCAACCCTAGTTACTTTTGCATAGATACTTACAAGATCGCCAATATAAACTGGTTTATAGAATTTCATTGCCTCAATAGCAACTGTAACACACCTGCCGTTACATCTATTTGAAGCTTCAACACCACCAGCTATGTCCATTTGCGATAACAACCAACCACCAAAAATATCACCATTAGCATTTGAATCAGCTGGCATCGCGATTGTTCTTATTGCAGGATTTAAACCTTTTTTAGATAATATTTTCTCCATAGAAATAAACAACCTCTAGCATTATTAAAATAAATATTATATTATATAAACTAAATTATTTTGTCCTATTTTTTTTATTATCAAAGTCTTTATGCAAAAAGATCTATTTAAGAACCCACCAAAAAAAAAGAATAAATCCTATTCTGCTAAAGACATTACTGTTTTGGAAGGACTTGAGCCTGTAAGACAAAGACCAGGCATGTACATTGGCGGCGTTGATGAAAATGGTCTCCATCATTTAGCATCAGAAGTAATAGATAATGCAATGGACGAGATAATTGAGGGATCAGCTTCAATACTTGAGGTAAATTTATGCAAAGATAACGTTCTTAAAATAAGAGATAATGGTCGAGGCATACCAACTGATAATCATCCAAAATTTAAAAATAAGTCGGCATTAGAAGTAATAATGACAACTCTTCATTCTGGAGGGAAGTTTGAAGGAAAAGTTTATGAAACTTCAGGAGGTCTCCATGGCGTAGGAATATCAGTTGTAAATGCTTTATCTGATAAATTCAAAGTGGAAGTGGCTAGAGATGGCTTCATTTTTTCTCAATCTTATGAAAGAGGAAAACCTAAAACTAAACTAATAAAAAAACCAAAAAAAAATAAGCGTGGAACATATATAGAGTTTCATCCTGATGAGAAAATTTTTGGCAAAGACAACAAATTTTCTCCTGAAAGACTATATAAATTATGCAAATCCAAGGCTTATCTTCAAAACAAAGTAGAAATAAGATGGGTATGTGATTCAGTTCATAATGATTCTAAAGTACCAGAAAAAGATACCTTAAGATTTCCAGGAGGAATACTTGAAGCACTAAAAATAGAACTTGAAAACACCGCGCTTGTAACTGAAAATTTTTTTACAGGTAGTTCCGAATTAAAAGAATCAGAAAGAGTTGAATGGTCAGTTGCATGGGGGCTAGGAGAGAAAAAATTTACCTCTTCATATTGTAATACTATTCCTACACCACTTGGCGGCACACATGAAAGTGCTTTGAAGAGTGCTCTAATTAGAAGTATAAAATCATATGCTAAATTTTCTAAGTTTAAAAAAACTAATCTCATAACAACTGAAGATATGAATAATTCTATGTCATTTATACTATCTATTTTTATAAAAAATCCACAATTTCAGGGACAAACTAAAGAAAAACTAGTTTCTACTGATACTAACAGAATGCTTGAGGCAACATTAAAAGATCACTTTGATCATTGGATTACAGGAAACACAACAAGTGCAAACAATTTAATTAATTTTTTTATTAGTAATGCCGAAGAAAGAATTAGAGAAAAAAATGAAAAAAATATCTCTCGTAAAGATTTACATAGAAAGCTTCGACTTCCTGGTAAATTAGCTGATTGCAGCAGTTCAATTACAAAAAATACTGAGTTATTCTTAGTTGAAGGCGACTCAGCAGGTGGATCGGCTAAACAAGCCAGAAATAGAGTAAACCAAGCAGTCCTCCCTCTAAAAGGTAAAATTCTAAATATAGCTACAGCTGGTTTATCCAAGTCTTATGAAAACCAAGAAGTTTTGAATATACTTCAAGCGCTAGGTTGTGGTGTAAAAGAAAAATATAACGAAGAAAAGTTGAGATATGAAAAAATAATTATTATGACTGATGCTGACGTTGATGGTGACCATATATCAGCTTTATTAATGACTTACTTTTATACCTTAATGCCTAAACTAATTGAAAATAATCACCTTTTTATTGCCTGTCCGCCTTTATATAGAATAGTTATGGGAGATAAAATATATTATGCAATGGATGAAAATCAAAAAAATAAAATAATTAGTAAATTTAAATCTAATAGGAAATATGATATTAGTAGATTTAAAGGGTTAGGTGAAATGATGCCTAAACAACTTAAAGAAACAACTATGGACCCATTAACAAGAAAATTAAAAAAAATTATAATACCGAATCAAAACATTATAAAGACTGGAAATTTTGTAAATCAGATTATGGGTAAAAAACCTGAGAAAAGACTTGAATTTATTCAAAAAAATTCAGAAAGTATAAATACACTTAATTTATAAAATAATTTTAATTTATTGAAAGTATGATATGAATGAAGATAATGAAATATTGGTAAATTATGATAACGAAGAAGTTATGATAATTACTTTAAATAGACCTAAAGTTAAAAATGCTTTTTCTAATACACTTCTATCTTCTTTAAAAAAAGCTTTTATAGACGCTGAACAAAACGAAAAAATTAAATGTGTCATAACAACTGGAGGCCCTGATGTTTATGCAGCTGGTTCAGATATAAACCAATTAAAAACGAGACCAACTCATGGAGGAGTTGCTGATATCAGGTTTTCTGACTGGGAGACAATTGAAAAATTTAACAAACCAGTAATAGCTGCTGTAAATGGATATGCACTAGGCGGTGGATGTGAGTTAGCCATGCTCGCGGATATTATTATAGCTGGTGAAAGCGCAAAATTTGGCTTGCCTGAAGTTAGGCTTGGTTTATTCCCCGGCCTAGGAGGAACTCAAAGATTAATCAGATCAGTTGGTAAGTCTTTAGCTATGAAGGTTATATTAGCGGCAGAATTTATTGACGCATCAGAGGCTCTAAGAAACGGTTTAGTTGCTGAAGTTACCAAAAACGAAAACACACTTGAAAGGTCGCTTGAAATAGCTAATAAGATTGCTTCAATGGCGCCACTAGCAATTAAAACTGCAAAAAAAGTTGTTTTACAATCTTTCGAATCATCACTTAGCTCGGGATTAGACTACGAAAGAACTGCAAATTTAAGCCTATACAACACACATGACAAAAGTGAGGGAATTGAAGCTTTTCTTGAAAAAAGAAAACCTAAATGGAAAGGTAAGTAGGTCTTATGATTTTTTTAATTTTAAGTCATTCAATTTCTTTTTAATTTCATCCATCTCATTTAATACTTCATCAATATTTTCAATATTTTCTATTTTAAGATCAAAATATTTTCCTAATTTTTTGATATTATTTAATTCAAAAGCATTATTTGATTTTGTATTCTCTATTTCATAGATTTTAATTGGACGAATAAACCCTTTAGGAATTATCTCATCGAATTTCTTACAATTAAAATAATCCTTAACAAGGTGATATGTAGATTCTGAAATACAAATAGAATTGGGCTCTGCATTAGATTGAAGTCTAGAAGCAAGGTTAACAGGACTACCTAAGACCGTATAATCCAAACGCATTTCTGAGCCAAAATTACCAACAGTACAATAACCAGTAGTTATTCCCATTCTAACATCAATACCTTTTTCAGCACCTAAGTTTTTCCAATAATCTTGCATTTCATAAATTTTTGTTTGCATTTTTATAGCCATCTCGACACATTTTTTTGCATCTAAATCTTTACCACTACTCTCTGGGTCTCCAAAAAAAACCAGAATAGCATCTCCTATAAACTTATCAATTGTTCCACCATAATTAATTGCTATTTCTGACATTTCAGATAAATATGAGTTTATAATTTCTGAGAGCTGCTCGGGCTCTAAACTATCACTTAAGTCAGTAAACTTTACTATATCAGAAAAAAAAATGGTTAAGTTCTTTCTTGTTGTATTTAAGTTTGCCGAGCTATTATTTGAAAATAAATTTTTATATATTTGAGGAGAAAGATACTTAGATAGTTTTTGCGCAAGAACTTCTAACTCTTTACTTTTACCCTCAATTATTTTTTTATCATTTCTTTGCTGCTCTAATAGTTTTTCTGTCTTAGTTTTTAGTGTATATTCTATTGTTCTATCGATAAATTGACCTTGAACTCCATTAAGGTATTCAAAATCTTTATCCTCAGTTATTCTTGATATAAGAGAAAAAACTTTTTTTTCTCCAGAGACCTCTATTGGTATTTCAGGAATAAGGACCTCTCCATCTTTTTTTATTGTTTTAAGAAATAGATCAATAATCTCTGTATTTACCCCTAATTGACTTAAAACATCAGGAATATATGCATCTTCTACATTTTTTAATATAGGAAAAAAGTTTTTAAACCTGTTATTTACCCTTTGAATTCTAAATTCTAGGTTGGCAAAATAAGCCCCAGTTCCAGCATTGCGAAAATTAAAAAAACTTAAATCAATAATTTTATTTTTATTGAATAACTCTTGTAATTTCATAAAATCTTATCCAAATGTAATTATTTATGTTAAAAGTAAATTATTTACATCAGCTGGAATCCATACAACTAAACCATCCAATTCTTCAGTCAATACTACTTGGCAACCTAATCTTGAATTTTCAGTTAGACCAAAAGCTAAATCAAGCATATCATTTTCATCATCACTGGCTTCAGGCAGCTTATCATACCATGAATTATCAACAACCACATGACATGTTGAGCAAGCAAGACTACCCTCACACGCCCCTTCAATTTCAGAAATATTATTATTTTGAGCTAAATTTAATAATGTTTCCCCAATATTTCCATTAACAATAGTTTTTTTTCCCTCTCGAGAAATGAATGTTACCTTGACCATCTATTAACTCATCCTTTTTGGTGCAACTTATAAACTGCAGAAGATATTCTCTCGCAAGATTCAAACACCTCATTTATTGTTGTCATCCTACCTAAACTTATTCTTAAACTTGACTCAGCTTCTTCCTTTTTTAAAGAAAGTGCTTTTAAAACATAACTTGGCTCAATAGAATTGTCAGAACATGCAGAACCTTGAGAAAAATAAACATCATTAACGCTTCTTATCAAGTCACTAGCTTTAATATTTTTTATTTGAATATTGATATTTCCTGGCCACCTTAATTCTTTACTACCATTCATTTTATATTTTATATTTTTTTTTGACAAATATTTTAAAAAATTGTTCGAAAGATCTTTTATTCTTTGATTTTCTTCTTCCATATATTTTAATGCTAGGTCTGATGCTTCTCCAAAACCCACACAAAGGTGAGAAGGAAGAGTGCCAGATCTTAGACCATTTTCTTGATAACCTCCAGAAAATATTGGTTCAACTCTAACTCTAGGTTTTCTTCTTACAAATAAGCAACCTATACCCTTTGGACCATACATTTTATGTGATGATAAACTCAATAAGTCTATATTGAATTTATTAACATCTATTTCTATTTTTCCTCCAGCTTGAGCACAGTCTGAATGAAATAATACATTTTTTTCTCTACATATTTTCCCAATTTTTTCAAGTGGTTGAATAACACCAATTTCATTATTTAATCCCATTACTGAAACCAAAATTGTCTTACTAGATATAGCGTTGATTAATTGATCCATACTTAACAGACCATTTTTATCAACAGATAAGATTTTTACTTTAAAACCTTCTTTTTTAAGACTACTAACAGATTCAATTACACACTTATGCTCAGTATTAATTGTTATTATTTCATCTCTATTATTATCTTTATAAAATCTAGCTGCACCTTTAATAGCTAAATTATTCGACTCAGTTGCACCTGATGTAAAAATAATTTCTCTCGAATCAGAGTTTATTAACTTAGCAACTTTCATTCTTGCATCTTCAACACTTCTTGATACATATCTGCCCATCTCATGTTCAGTTGAATGTGGGTTTGCAAAATAGGAATTTAAAAATGGAGTCATTTTATCAATAACTCTTTCATCCACTGGAGTAGTGGATTGATAATCTAAATATATCTTAGAATTTAAGTCCATTTAAAATAAAATTTTCATTTAGTTATTGTTATAAATATCCGCCCATTTCGAAATAAAGTAATTTATATCAAATTCATTGGTTGACCAACCTAAACTAACTCTAATTGCTGATGACATAATTTCAGATTCTATGTTCATAGCCTCAAGAACATGAGAATTACCTACTTTTCCTGAGGAACACGCAGAACCTGAACTTACCGCAATACCTGATAAATCTAATGATACTAATTGAGTTTCTTTAGTAACTTTGTTATTTCCAAAATATACTGTATTTGGGATTCTACTCTGATTATATCCAAAAATATGTACAGGAGCTACTTTCAATAATTCTGTTTCTAGTTTTTTTCGAAGCGATAAAATATATTCTGTTTCTTTACGCGAGAAACACTTAACCGCTTCTGCAAAACCTATAATACCTGAAATATTTTCTGTTCCAGCCCTTCTAAAGTTTTCTTGACTACCACCTTGAATAAGTGGTTCGTACTCCACACCAGGTTTAACCCATATAGCCCCAATACCTTGCGGGCCACCCACTTTGTGAGCAGAAAATGTTGCATAATCTATTCCTAAATCATTTACATCTATTGGTATTTTTCCAAATCCTTGTACTATATCACAATGAACTAATGCATTGAATTTGTGAGCAACATTAGCTATTTCTTTAATAGGCTGAATCACACCAGTTTCATTATTTACTAACATTGTAGAAACAATATGAGAGTCATCATTTCTTTTCAAAATTTTGTATAATGAATCAATTGATATTACACCCTCTTTATCAACAGGAATAAACTGTGTTTGTGGTTTTTCCTTAGAAGGCATTAAAACTGAGTCATGTTCAATAGTAGATACAATAACTCTTCTTTTTGA
>MDSW01135993.1_pt1 | contig 11434 bp, 8 predicted proteins | sample 811171 | NCBI WGS metagenome assembly MDSW01 (sample SAMN05326641, study PRJNA326480) | marine metagenome | isolation source: seawater | place: Atlantic Ocean: North West | collected 2012
AGTTAATATCTTTTGGCTTATAAGCAATAACCATCATATGAGAAGAATTATTTGATTTAATTAAATATTTCTGGAATTTTTGTTCTGCATCTAAACTTTCAGACTCTATTAAGCTTAGTAAAAAAGGACCTAATCTATTTTTATTTATATTTTTAGATAAATACATTTGTTTTACTATATCAAAATCTAATACTCCTGGTGTTGATACAATCACTTTTTCAAAACCTGCATTCTCAACCATTCCTTTGATAGAGTGTGTATTAAATAAATTTATATGTTCATGGTCTACGGTATCAGACTCTTTTCCTAAAACTACTGTTTCGAATCCTCCTATATTGGGGCAAGTCAAATACAGACAACCGCCTGGATTTAAATTATTAAAACACCATTGTAAAAATTCCTTTGGATCAAATAAATGCTCTATTACTTCAAAATTTACTATTACATCAAATTTAAAATTAAGTTCAGCTTCTTCATAAGAACTTTCTATTACATCTATATTTTTATTTCTTAATACATTTGCTAGGTCAGGCGTGGGTTCAATAGCTACAACTTTTTTAAACAAATTTAGTTTTTTAATTTCTTCACAAAAATAGCCATAGGCCGAGCCTATCTCTAATAAGTTTCCATTATGATGGTTTGAATTAATATTTTCTTTTAAAAATAGTGCTCTAGGTTTAAAAATTTTTTCTTTTCTAATATTCTCACTAGCAGAGAAAATATACTTTGCCCAATAAGCATAATTTAAAGAATTTTTATAAAAATCTTCCAATATAGCTTTTGTAGGCCTAGGACTAACATACTGAGTCTCACAATTTAGACAAATTAAATGATGTAAATGATATTTTTTATATAAAGGTTTACTATTATTACTGCCACACGAAGGGCACTCAACATTTATAAAATCCTTGGATCTATTCTTAAGCCATTCAATATCAGCGTTCATAGCTTTTTTCTGCTGCTTCATAAGGTTTTTTGGCCTTATATCATTTTCATTTAATGGTTTTAATTTATCATTTTTTAATTTTTTCATATACTATCTCTTCATTTTTCAATTACCATCTTTATCTTTTTTATTCAATATATTAAAGTGGACTAAGTATTGTTATAGAATGGTCTGTTATTTGGTTCTAAACAAACTTTATTATAATATTCATAATATTTTTAACAATTATTTAAGAGGCTCTTTTAGTAATTTAATTAAATTATGACCTTTTAACTTTTCAACAGATGGAAATGTCTTCCATATTGGCACATTACAAAGTTCTGCTATATCTACTAAAGACTTTTTTCCATCTGACCAACTTATTATATCCATTAATAATTTTACTTCATCGCTTTTAATATTATTACTTATTGAAGGATATAAGCCACGTTTACCCATTTGAGGTTCACCTAAAATATTTACCAGTGGGTAATAATTATTTTCTAACCCTTCTATACAAAGTCTGACAGACCAATATCCTCCTTCTAGCCCTCCAGGTGTAACTACATTTTCTAAATCATCTAATGACGTGTGATATTCATCATACATACCATATTTTGTTCTCATTATGGATGCTACAGGTAAATCTACTAATGGTGCACAATACTGTCTTTCATCTGACCCTCTATCAGACCATTTATACTCTATATAATTTTTATCAATTGCTTTTAGAGTATGCTTTGCTAAACGATCACTAATAGTATCTCCTTTTCTGGATGGTAAAAAAGAATATGCTCTTTCGTCTCCTATACATGTAATATTAAAACCTGCATATACATATTTTTTAAGATAATCTATATTTTTACTCAGATACGTTATTGAGCCTATAGTCTCAGGTATAAATATAATTCTATAAGAATATCTTTTATTTTTTAGAGACAAAATCCATTTTGTTATAAAAGTTAATACACATGGACCAGATAATTCATTATTAGCCATAGATGGATGGCAAATATATGTTGATAAAAAAATTTCTTTTTTAGAGTCTCCTTTTATTAAAACTTCACCATATGTTAAATTTCCGTCAAACAATTCCGAGTCGATATATACCTCATATTCTCCTTCTATTAAGTTATTTCTTTCTTCTTCTGATATGCAAAAGCCCCAATTTTCTTTATAATAACTAGTTACATAAGGTATAGCTTTTTTTTGCTTAGGTAAGGAATGTAGATGTTTTTGTAATTCTGTGAGAGATAGTTTTTTATGAACTGGAATACTATAACCAACTAAATGAAGATTATTATTTTTAAAATCACATATCTTGTCTCCATTAGGCAACTTGATCCATGCATTCCTAATTTTCCATTCTTTAGGAACTATCCAATCGAAAACTTGAGTACCACTAGGTACTCTTTTTATATTTAAATTTGGAACATGTAATTTAATTTTTTTTAACGTTTGTTCTACTCCTTCGCCAGTAATACTTCTATTAATAGGCAAAAGTTCTTTACAAAAGTCCCAAATATTAGATCCTATATTTTTATTACTCAATATTAAAACCTTAACTATTTTTATTAATTAAAATAGTTTCAACAGAATTGACTATATCATCTAATGAAGTCAAATTTTCAAAATTTTCAGAAGAGAATTTTATTGAAAAATAATTTTCTACAGCCAGAATAATCTTTATATGGTTTAAAGAATCCCATCCTACAGTATATCCTAAAGCTCCATTATCAAGATCACCGATATCTTTTAATTCAAGCTCTTTCATTATAATAGAACAAATTTCTGATTTAATATTTAATTCTGTATTAATAGGAGAATGTTCTATCTTATTTACACTTTGATATTTTTGATCCAGGTTTTTATTTTCATCAATAAATTTAATATCACCTGATTTATTTATGCCTATATCTAATATCTCTACATTAGGGCCTGAATTCAATAACATATTAGAAACGCAATTAGCAACTTCTTCAGGTAAAAGTGCAGGAGAATTACCGCGAATATTATTTGAAAATTTTGTATCTACAAAACCAGGCATAAGAACTTGCGCCCTAACTCCGTACTGCTTATATTTTTTATCTAATCTCGCTACTAAATTATTAGTCATACTTTTTGCAGCAGAATAATCTTCAAATTGTGTATTCATATTAAATACCGAAGTTGACCCTATAAAAATCATTCTTCCTTTTTGTCTTGATAACATTTTAGGAACTAAAGCATTAGAGATTCTTTTAAAAGCTGTATAATTAATTGAGACCAAATCACTTATATTAGAATCAATTGAAGAGGAAGCAGCGTGAATAAAAACATCAATTTCAATATTATTTTTTTCTAAGTAATTAGATATTGCTTTATGTCCACTAGGTGAAGATAGATCGGATGATATAAATTTAATTTTAGAATTATTATCTTTAATATATTTTTTTATAGGCTCTCTATGCAAACCTAATTTTTTATCATGATATAATATTGAATAACCATCTTTAACTAACTTTTTTACTATACTTGATCCTATAGAACCTTTTGCCCCAGTAACTAACGCCCACTGCTTTTTATTTATGTTTTTAATATTTCTATAATCTTTGATATCCCATTCATTTTCTGTGGCCTGAACAGTTAATTCTGCTTCAATTACTATCTCAGACTCACGATAAGCCAAAACTTTAATTATCAATATTCTCATTACTGGATTTATATCTATTATTTTAGCGCTATAAGAAATAATTTGATTATAGAATATGGGGAAAGAAGCTTTTATTTTATGACCTAAATATAAAGATGGTCTTCCAGGAAAAATCATACCTGCTATCATAGAAAACGGAGCTATCGCTAAATGAACTGGTACAATAGGCTTTTTAAAAACCGTAGAAGCAGAATACTTCTTATCATGATGAAGTAAATTACTATCGCCACTTAAAGAACTAAAATTATCAAAATCTTGATTTTTAAAAGTTTTTTTAAATGTTACGTAATCACCAATATTAAAATCATTAAAGTGCATAATACCCTCACCTATAATTGTTAATAGAGTTTTTAATTTTAGCCCAAGTTGGAGGAATATATTTATTTTCTCGTCTATATTCCCATATACCTATCTCTTTCTTTTTAAACCCTGACTCCTCATACACATTTCTTGCAGGAGTATTTCTTGCCGTTTTTATAATTTCTCCCTGAATATATAAAATATCATTATTGATAAAATGTTGGGAAATTATTTTAGGAATAATATTCTCTATGCCTCTTCCAAGCAAACGACAGGATAGAACATATAAATCAATCGTAAGTACATTCAATAAGTCTCTTAATGGTTTTAAGATGATTACACCAATATTTTCAAAGGTAGAATATTTATCTTCATAACCAATTACAATTATATTAAACCCATTTTTTTTAAATTTATTTAATTGGTGCATATCATAACGCCTAGAAGTTGTATTAAATTGATTAGTTTTATTTATTAATTGAACCGTCCTATCCGCATTAGTATCATCAAAACTTGATAAATATATTGTCATTTCTAGGCTTTTATAAAAATCTTCCATACTTGTATAATTACTTTGAGAGTCTATTAATAATTTTCTATTTTTATAATTTTTAATCCTATTTTTATCTTCCTTAGTGATTTTTAACTGATATAAAAAAGGAAAATTTCTAAGAGAATCTATATAACTAGCGGGATCCTCGTTCATATCTATTATTTTAACTGCAGGTAAATTAATTTTTACTTTATCTCTTTCAATTGGATTATCATCAATAAAACATATTGAGTCTAAACCAATATTTAATTCATTTGCAATTTCAATTATATTTTTCCATTTTTCATCATAATTAATTTTAAGAGCAGAAAAATCTTTAGATTTTAATATCATACTAGGATGGTTATCAAGCACATCTATTACTTGGTCTAAATCATTTTTACTCGAAATAGCAAGAGCTATTCCTTTTTCATTTAATTTTTTTAATTCTTTCTGAAATGAAAGGTATGCATTTCCAGGATAATCTCCACCAATTTTTATTCCCTTTTTACCATTTTCTCCTAGCACTCCTCCCCAAATAGTATTATCTAAGTCTATTACTAACACTTTAGTAGTTTTTCCTAATGAAGCTATAGTAGCTCCTATCCATTTTTTTGAAAGTTGCAAAGAGAATGAATCTGAATAAGGAAACTTTCCAATATACCACAATCGTGAATCAAAAATTTTACTATCATGTTTTGCTATTTCAATTGATGAATTAATCCAAATAATTTGAGATAAGTCTTTTAATTCGTCTTTCATAAAATTATTATAATCAACTATAATATTACTTAAATAATTCTCTTCATCATTATTAAGATTTGAATTTGCAAAACTGTGAACTATTGACCAACCCCCAAAATCGGAATGTAACTTTTTAATATTTAGGACATATCTTTTAACAAGACTTAAATTTCTATCTTGAGATTTCACATCATCACTTATAATATCTTCAATTCTATTACAAAATATTCTCAAATAAGGTTTAAACTTATTAAGTTTGGATTTTTTTTCAATAATTTCTCTTTCTAATTGTCCAAATGGTAAAATATACTCTTCTACTAATCTCTCAGGTATATATTTTTTTAGCATTTTATTATATTTATCTCTTAGTATATCAAGGTTTTGATATCCTAATATAGCATATCTAATAGGTTTATTTATTTTGGCCTCATTATTTAAACATACCTTACTTTCTATAAGTTTAGGGTTTTTAACAAATGAATATAGTGATTTCTTTAAATTATTATTACAAAAATATGCTATATCTTTTGCCTGACATGACTCTATTGGTAATTTAAAATCTGATTGTGTTTGAATAAGTCTATTTTTCTTTAACTTAAGTATAACTTCAGAAAAATCATTTATTGCATTAATGTTACTATCACGAACAAACATTGTACTTTTAATATTTTTTACTTTTTTATTTTCAATAATTCTTCCACTAAATACTTTATTATAACGGTAAGGTACTTTATGTATTTCTTCAAAATGATGAAAAAATGTATTATATTCCCAACCACATCCTAGCATCATAATTGTAGCATTATTTTTTTCAAAAATTTCAAATATCGTATTTTTTCCAAATGCTTTTATTGTATTGGCACTATTTAATTTATTAGATAACTTACCAATCGAAACAAAAGAATAAATTGGATGTTTGGTGCGTACAAAACCGTCTACGTTTTTAAAACAAAAATCTGATAAAATACCAACTTCTGAAGCAGAATTTACCAAATCAAAATTACCTTCTTTACAAAATGAAAAAGTAAATGAAGGTAAAACTATAGTCCACCCTTCCTCAGAAAGTAATTTAAACGTATATCCTAAATCCCATAATATGTTTTCATTAGACGATACTAAATGAGGTATTGAAGAATGAATCACTATTATACCAGATTTTTTAGGTAATAAGCTTTTAATACATTTATATAATTGTTTTCTGTTCATATCTTAATAAAATAACTATTTTTCTTGTTGTTTTAAAAATTGTATTTGTTTTTCTTTTGATAATTTGACATCTCCGTAGGACCTTGACACACCATCTAAATCATTTTTCCACCACTTCCCATCTTGAATCCACCATACTCTAGGATCTCTAAAATTATCAGCTGTTATATCAAATTCTTCCTCAGTTATCCCTGCCATATCTAAAAAATATTCTAAAGAGGACCGAGGTTTTACATGATCATACTGTAGAACTAATTTAATTCCTTCTTCTCTACTCATATGACCAAGTCTAATATCCTTAGAAGTATGGTCTGTACATCTCCCATAACCAAATTTTATAAATTTTAAATAATCTTTAATACCATTTTCATGAATGTCGTCTACATTTGAAAACCTTCTGTAGGTTCTTTCATATGGCTCAGGGTTTTCCTTAAAACCTATTTGCTTTGCAATTTTTAAATGTTTATTAGCATCCCAATATATATAATTACCCATAAATAAGCCCCTAACTCCTACTCGTTCTATATCTTCATCGCTAGGATATCTTGCCCATAGTAAATCTTTCTCCGTTAATCCCTCTTTACCAATAAAATCATCTTCCGAAAAACCTCTCATCATATCTTCATTACGCTGTCTTTTTGTAAATTCTGGGAAATCATCATGTGAATATTGACCTGCTAAATCTAGAAAACCATGCTCACCATATATCAAAAGAGGAATATTAAATTTAACTGCAAATTGGAAGGGTAAAGTCCAGACACCGCAATGAAAATGCCAACTCATATCACCAGTCATGTTAAAACCAATTTTATTCATTTTTTTAATCACATGTTTATTAGGATAAAAAACATAATGATCCAAACCTAGACTTTCTCTTATATTAGTAAGGTTAGCTTCTCCAGTTTCCGAATAATTATGGGTATAATAAGTAAATAAAAGAGGATTTAGACCTAATTCCTTGAAGTACCAAGCTTGAAAATGACTATCTTTTCCGCCACTTACAGGAATCATACAATCATAAGTTTCATTGCCTTTTGATTTATAACTCATAATTAAATCTTTAAATTTTTTTTCTCTTGATTCCCAATCTATATTTAACTTTTCATCTGAAACTATGCAACCACTACAGACTTGTTCATCACCCATAGCTAAATTAACTGCAACAATTGGATACGTGCAACGGCTACAATATATCATAAGATATCTCCTTTTTATTATAAACGTGTACTAATTTTATTTTTAATCATATATTTTTTTGCATTTAGCACACTTAACTCTGTAAAATGAAAAATATTTGCTGCGGCTAAAGCCAAATCTTTATTAACATTATAACCATCTACAAAATCCTGATATTCACCAGCACCTGCTAAAGCTATAACAGGTATTTTTGAAATTTTTGATACAGTTTTTAATAATTCTAAATCATAACCTTTGCCCTGACCATCATTATCAATTGATTGGATTAATATTTCTCCTGCTCCTAGATGCTGGATTTTATTTACCCATTCCTTTAAATCTAGATCTACTATTTCTTTGCCAAAACCTTTATAAATATTCCAATTGTTAGATTTGCTATTATTATCTTTTTTTACATCTATAGATATAACTATACACTGCGAACCAAATTCCTCTGATGCCTCTTTTATGAATAATGGATTATCTAATGCAGCAGTATTTATTGCTACTTTATCTGCACCTGCTTTAAGCCTTAAGCTAATATCTTTTAAATTTTTAATCTTACCCCCAATAGTTAATGGAACTCTACAAACTTTTGAAACACTTTTAATTATATCTATGATATTGTTTTGATTATTATGTTTTGAATTTATATTAGATGAAGTTGACCCAATAACGCTTTGTCCTGAATATAAATTGTACTTATCATCTCTCGTAATATCTAAATAAATAATTTCATCAGCTTTCCATTCAGAGAACCTTTGTACCTGATATAGATGATTTCCAGTAGACTGGTGCAGAGAAAAATTTCTACTTCTTACTAGAATACCATTCTTCAATAATAAAACTGGGATTAATCTAGTTTTTAACATTTAATACTTAAAAAATTTTTTAAAATTTTTAACCCTGTTTCATGACTTTTTTCTGGATGAAACTGAACTCCGTATATATTACCTTTTTCTACTATTGCAGTAATATCGTCTCCATAAAAACATTTTCCTGTAATATAATTACTGTTATCAGCATTAAAATGATAACTATGAACAAAATAGCAATGAGTATCAATTTCGTTATTTAATAATTTCGAAGAAGGCTTTACTTCTACATCATTCCAACCTATATGAGGCACTCTTAGATCAGTGAGATTATTATTGATCCTTGTTACACTGCCCTCTATCCAATTAAGTCCCTTACATAAACCTCCTTCATAACTTTTTGTTGCAAAGAGTTGCATACCTAGGCAAATTCCAAGTATAGGTTTTTGATTATTAATAACTTCATAATTTAATATCTCATCCAACCTCCTGTCTTGAAGTTCTTGCATACCTTTTTTAAAGCTGCCTACACCAGGTAATATTAAATGAGAACTATTTTTTATTATAGCTTCGTCATCAGAAACAATTGGATCGGCCCCTATATTTTTCATTGCATTAAATATTGATGCAATATTTCCTAAACCATAATCTATTATACAAATACGCAAATTATAAACTTTCAATAAAGATAAAAATGATTGACTGATATATATAAAAATTAAAAAATTTATAGAAGAATATTATTTTTCTATATATTCCCACTTTATGACTTCCTCAGCTTTTATATCTCTAGTTACCTTAGAGCCTAATAATACTTTTATATCCTTAGGTTGAATGCCATGACCTGGACGCCTTATAACTATCATAGAGTTATCTATAATACTTCCTTTTGCTATATCAACTGATGCGGAAATACTTCTTCTTATTTCCTTGATGAAATTTTCATCTTCTACAGGTTTCTTAGATTTATTTCCTCTTGCTAAATAAGCTATTTTTATATCTCTCACTAATTCCCTAAATTCTTCAGGATTAGATGATAATTTATGATCTGGCCCATCAAAATTTTGATCCAGGGTAAAGTGTTTTTCTATTATAGACGCACCAAAAGCAATAGCTGAAATTGAGACTATATTACCCTTAGTGTGATCAGAAAATCCAACTGGTAAGTTAAATTTTTTCTTTATATCCTGCATACAATTTAAATTAGTCTCTTCAGGTTTAGTTGGGTAATTAGAAACACAATGTAATATATATATATCTTGATTTTTATTCTGCGAATATATGGTATTTAGTGCTACTTCTATATCTTTCATAGAACTACCACCAGTTGATAATATTATTGGTATACCTTTAGAAGCTACGTACTCTATAAGAGGGATATGTGTAATATCACCAGAAGCTATTTTTATTAATTTTGGATTAAACTTCATCCAAGCATCAACTGCCCATTCATCAAAAACTGTAGTAAAAAGAAGTATGTTTAATTTGTCACATAAATCATTTAATGTTTTTATTTCAGCTTCTGATAATTCACATTTTTTAAATAAACCATAATATGGACTATTCTTTGAACACATTGTGTCTGCTCTAAAAGTTTGAAGTTTTACCGCACTTGCCCCACATTCATGTGCTTTTACTATAGTTTGTTTAGCTAACTCTACGTCTCCATTATGATTAATTCCAACTTCAGCTATAATGAAAGGACCATCTTTTAAAAAGTTATATTCTTTATTTTCTATTTTCATATGAAAATTATTCCTTTATCAGATCAGTATAAGTATAATTTATCTTGCGATTTATAATTTTTTTCATAATATTTTCTGCGTTATAAAAATCTTTTTTATTGTCTACTGTAAGATATGTATATTTAAATTTCTTGTTTGTCTTTATTACGCCAGTTTTAAATTTATCTTTATTATTACGAAAATACCTAGTTACATGTTCACGGTCTAAAATATTAATATTATTTTTTAATTTATCAAGAGCTGCCCTTTCTATAATTTCTATAAATAATCCATAAGGATAACCAGAATTATCTATATTATTGACGTAATCATATCCTAAAAAATTCTTAAAGTAATTATCTAAAATATCATCAATCAAACATTTCTCTACGAAAGGATTATCTCCAGTGAGACGAATAATTAAATCAGCATTGTATATTTTTGAAATCTCTTCAAATCTAGACAAAACATCTATTTCACTTCCTCTATAACAATCTATTTCTATTTTTTTACATAAATTATATATTGCATCATCTTTAATAGAATTAGAGGTAGCAACGATATATTTAGAAATATATCTTGATTCTATTATATTATTTATAATTAACTCGAGCATGGGGGTGCCTGTTAATTTTTTCAAAGACTTGCCTGGTAATCTTGTAGATCCCATCCTAGCCTGTATAACGCATATAATTTTATTATAGTTTCTCATTTCATTAGAAGTAAATCTTATGTTTTAATAATTTAATCCCATATTTTTTTTATAATAAAAAAAGCTTCTGCCATTTTAAAACCTGATTCAGCACCTCTTTTTATAGCTAAGGATTTGATTGATAAAATAGATCTAGGATGCGGTGCTTTTTTTATTTCACTAGAATATACCTCTAAACCATCAATTTTTCTTTGCCAATATTTATCAATTGATACATAAAAATTTGGCTTAAAAATATAAGGTTCTGTCATAGGGCCTTGATCAGTACTTGAAGGCGTTTCAAATGCTCTTATTTCTGGACTAATCTTATGATAACTCATTGGTCTTACAGCTGCTAGCGCAACTTGGGCTGCTATTTGATGATCACTATTCATATCTCCTGGATGATGTATATATAAAATATTGGGTTTCAGATTTTCTATAGCCTGCTCCAACTTTTTTACTATATCTAGCTGAGGAATAGCATCAAGTCGCTGATCAGGAAAATCATACAAAGCGTATAAATTACAGCTTGCTATATTTGCCCATTTTAGAGCATTACTTTTTCTATAAGGATTTTTCTTATTATTTTTAGATTTAGCATCTTCTCCTTCCGATAATATTATTAT
>MDSW01099552.1_pt1 | contig 11433 bp, 11 predicted proteins | sample 811171 | NCBI WGS metagenome assembly MDSW01 (sample SAMN05326641, study PRJNA326480) | marine metagenome | isolation source: seawater | place: Atlantic Ocean: North West | collected 2012
CCGTGTCTTAAGACAAAGTACCATCGGCGCAGAAAGGCTTGACTTCCGAGTTCGGAATGGGATCGGGTATTACACTTTCGCAATAATCACCAGGCAAAAGTTTTATACATAAAAAACTTATAATGTAAACAGTAAATGAAATGAAAATACCTTTGAATTTAGACTTTGAAGCTGACTATGTTTCATTAATGTAGCTTTCATAGGCTTTTAAAAGAGCATTTTTTAATTTATGTTTTGGTTTCCATCCATATTTTTTTGCCAAAGAAATATCTAAAACTTTTCTTGGGGTTCCATTAGGCTTAGTTCTATCATATATAATTTTAACTTTAATATTGGGACAAATTAGTTTTAAAATTAATTTAGCATAAGTTTTAATCATATAGTCTTTTCCAGTTCCAATATTAATTACATTTTCCTTAATTTTTTTTTTCATAAAATGAATACAGGCGTCAGCAATATCATCAACATATATAACTTCCCTTTTTGCCAATCCATTACCCCATAATATTAGTTTATTTTTTTTATTTATCTTTATTTTATGAACTTTTTTTATTAGAGCTGGTAAAAAATGAGAATTTAAATCGTCGTATTTATCATTTGGTCCAAATGTATTGGTTGGCATAATACATTTAAAATTCATTCCATATTGGTCATTATAACTTTCGCACATTTTTATTCCTGCAATTTTCGCAATTGCATATGCATCATTTGTTTTTTCCAACTTGCCATTTAAGAGATATTTTTCCTTAATAGGCTGGGGACAATTTCTTGGATAAACACAACTAGATCCAAGAAATATTAAATTTTTTATACCATTTTTATATGCTGAATGAATAATATTATTTTGAATTGATAAGTTGTTATAAATAAAATCAGCCTTATATTTATTATTTGAATAAATTCCACCAACTTTAGCAGCAGCTAAAAAAATAAAATCAGGCTTTTGTTTTTTTAAAAATTTGTAAACTTTAATTTGATTTGTTAAATCTAAACTGGATTTATTTTTTGTAATAATTTTTTTATAACCTCGTTTTTTTAATCCTCTTAATATTGCACTACCAACAAGTCCGTTATGCCCTGCAACAAATATTTTTGAATTTTTATTAATCATAAATTTTTATTTTTTACCAATAAAATTAAATATTCTACATAAAATTAATAAGCTATTTATAATTACATTAACATATTCTTTTTTTTTTTTATTTAAAATTTCAAAATTATTTAAATCTCTTATAAATTTTCGTTTTACTAAATATTCTGTTTGTAAAATTACTAAAATTTTTGAATTAAGATATTTTAATTGATCTAAAAATTTTGGTAGTGATTCTGCTTCATTTTTTGCATGTATAATTAACGTTAAGTTTTTCAAAAAAATATATAATTATATGCTTATAGCGCGTTTAAACCTTTTTAACTCAAAAGTTACCATCTCTTTTACTAATCCTTTAATATTTATTTTTGGCTTCCATTTCAAATCCTTTCTTGCTTTTCTTGAATCTCCGAGCAATGTGTCAACTTCCAAAGGTCTAAAATAATCTTTACTACATGAAACAATACATCTGCCTTTGTTATCATAACATTTTGCATTAATTCCTTTGCCCTTCCACTTAAAATTTATGTTAAGCTCTTTTAAAGTTAAGTTAACAAAATCCTGAACAGTATACTGTTTGCCCGTAGAAATTACATAATCTGATGGAGTTTTTTTTTGCATCATTTTCCACATCGCTTCCACATAATCTTTGGCGTGTCCCCAATCCCTTTTTGCATGAATATTTCCTAAATAAAGTGTTTTTTGTTTTTTTAACTTTATTTTACAAAGTCCAATAACTATTTTTCTTGTCACAAAAGTTTCTCCTCTTCTAGGACTTTCGTGATTAAATAAAATTCCATTGCAAGCAAATATATTATAAGCCTCCCTATAATTTGTTGTGATCCAATGCGCGTAAAGTTTGGCTACTCCATATGGACTTCTAGGATAAAATGGAGTTTTTTCACTCTGTGGAACTTCCTTAACTTTTCCATACATTTCTGAAGTTCCAGCTTGATAAAATTTTGTTTTTTTTTCAAGACCGTGAAACTTTATTGCCTCTAATATCCTTAAAGCACCAATTGCATCAGCATTGCCAGTATACTCTGGAACTTCAAAAGAAACTGATACATGTGACTGTGCTGCTAAATTATAAATTTCATCAGGTTTTATTTTTTTAATTAAAGTTGAAACTGATATTGCATCAGTTATATCTCCATAATGTAGAAAGAAATTTCTTTTTCCCTCAAAACGATCTTGATAGATATGATCTACTCTACTTGTATTCAATGAGGAAGAGCGCCTTTTAATACCATGAACAAAGTATTTTTTTTTAATTAGGAGTTCAGCTAGGTAAGATCCATCTTGACCAGTTACTCCAAAAATTAATGCTATTTTTTTTTTCATAAAAAATATCTTTATCTTAATTTATGCTTAAAATCATTAAGTTTGAAGTAAATAAGCAAGTACAGAAAAATGTTAAATAAAATAATGAATACTTGAGTATTTGTATGATTAATGAATTGAGCTCCAAAAATAAATACAATTATATTATAAAAATTTATTATTTGTGCAGTTAAAATATTTGCAGTAAAAATTTTTAATTTATATTTTTTTTTCAAAAAAGAATATATTAGTTGATGAAAATGATACTTATCAGGATCCATAGGAGATTTTTTTAAAATATTTTTTCTTATGATGGAAAATAAATTTTCAAAACATGGATACCAAAGCAAAAGTATTATGAAAAATGGTGAAATAGTAGGATTTAAATTATAAATATTAATTAAAAAAATTGCAAAGCTAAAGCCCAATAAATATGAACCAGCATCCCCTAAATATATTTTATTAATAAAATTTAATATAAAAGCAATTATTAATAAAAATAAAATATGTATTAACGAAATTTCTTTAATATCAATAGTTTGATTTAAACTTAAAAGAAAAATAAATATTCCAATCAATAAATAATAGCCTATAGCTAATGTATTCATTCCATCTATAAAGTTCGAGCCATTAACCACTATAAGTATACAAAATGTTAAAAAGAAATAATTCAATATACTATTGCTTATAATCTTATCTAAAATATCAATACGAGTGTCGTTAATTTGTATATCATTATAAAATATAAAAGTAGCAACTAATAAAATTTGAAATAAAAATCTTACGCTTGCAGATTTTATTAGTTTTAAATCTGAAAAAGTTCCTAAAGCCAAAATTAAAAAAGAAAAAAGAATTAATGAATAAATATTATTTTCAATAAAATATAATAGACCAAGAAAAATAAAAATTCCCCCTGTAAGTGGAACTTTTGATTGTGAAGCAAATCTTTGGTGACTATCTCCAGTATCACTAAGTAAAATATTTTTTCTTAACAAAAAATTATTTAACAATAATACAAAAATTATTAAAGAAACTAAATAAATGATCATTAAACTAATTTTTTAAAATAAAATTTATGGAAAGACTTAATAAACAAAAAATTGATTTAAATCTTCCATACCCTAAATAAACTCTGTACACTTTATATCCATCTAATAATTTTTGAAAAGTTGAAGAAGATAAAGAGTTTTTAGTTTTTCTCCAACAAGTTAATTTTTGATTTATACCCATCATCTTAATATTATTTTTGGCCATCGTCATCCAAAGTACATAATCTTCTTTAGTAATCAATTTTGGAAATTTATATTTCCCGTCATTAAATATTTCTTTTTTGATTAAAACTGTAGAAAGACCTATATCACAAGATTTTTTTAACTTTTCAAAATTAATAAACTCCTCAGCCTTTCTAGAGCTAATTACTTCGTCATTTTCATCAATAATATCATAAGCTGTGTAACAAAAATTTAAATTTAAATTTTTCATAAAATTAATTTGTATTTCTAGTTTCGATGGTTTCCATAAATCATCACAATCACAAAAAGCAATATATTCTCCTTCAGCTTTTTCTATTGCTTTATTTCTAGACTCGCCTGCCCCTAAGTTTTCTTTATTTTTTATTAATTTAATTCTTTTGTCTAAATTTAAAATATTTGAGACTATATTCAGACTTTTTTCACTTATTTCATCATTTATTAAAATAATCTCAAAATTTTGATAAGTTTGATTTAGTATAGATTTAATAGTTTTCTCAATAAAAATATCTTTTTTATAATAAGGCATTATTATACTAACTAATTTCATGCTTCTATGCTCCATAAGAATAATAAAGTGATGAAATCAATAAAAAAGATAAAAAATAACTGTAGCATAAAGCAAGAGATAGTTTTTTTTTAGAAAAAATATCTTTTAAATAGTCTGAGTTTATAAGGGTAAAAAAGAAAATTAAAAATAACGGATCAAAATATTTTTGAAAAATTGTATAAACTGGAAAACAAAGAATTAATAAGATTAATAATAGATAATTTTCCTTTCTATTATTTTGAAAAACATAATCTAGTATGACTATCGATATAATTGAAAGAATCGAAATGAATAATTCAGTTTCTATGGAAATTATTTTTGAAATCTTAACAAAAATCCCCCCTCCATAATGTGAAAATTCAATCAAGTTCACTAGGTTATTCTTATCAAGAATATATATGAATAATATTATAAAAATAATTAGAGAAAAATTTTTATATTTTTTTTTAAAAAATTTGAAAATATTTGAAATTTCCAAAAAAACAAATGGAATTAGGTAAAATAAAAATATAGATAATATTAAAATACTACTATTATAATAATTAAAATCACCTGTTGCTGCTGATAATAACCAAATGATTTCGGTATTTTTTATAATATAAAAAAAATAATAGATTGCAGGGATAGATAATAGAAAACAAAAAAAGTTCAATAAAATATACGACTTAAGATTCAAATCTCTATAATAATAAATTAAAAAATATATTGAGAGAACAACATAGTGGTATCTAATATAGCAACAAAAAATTAGAAATAAAAATGATAAATAATAATTAAGTATTTTTTTTTCTTCTTTAGTTTTTATATAAAATAAAATTGATAAAGATAAAAAAATTAAACTTAAATTATCCCCTAATAACCACATTGAAGAAGATCTAAAATAGGGTGATAAAAAAATTAATAAAGAAAAGTAAAAAATATAATTTAGGTTAGTCTTATATTTATTTTTTAGCATCAAATAAAAAATATAAGGAAGCGAGGATGATATTAATAAGTATAGAATTTTAGTATAAAAAATATCATTAGAAACTCTTAAAATATAGCCATTTAAAATATAAAATGCAGGGGAATGGTAAAGGGCCCCGTAATCACCTAAATATTTTTTAATACCAATTTGAAAATCTTGGCTAAATGCATTTATAAAAGGTAAAAGATATTCGTAGTCTTTTTTCGCTCCACCAGTAAAATCCTCGCCTAATAAAAGTCCACAAAATAAACTCAAACCAAAAATAATGAAGACAACCAAGCTTTTTATATTAAGCATTATATATATTTATATATTTTTCCCTTTATCTATTTGCAAAATTTAAGTATCAAATTAAATATGATTTACATCAAAATTATGACCATAATCATCAAAAAATTTATTAAATAAATTTGTATAAAATGAATAATATCAACATTTTAATTGTAATTATAGGCAATGATACATTTTAATAAAAAAAAATTGATACTTTTTATGCCATTTATTGGTGGTGGTGGTGTAGAAAAAAATCTATTTATTTTAGCTAATTATTTATCCAAAAAATTTGAAAATATATTCGTTTGCACTTATTCAAAAAAGTATAAAAAAAAATTTAATAAAAAAATAACTTTTATAAATCCAAGGCTTAATTGGTCAGAAAATATTTACTTAAGGGTAAAATATATATTGTGCTTATTTGCTCTATATAATTTTTTAAGAAAAAATAAAAACGTCTTAGTGTTTTCATTTCAAGCGAATATTTACTGTATTTTATTATGCAAAATACTCGGGGTAAAAGTGGTTTCGAGAAGCAATTCCTCGCCCTCAGGCTGGTATCATAATTATATAAAAAAAATCATTTATAAAAAAATAATATCCCAAGCGGATAAAGTAATTGTAAATAGCTTTGAGTTTAAAAAGCAGATGATTAAAAACTTTAATATCAAGGTTAATTGTATATATAACCCACTGAATTTTAGGGAGATATTAATAAAATCTAAAAAAGCTAAAATAGATAAATTTTTTATTACTAAAAAAAAATGCTTAAAAATTATTAATTTAGGTAGATTTACAGAACAAAAAGATCAAATAATATTATTAAAAGCTGCAAATTTATTAAAAAATAAAATAAATTTTAAAATATTAATTGTTGGCAGAGGCGCTGAAAAAAATAATTTAAAAAAATATATTAAAGATAATAAATTAAATAATTTTGTTAAAATCAGACATTTTATCGACAATCCTTATGGAATAATAAAACAATCTGATATATTTGTATTATCTTCCAAATACGAAGGGCTACCCAACGTTTTGCTTGAAGCTCTTACATTAAAAAAATTTATCATTTCATCTAAATGTCCAACAGGACCAAAAGAAATACTTTTAAATGGCAAAGGTGGGTTATTATTCAAAATTGGTGATTATAAAGATCTTGCAAACAAAATTCTTTATTATCTAAATAATAAGACCAAATCAAAAAAAATGCTTAGATTGGCAAGAAGAAATCTTCATAGATTTGATTTTAAGTCAAATTTAAATAAGTACTATTATTTATTAAGCTCTATATAATTAAGATAAAATTTCTCTTAAATATAAACTGTGTCTAAACATTGTATAGTCAAAACAATTTTTTTTTGCTTTGATTTTTTTTTTAAATTTATCTTTTAAGGTGCAAAAATCTTCTAATTTTTCTTTTAAAGCATTTTTCTTATTACTCGTAAAAAGTAAACCTGCTTTTCCATTTTCAAGAAACTCTTTTGGTCCGTTAGGACAATCGCTTGAAACAATAAATAAATTGGACATGGCAGCCTCTATTAATACAAATCCTGGTTCTTCCCATAATGAAGATAATATAAATGCTTCAGCCTTTTTCATATAAGAATATATTTTAGACGAATGCCCCATTAAAAATATTCTATTTGATAAGTTTTTGTTTTTTATTTTTTTTTGTAAAAGATTTTTTTCATCACCATCTCCGAATATAAGAAGATCAATTTCTCTATTTTTTTGTGTAAATTCATAAAATTCATCAATTAAATAACTAAAATTTTTTTGCCTAGTTAGCCTCCCAACAGAAATAAAATACTTATTTTTATGACTAGTAAAATTTTCAAAATCATTTTCTTTAATCTGGTTTACAAAGTCTTTCACATTTATAATAGCATCGGGCAAGTAAACTATATTTTTATTTTGAAAAATTTCTAATTCTTTTAATTGTTCAATTAAATCTTTTGTTGGGCATGTGATTTTTTTTAATTTTTTTGAGGATGCTTTCCAAAATATTTTTCTCCAAAAATTTAATTTCGGGTATCCAGAAATTCTTAAAATAAAATTAGTTTCAAAATTAAAAATACTTAATAAAAGTAAAGGTAAAGATGTAAGCAAATGAATAATAATAAATTTGGGCTTATCCTTTCTTAATAATCTATACAAAGGTATCGCAGAAAATAGAATCATTATAATGTAAGAAAATCTACTCTGAAAAAAACCTTTTTTAGGAAGAAATTTAAAATAATTAAAATTAAAATCAATTACTTCAATATTATTTTCACTAAAAATATTTTTATAATCTTCCCATTCACCGCAAATATTTATAATTTTAATGTTAAGTTTATTTCTCGAATATTTAGATAAAGACAAAGCTGAATTAACAGTTGATTTTAAAGTTCCTACTTTATTTAAACATGGAGACCAATAATAAATACTTTGCATTTTATTTTTTAAACTTTGTAATTATAAAACTCTTTCCTAAAAAATTAACCTTTGGATATTTTAAAATGTTATTTTTCATATGCTCATTGTATCTTAAATAAAATTTTTCATCTCCACCAATAAATTTATAATTTGTATTTATGAAAGGATTATATTTATAATTATTATACTCTTTGTTAATTCTTGCTATATTTCTGCCCAAGAAGATTACAATGGTGATTAAAATTAAAAAAGAAGCTTTTCTAAAAAATACTTTTGAGTCAAAATTTATTCTACTTAAAAATAAACATAAAGGAATAAAGATTATTAAAGCAATTAAGTGATAACCTCCATAGCGTAATGCTGGATGATATAAAAACCACTCAATAAAACAGATTAATAAAAAAATATACACAATAAAAGTATTATTATTTGATGGATATTTTTTAAATTTTTTGGAATAAAATGTTATAAAAAATATCAATGTTAATATTAATAATCCCAAAATAAAATCTGAAACTTTATTAAAAAAATAAACTTCTATCCAATTGGTAAACCAGTTAAAATTATTTATGTAATTTACTTGATCATCAACGACAAAGTTAGGTGTTGCTCCGCCTTTTGCCCATAATTCAAACCAAATTCTAACCCCCTCTATAAGTTCAATGGGAAGTGACCATGGAAGTTTTTCAAAACATGTAAATGTTGCTGGATAAATTATACATCCAGAGTTAATAAAGGTATAGAAAGTTGAAAAAAAAATTAATAAAAAACAAAACAAAAATATTTTTGATAAAATTAATTCTTTTATAATTTCTTTTGTATGTTTATGGAAAAAAAATATTACTAGCAAGGGAATGTAAATTAGATAAAAGGGTTTTAATGTAACTAATAAACACAGAGAAATTGAAAACAATTTCATATTATCTTTATTTTCATTGATAAAGATGTTTGAAGAGTTGTTAATTATATAAAATAAAAGAATTATACATATTATTATCAAAATCATGCCAGAACGATCAGTTCCGTGCTCAGCCAGCCTATAGAAAAAAATATTTAAAAAAATAAAGAAAATTAAGCTTAAAAGGTTAATGAATTTATCTTTTTTAAAAATATTCCTATCAAAAATTTTTTCGATTAATAATAAATTTGCAAAACCCAATATAAATGCTGGTGTTATATGAAACAAATAATAACTCACTTTGGGTAAATAAAACATTGAGCTAATAAAAAAAATTGATGAAGGATTTCTAAAACCATTATTCAATTGTCCCAAACCGATTGGGTGAGAATATTCGGTTAAAATAGAGGCATATGGAAAATGATAATAAGGAAAATCGTCATGATTTTTTCCAACTATTATAAATATTGCTAAAATTGAAAATATAAGAAAATAATTATAAAATTCTTTTTTTATATTTTTTATTTTTCTAAAGAAAAATAGAAAAAAAAATATTCCTAAGATAATTGTAGATAAATTAAATAAATAGTCATGTTTAATAAATAATGATGAAAAAAAGGATAATATCGTTAAAAAGGAAATTCCTAAAATGCCTAAAGATCCGAATTTATATATATTTATGTCAAGAATTTTACAGGTAAACAAACCATAACCAATCAATGAAAAAGAAATTAAATAAAAATAAATAAATAACATGACTATAAAAAAAATTTATTTAGATAATATTTTTTGATAAACCTCTGCTGTTTTTTTTGCACATTTTTCCCAACTAAATTCTTTTATTCTTTCAAATCCTTTCTTTATTAATTCTTTTTGTTTATTTTGTGATTTTAAAACACCCTCTATTTTAGATTTTATGTCAGAGATGTTATTAGGATTAAAATATTTACATGAATCACCTGCAACTTCATAAAAAACATCAATTTTACTACAAACTACAGGACAACCAATGCTCATTGCCTCTAAAATGGGTAAACCAAAACCTTCATGAAAGCTGGGAAAAACAAATAAACTTGCTTTTCTATAAAAATTTAATAATCTTTTATCATCTCCGTTCTCAAATTTAACCTTATCTTGTATATTATATTTTTTTATTAAACTAATTTCTCTATCTGAAGATTTTGAGCCTCCAAAAACTATAATATTATAATTATTTTTAAGAAATTTAGAATCTTTATACGCTTTTATAAAAGAGTTAAAATTTTTATAACCATCTCTCTGGCCAACAAACAAAATAAAATTTTCTTTTTTCTTTAAATAAAATTTTTTATTTGAACTAATGCCTAAATATATAACCTCAATTTTTTTTTTTTTTAAATTATAAAATCTTACCAAATCTTTTTTAGTTTTATTCGATATACAAATAATTTTTTTTGCATCATTTATTAATTTACTTTTAAAAAAACCCTGGCTATCACGTTGAGTTTTTTCATGTATCAAATCATAAACTGTGAGGACATAAGGTATTTTGAATATTTTAAAAAAATTGTTGTAGTAAGAAAGATGAAGAAAATTTGGCCTAAAGAAATAATAATAAATTAATGTTGAAAGATTATTTATTAAATAAAATAACTTTTTGCAAAATAATGGAATAGAATTTAATTTGAGAAAAAAAATGTTTTTCTCGTCTGTATTTTTAAGATAATTATTAATAATAAGTGGGGAAAAAATTTTTGAGTTAATATTTTTTTTTTTAAGATGTTTGTTTAAATTAAAAATATATTTAGAAATACCTCCGTATTTTTGGTGTAAAAAAATACTATGCTCAAAAAGTATTTTAATCATTTAAAATATTGAGTCCTTTATGTTTAATTTAGGCTTATATTTACATACACTTTTTAATTTTTTAATATTTCCAACAAGGTAAGTTTTTTTTGAATTGTCAGTAAAAAAGTAATCTTTTTTTTTATATTTTTTAAGAATTGTTTTTGCAATGGTTTTTAAATATATTTTTTTTCCATTAGAGATATTTAAAATACCATTATATTTTTTGTTTAAAAGTTTAAATATTATATTTGATATATCCTCCATAGAAATAAAATCTCTGTAATGATTTAAATTTTTTAATTCTATTTTTTTAGTAGATTTTTTAATTCTATTTTTTAAATCAGGTACTAAGTAATTTTTTTTTTGATCTTTGTTTGTAGTACTAAATATTCTTCCTATACAATATTTTATTTTTCTATTTTTAAACTTTTTAATTATATATTTCTCAGCTAGTAGCTTTGTCTCTCCATAATAAGATATGGGATTTGTTATTCTACTTTCGCTTATTTTATTTTTTGAAGATTTATATACATGAGATGTTGATGCAAAAAAAAACCATTTAATATTTTGTTTGAGGCAAGCATCGACTAAATTTTTAGTGCCTAAGTAGTTAACTTCTTTTGCTACTTTTTTATTTCTATTTACTTCTATTATTGGAACAATTGCTGCTAAATGAATAACGGTATTAATATTTTTTTTTTTAATCCAATTAAAGACTTTTTTTCTGTTTCTTACATCGCCCTTAAAACTAAAGAATTTAGTTTTTTTTTTATTTTTTAAAAGTGTTTTACCCAAACTTCCAGTTGAGCCAGTTAATCCAATTCTGTGAGTCATTTA
>MDSW01044347.1_pt1 | contig 11432 bp, 11 predicted proteins | sample 811171 | NCBI WGS metagenome assembly MDSW01 (sample SAMN05326641, study PRJNA326480) | marine metagenome | isolation source: seawater | place: Atlantic Ocean: North West | collected 2012
ATTTAAATATTCTTTTATTTTCATAGGATTTGTGTAAAAAAATATATTTGATTTACCTATAGAGCTTGTTTTGTATTTGAAATATTCTTTTTTGTTTATAAGTTTTTCGTTGTTTGTGTATACATTTATAAAATCTTGCATAGCGGATTTATTTACCCCAAAAACAATATAACTGTTTATATTTGTGTAGTATTTAAAATTATTTTTATTTATACTGTTTTCTAATATCATTTGAACTATGTTTTTATTTTTAAGTTCATTTATGGTGTAGCTTTTTTGTTTTTCTTTTTGGTTCAGGTCACTTGTGTTATTTTTGTTTTTAGCTATATAGAATATGTTTTCTTTGTTATTATGACTATTGTTGAGAATTATTTTTGCTATTTGATTTCCTATATTGTTATTAAAGAAAACTTCGTCTTCTTCTTGTATTACTTTATTGTAACTGAACATCACGTCATTGTTTTTTAGAAATTTTTTGTAGTTAATTAGTAAAGACTCAAAATCATCAAAGCATATAGCTTTATAGTTTATTGTTTCACTTGGGAAAAACTCATCAATTAATATATTTTGAGCTGATTGATTTTTTATGATATTTACATAATTTTTGTTTTGAGTGTTCGTTGATGAGAGTCCATAAAAATTTATGTTGTTTTTTGTTGTTTTAAAATCTAAAACAGACCATTTTGCTATTTCATTAGTTGTTTTTTTTGAAACATTTAAAACTTCTTTTTTGAAATCACTTATTTCATAATGATTTAAAATGAGTATATTTTCATTTGTTTGATTAGTCTGTTTATATATTTTTTGTAATTCTATTTCATCTAATAAACTCACGTTTTTTTTGTACTGATTTATACTTGTTTCTATAAGTATTTTAGAAGAACTTATAACTAAATTTTTATTAATTATTGTAAAGAATATTTCGTTATTTAAATTATTTATATAGTAGTCTTCAAAGTTTTCAAATTCAATATTTTTATATTTATTCTTTATGCTGTTTTTTATTTTATGAGTTTCTTCAATATTAAATACCATAAATATATTGGCTTTTTTAGCGTTATTGTATAATGATATTGAAAATGTATTTTCAGATTGTATTATAGAATCAATTAAAAAAAGATTATTTGTAATATTATTTATTTTTTTATTTTTTGTTATTTCCTTAAAAACGTTTGAATTGTTTTTTATTTCTTTTAAAAACTTATTTAAGTTGTGTCCTTCAAAAATTAATGTTGGATTTTTTGGATTATATTTTATTATATTTTCTTCTAAAGATTTGTCTTTTTTAGTTATTATAAATGCAAGTATTATTATTAATACAAATACAGTGAAAAAATAGTATGTTTTTTTCATAGGTCTAATTTATATTGCCTTTCAAATAAATTAAAACTTTTTCTGTGATATTTGCACACACCGTCTTTGTTAATAACTTCTTTGTGTTCTTTTGTAGGGTACCCTTTATTCTTATTCCATTTATAATTTGGGAATTCTGAGTTTAGTTTATTCATTATTCTGTCTCTGTGATTTTTAGCCAATATTGAAGCTGCGGCAATAGACGTGTATTTTGAATCTCCTTTTATTATGCATACGTGTTTTTTATTTTGAAACTTTTTAAATCGGTTTCCGTCTATTAATAATAAATCAATTGGTGATGTTATTTTTCTTATTGCTTTGTGCATTGCGAGAAAAGAAGCGTTTAGTATATTTATTTTGTCAATTTCTTTATTTGACACAATCCCCACTCTCCACTCAATTGATTTTTTTATTATTATAGGTTCAATATGTTCACGTTGTTTTTTGCTTAATTTTTTAGAGTCATTTAGTAGTTCATGATTAAAGTCACAAGGTAATATTACAGCAGATGCAACCACAGGGCCTGCAAGACAACCTCTTCCAGCTTCATCACATCCAACTTCTATTTTATTTTTAGTATGGTAAGTTTTGAGCATTTATAATTTTACTCTTTCTGAATAAGACCCTTTCCTAGTATCTATTTTAATTATATCTCCTATATTAATAAATAAAGGAACATTTACGCTAGCATCTGTTTCAACTTTGGCTGGTTTTAAAGTGTTTGTAGCTGTATCACCTTTTATTCCAGGTTCAGTGTAAGTTACTTCTAACGTAACATAAGCTGGCAAATCGCAACTTAAGGGTTTTTCTTCATCAGCATGAAATAGAATTTCAACCATTTCTCCTTCTTTTAAAAATTGAGGAGCATTTATTAAATTTTCATTTAAAAATATTTGTTCATAATTTTCTGTATTCATAAAATGGTAAGTTTCTCCGTCAGAATAAAGAAATTGATATTTTCTATTCTCAATTCTAACAATGTCAATTTTTACTCCTGCTGTAAAGGTGTTGTCAACTCTTCTTCCATTATTTAAATTTTTAAGTTTAGTTCTTACAAAAGCAGGACCTTTCCCAGGTTTTACATGTTGAAATTCTACAATTTGCCACAAATCGTTATTGTGTTTTATGCAAAGTCCATTTCTAAAATCAGATGTTGTTCCCATAATTATCTTTTTAATATTCCATTTTTAGAGTTTGAGATAAAATTTATTATGATTTTTTTTTCTTTGGAATCTTTAAATTCATTATTTATTTTTTTTATAGCTTGTGTCACATTTAAATTTGATTGAAACATGACTCTGTATATATTATTAATTTCATTTATTTTATTATTGTTAAAATTTTTTCTTGACAAACCGATTGAATTAACTCCATAATATGAAAGAGGGGCTCCGGCTGCTTTTATAAAAGGAGGTATGTCTTTTCTTACTAAAGAACCTCCAGAAACATAGGCATATGGTCCTATTTTTATAAATTGTTGTATTGCTGTTATTCCCCCGATAATCGCGTGTTCGAATATTTCTACATGACCACTTAAAGAGGAGTTATTCACAAGTATAACATTGTCATGTATTATGCAGTCATGTGCTATATGAGAATAAGCCATTACAAGAACATTGCTTCCTATTATAGTTTCTATATTTGCTTTAGTCCCTTTGTTTATTGTCACATACTCTCTTATTGTTGTGTTATCTTTTATAATTGTTTTTGTTTTTTCTCCGTTATACTTTAAATCTTGAGGGTCAGAAGATATTATGGCGCCTTGATATATTTTGCAATTTTTTCCTATTCTAGCTCCATTACAAATGCTAACGTTAGGACCTATCCAAGTTCCTTCTCCTATTTTTACATCTTTTTCTATTGTACAGAAACTACTTATTTTAACATTTTTTGCTATTTCTGATTCTGGATGTATGTTTGAATTCATTATTTAACTTTTTCTATTTTTGCCATTAATTCTGCTTCTATAACTTCTTTGTCTTTTACTGCTCCTGTACCAAACATATGACATATGCCTCTTCTTATAGGATGTAAAAGTTGTAAATTAAAAGTTATAATATCTCCAGGAACAACTTTATCTTTAAATTTAACTTTGTCTATTTTGGCAAAATAAGTTAAATAATTTTCAGGATCAGATACAGAGTTTAAACATAATACTCCACCGACTTGAGCCATTGTCTCAATTTGTAAAACTCCTGGCATGATTGGTTCTGATGGGAAATGACCTTTAAAGTAGAAGTCATCGTGTTTTACTAATTTTAATCCAGTTATTGAATTTTCATTTATTTCTGTTATATAATCAACAAAAAGAAAAGGGTCTCTGTGTGGCAATATACTTTTTATCTGTTCTTTATTGTATATGTATTTTTCAGGAATTTTCATATTTTTCTAATAAATGGTTTACTAATTTTATGTTTGTTTTGTGACTAGGTTTTATAGCGATAATTCTGCCTTTTAATTCCTTATTTAAAAAAGACAAATCACCTATCAGGTCAAGCAGTTTGTGCCTTGCGGGTTCATTTTTAAACCTTAGTTTTTTATTGTTTACTATTTTAAAATTATCAATTTTTGGGTTTATTGAAAATCTTTTCTTTAGATAATTTAAATCTTTTTCTGATAATTCAATGTCATTGAAAACAATAGCATTGTCTATATTGCCTCCTTGAATAAGGTTTGCTTTGTCCATTTTTATTATATCACTTAACATACAAAATGTTCTAGCAGAAGCAACTTCATCTTTATATTTTGATATTTCTCTTAGATGAGTAGTTTCCCTTATTGTATTATTGTAATTTAAAATTACCTCTATTTTTAATTCAGAATCAGGCATAATATAATATGTTGATTGTTCAAATTTAACTACCTCTATTTCTTTTATTTCTATTTTATTTTTTAGTGACTTTAGTTTTTCGACTCCATTCTTTAATATCTTTTCTGTAAATATTTTTGAACTACCATCGTATATTGGTATTTCATTACCAAAAACTTGTATTAATACGTTATCTATTCCAAGTGCGTAAATTGATGACAAAAGATGTTCTACTGTAGATATTTCAAAATCATTTTTTTTAATGTTAGTCGATCTATTTGTGTCATTTATATATTTTGTGTGCAATTCTAATAAATCTGGGGATTCTCCTTTTTGAAACTTAATACCATAATTGTCTCCTTTAGGAAACAATTTTATAACATTTTCACAACCTTTGTGTATGCCTATTCCTGAGAAAAAGATTTCTTTTTTAATAGTTCTTTGATGTTTCAATTTTTTTAATTTGAGTTATTTTTAAAATTAACGTAAGCTTTGTTATATTTTTTTATCTCAAAAGCAGGAGATCCTTGCACTATTAAGCCTTTTTTAAATATACTTTTAGATACCCCGGATTGTGCTGCTATTTTTACATTATCTGCTATTTCTATATGGCCAACTATTCCAACCTGACCTCCTATCATACAGTTTTCACCAATTTTCGTAGATCCGGCGATACCTGTTTGTGCTGCTATTACAGTGTTTTTGCCTATAATTACGTTATGAGCAATATGTATTAAATTATCTAATTTAACACCTTCACTTATTTTTGTTGAACCTATTGTTCCTCTGTCTATAGTTGTGTTTGCCCCTATCTCAACATTGTTTTGTATAACGACATTACCATTTTGAGGTATTTTTTTGTATTTATTTTTATTTGGTAAAAATCCAAAGCCATCACTTCCTATAATAGCTCCTGAGTGTATTGTGCAATTTTCACCAATTTGAGTATTATCATATATTACGACTCCAGGGTATATTATGCAATTTTCACCAATTTTAACATTTTTGCCTATTATGCAATTTTCTTTTATTTGAACTTTTGATTCTATTTTACTTTTGCTTCCAATTGATGTGTTATAACCTATATATATGTTTTTGTGAATTGATGCAGATGAGTGAATTTTACATGATTTATCTATACCTTTTTTATTTTCTTTTTCAGATGTATATTCAAGTACAGTTATCAAAGATGCATATATATTTTCAACAACTATATAATTATTTTTTTTATTTAATTCAGATAAAATTTTATCGTCAACAATTATAGTTGAATGTTTTATTTTTTGAATTTTGTTTTTATGTTTCTTGTTCAAGATAAAATAAAGAGAGTGTTCTTTTATGTTGTAGATATCAGATATAGAGTCTATTTTAAGTTTTTTGTTTTTTATTAAAACTCCTTTTAAAATCTTCGTTAATTTTTCTGTAGTTAAATTCATATTTGAAATTTACAAAATTACTTCTATTTCTTTTGGGTAACAAACATAATAAGTGTTTTGGGTAGATTTCTTTATATTACTGAATATTTTTTTTCTTTCATAAGTATTTATAGTCTCTATTTTATTTGACTTATTTATTATTTGTATTTTTTTATTTACACTTTTATTTTTAATTATACCTTTAAATAGTAAATAACTTGACTCTTTTTTAGATATTTTAAACTTTTTACATATTGCATTTTTTATTTTTTCTATTTCTTTAGATTTAAATTGTTTGTTTTGTGTTTTTATTTTAAATAATTCTCTTTTTATTAAAGATTTACATAAAAAAGATAAAATATTATCTTCACTGTGAATCATCTGTTTAATATGATATATTATGTCTGAATCATCTATTTTAGAAAAATTTTCTATTATTTTTTTTATTTCTTTTTTGTTGTATTTACTATCAATAAAAAAACTTATGTATTCAGGTAGATTTTCTGTTGATTTTGTGTTTTTTATTCTTTTTAATATGCTAATTAGCATTTTTTCTGCAACAAGTACATTTTTGTGATAGTATACTTGCCAGTACATTATTTCTCTGGATTTTAAAAATTTATCAATTGAATAAATTCCTTTTTCTTCAACGACTAGATTATTTTCGTGAATGTTTAACATTTTTATTATCCTGTCTACGTTAATATTTCCTTCTATTACACCAGTATAAAAACTGTCTCTTTTTAAATAATCCATTCTATCTAAATCAATTACTCCTGATATTAATTGATGTAAAAATTTTTTTTTGTGTTTGTTTTCGAAAATTTTTATTGCTAAATCTAATTTTTTTTCAAATTGATTATTAAGTTCTTTCATGTACATTAAAGAAAGCTCTTCATGTGTTATTTGTTGTAGTATTGAATATTCAAGAGCATGAGAAAAAGGACCATGTCCAATATCATGTAATAGTATAGCTATCATGCTGGCTTTTTCTTCATTATATGTTATTTTTATGTTTTTGCTTTTTAAAAGATTTATACTTTGTTTCATTAAATGCATACATCCTATAGCGTGATTAAATCTTGTATGATACGCTCCTGGAAAAACAAGATAAGCTAAACCCAATTGAGATATTCTTCTTAATCTTTGAAAATATTTATGATTTATTATTTTTAGTATTTCGTTATCAGGTATGTCTATAAAACCATATATAGGGTCATTAATAATTTTATTATTTTTTATATTTTTTGTTTTCAAAAGGGTAAATTTATTTTTTATTATATATAATTATAATAAATATATTTAAAATGGATTTAAATAAAAAAATAAAAATACTTTGGATAGATGATGAAATAGATCTTTTAAAATCTCATATTTTTTTTCTTGAGAGCAAAGGTTATTTTGTTTCAACTTCTACAAATGGTTTGTCTGCTATAGAAATGATTTCTACTTCAAGTTATGATTTGGTTTTTCTTGATGAGAATATGACAGGCTTAACAGGTTTAGAGACTCTTGTTAAAATAAAAGAAATTAATAATAATTTACCTGTTATCATGATTACTAAAAATGAAGAAGAAAGCATAATGGAGGATGCAATAGGTTCTAAAATATCTGATTATTTAATTAAACCTGTAAATCCAAATCAAATTCTTCTTTCTATTAAAAAAAATTTAAACATAACAGATTTAATAAGTTCAAAAACTGTTTCAAGATACAATCAGGGTTTTCGTGATATATATTCTTTACTAAATCAAAATATAGATTTTAATGGTTGGATAGAATTATACAAGAAAATAGTTTTTTGGGAGTTAGAATTAATAGAAACAAATAATTTAGAGTTAATAAATACTTTATATGATCAGTATGATAAGGCAAATGATTTGTTTTTTAAGTACATAAAATCAAATTATGAGAATTGGTTTCAAGGGCAAGATTCTCCAATTATGTCTCATAATATTTTTAAAAGGATAATTTCTCCTTTAATACAATCTTCAGAAAATTTGTTTGTTATAGTTGTTGATAATTTAAGATATGATCAATGGAAATTAATTGAAAAATATATTGCAGAGGATTTTAACATAAAAGAAGATTTATACTTTAGCATATTGCCAACTTCCACTGAGTTTTCTCGTAATGCTTTTTTTTCAGGCTTAACTCCTTTAGAAATATCAAAAAAACTGCCTAATTTCTGGTCTCCAGAAGACAATAAGAGTAAAAATAAATTTGAATCAGATTTATTAAAACAGCAATTGTCTCCACATAATGACTTTAATTATTATAAAATAACAAACTATAATTTTGGGAAAAAGGTTTTAGCTATGTTGCCCAATTTAATAAATAAAAAACTTAATTTTTTAGTTTTCAATTTTATAGACATATTGTCTCATGCTAAATCAGAAATTTCCTTTATTAAAGAGTTAACTGTAACAGATTCAGCTTATCGTTCCTTGACAGAGTCTTGGTACAAAAATTCTTATTTATCAGATATTGTTAAATATGTAGCAAGTAAAAAAATAAAAATACTTTTAACTACAGATCATGGTACAATTAATGTGAACAACCCAATTAAAGTGCTTGCGGATAAGCAGGCTAATAATAATTTAAGGTTTAAGTACGGTAAAAATATAAACACAAATGATAAAGATGTTTTTTTTGCAAATAATCCTGAGTTAATAGGTTTACCTAAATATAATTTATCTTCTAAATATATTTTTACCCATGGTCATAATTTTTTTGTTTATCCTAATAATTATAATTATTATGTAAATTTATACAAGAACACTTTTCAGCACGGAGGTATTTCATTACAAGAGATGATAGTGCCTTATGTTGTTTTAGAACCAAAATAAATATGTGGCAAGATTATTTTTTAGAGGACATTGATAATGTTGTGTTTAATATTTTAAATTATAGTGATTCCAAAAAATTTGCTTTTTACGGAGATCTAGGTGCAGGTAAAACAACATTGATTTCAGGTTTATGTAGTAAAATTAAAGTTTTAGATAAAGTTGTCAGCCCTACTTTCACATTTATAAATGAATATTTAACAAAAGACAATAAAAAGGTTTATCATTTTGATTTTTATAGAATGGAGAAAAAAGAAGAATTATATAATATAGGTTGTTTAGATTATTTTTATTCTGATTATTTTTGTTTTGTTGAATGGCCTGAAAAAATAGGTGATTTTTTGCCTTCAGGTTTTGTAAAAATATATTTAAAATTAAATGGTGACGCTAGAAAAATAAAAATAATAAAATGAAAAAAGAAAAATTAACACAAGAACAAGAAGTTGTATTGGAATTAAATAAAAATCAAATTATTATAGGAATACCAAAAGAAACTTCTTTTCAGGAGAACAGGATATGTTTAAGTCCAGAGTCTGTGGGTGTTCTGACAAGCAACAATATCACGATATTTATTGAAGAAGGTGCAGGTGCAGGTGCTAATTTTCCAGATAGTTATTATTCTGAGAATGGGGCTTTTATAGTTTCTGCTAGTGATATTTATAAGAAATCAAATTTAATTTTAAAGGTAGAGCCTCCAACTATTGAGGAAGTTAAATTAATGAAAGAAAATCAAATTTTGATTTCAGCTCTTCAAATAAAAGCTATTAATAAAAATTATTTACAAAGACTTTTGGATAAAAAAATAACAGCTATTGCTTTTGAGTATATGGAAGATGAAGTAGGAGAGATATCAATTGTTAGAGCTATGAGTGAAATAGCTGGTAATACATCTATTCTTATAGCATCAGAATATTTAAGTAATGTTAATGATGGCAAAGGTTTAATGTTAGGAGGTATCTCAGGAGTTCCTTCTGCAGAAGTTGTTGTTTTAGGTGCTGGTACAGTTGGAGAGTTTGCTTCTAGAGCAGCAATAGGTTTAGGAGCTTCAGTTAAAGTTTTTGATAATCATTTATATAAATTAAGAAGATTAAAAAATAATTTGAATAGCAACATATATACTTCTACTTTGCAGCCTAAACTTTTATCTAAATCTTTAAGAAGAGCAGATGTTGTGATAGGAGCTTTGAGAGGTGATTTTGGAAGAACACCTTGTGTTGTCTTTGAAGATATGATTAAACAAATGAAAGAAAGATCAGTGATAATTGATGTAAGTATAGACCAAGGAGGATGTTTTGAGACTTCAAGATTAACAACTCATTCTAACCCTATTTTTATAAATAATAAAGTAATTCATTATTGTGTCCCTAATATAACATCAAGAGTAGCAAGAACGGCATCGAATGCTTTGAGTAACATACTTTTGCCAGTGGTTTTAAATTTTTTAAAGTTTAATAATTTTGAATCTTGTCTTAAAGAGTTTAAAGGTCTTAAAAATGGTGTTTATATTTATAATGGAGTGTTATCAAATAAAAACGTAAGTGATTGGTATGATATTGATTATCAAGATATAAATTCTTTATTAGATTAATTTATGTTAAATAGATTTTTGCTTTACTTTTTTGGTGTAGCTTTTGGCTTGGTTTTTGTTGATTTTATGTTCCCCGGGAAAATAAAAGATAATTTGAATTATTTTAGCATTCATAAAAGAGTCACTTACCAGATAATTAACTCTGAACTAGATAAGGATAAAATATTATTCTTGTATAATACTAATATTGAAGATTTCAAAAGAGTTTTGTCTAAATCTAAAGTAGATTTCAAGAATAGTAATATAGACGCTAAGAGGAAATGCAATTTTTATAGATTGAATCATGTTGATTATTTAATTAATGTGAAATTGTGTTCAGATGGTACAGGTGGATATTCTTCTGAATTTTATTCTGATTAATAATTTATTTTCTTGATTTTATTTCTTTATATATAAGTTGTAATTCTTTTTTAGAATGTTCTGAAACAGAAGAATTTTCGTTTAACCTTCTAATCAAATAAGGTATTGACTCTATAATAGGTCCATAAGGAAGATATTTAGAAACATTAAAGTTATGTTCTTTTAGAGCATAACTTATATTATCACTCATTCCGTATAGTTGAGAAAAAAATATTCTTTTATTATTATTTTTGATTTTATTTTCAAACATCAAATCTACTAATAGCTTTGTGCTTTGTTCGTTGTGTGTTCCGCAAAATAAATGTATATTTTTTATATTATTTATAATTAATTTAATAGCTGTATCAAAGTCTCTATCAGTTTCTGATTTGGTTTTGTGTATTGGACATTTATATTGTTTCTTTATAGCACGTTTTCTTTCTTTTTCTAAGTAAGCCCCTCTGACAAGTTTAATTCCTAACAGGAATTTTTTTTCTTTTGATTCGTTGATTATGTTTTTAAGATAAGCTAATCTGTCCCATCTATACATTTGTATTGTGTTGTAAATCCAACAACCTTTTATGTTTAGTTCTTTCATTAATTCCATTACTATTTCATCTATTGTGTTTTGAGTCCAGCTTTCTTCTGCATCAAATAAAGTTTTTATTTCATTGTTTTTTGCATAAAGACATATTTCTTTTACTTGTGATTTAATCTGTTTTAGTCTTATAGTTTCTTGTTTGTTTAATATTTCATTATTATTTATTTTTTCTAAAAATTTACTGTTTGCGAGTCCACTTATTTTAATTACTATAAAATCTATTTTTTTTTGTTTTGCAAACTGTATCATTAGTTTTAGCTCTTTTAAATAATTTTGAAAATCTTTTATGTTTTTTTTATTTTCTGAAACAAAATCTAGTGATGTGTTTATTTTATTTGATTGCAAATTATTTATACTTTTTTTTGTTTGGTAGATATTTTCTCCTCCACAAAACTGTTTATAAACAGTTTTTTTTATAATGTATTTTAAAAAAGGAAATCTTATTTTAATAAATAATATCAATAAAAATGACATTACTTTA
>MDSW01082287.1_pt1 | contig 11432 bp, 4 predicted proteins | sample 811171 | NCBI WGS metagenome assembly MDSW01 (sample SAMN05326641, study PRJNA326480) | marine metagenome | isolation source: seawater | place: Atlantic Ocean: North West | collected 2012
ACGTCTCTTCCGGGGCGTGCGTGCCGTGCGCCGCCGGGTACGCCAACCCGCCGGGCGACAGCCTGTCCGGTGGCGACACGACGTGCGCGCTCGACCCGCGGTATTGCGCGGAGGACCACCACGTCGCGTACGGCGAGTGCGTGCCGTGCGGGCCCAATCTCGCGCGCCCCGCCGGAGACGACACGTTCGCCGGGAACACGGAGTGCGCCTGCGCGGAGGATTACCGCGTGTCGAACGGCGCGTGCGTGCCGTGCGGCCCCAACCTCGCGCGCCCCGCCGGAGACGAATTGTTCGCCGGGGACACGGAGTGCGGCTGCGTGAAAGATCACCGCGCGTTGAACGGCGCGTGCGTCGCGTGCGACCCGGGCGTCGGTAGAGCCCCGGGGGACGTGCCATCGAACGGAGACACGGAGTGCGAGTGTAAGTGTAAGGCGCGGACGCGCGCGTGGGGGTTCTCGATGTCCGACTGAACGACGCGCGGGGAGATTTGGAGTGGAGATTAATGTTCTTTTCAGATTATTTTCATTATAAAATGTATCATATCGTACGAGATCAGGGGCAACTACAAGTAAAGTATCCCTACTAGAGCAATGGCTAGCGCTACCTCACCGGTGGAGAGGAAGCGCTCGGCAGCTGGCCACTTGCCGCCGCCGACGCCGCCGCACTTCGTTCGGGGCGCGGCGGTTCCATGGCGTCCGCGACCGCGCCGCCGCGCGCGCGGCTGCACGTCTCGGGGCTCCCCCGCGAGCTCCTAGACGACGAGCTCCGCGCGCGATTCGCGCCCTTCGGCGCCGTGCGCGCCGTGGAGGTGCTTCGCGAGAAGCGCGACTCGCCGTTCCGTCGGTGGCACGACGATCTCGGCGGCGACGACGCCGACCCGCTCAGGGGCTCGCGCGTCGGTCGCGTCGGTCGCGTCGGTCGCGTCGGTCGCGGCGGCGGCCTCGCCGCGGTCGTCGCCGTCGCCCCGCGTCGCCCGCCCCCCTGCCGCGGGTTCGCGTACGTCGAGCTCGCGCCCAAGGATGCCAAATCCCTCGCGCGATGCGTCACGCTGTACAACGGGTGCAAGTGGAAGGGCGGCGTGATGCGGGTCGAGCGCGCGAAGCCCAGGTGGGACGAGCGCCTCCGCGAGGAGCTCGAGGAGCGCGACGGGGGCGAGAAGCGACCGAGGCGTGCGGGGGGGCGCGACGCCGACGGACCGGGGCCGTCGGCGTCGGAGACTCGGCCGCCGCCGCCGCCGCTCCCCTCGCTCGCGCGCGGCGACGAGCTCGTCATCGACGGCCGCGCGCGCGACGCGAAGGTGACGGTGGCGTACGGCGTCGGCGCGAAGACGCACAGACGCGAGTTCGAGCCGGAACCGACGCGCGGCGCGGCGGCGGCGGATTGGACGCCGTTCCCCGAGGACGCCACGTGGCGAACGGCGAGGCGACTGTGTCAACTGCCGAACGCGCGGCTCCGGATTCCGAAACCCGCGGCGCGAGGTCGACGCGAGGTCGACGGACTCGAGACGCTTCGAGACGCCTCGGGAGACGCCTCCTCGGACTCGCACGGTGCGGGTCCCTCGAGCGCGGAGGACGCCGACGCGGCGGAGGACGGGGCGTCGTTGGAATCGCGGCGTCGCGATCGAGCGAGGGACGCCGAACAAAAAGCGGCGGATCGGTTCGCGCTCCCGCGCGAGTTCTTCTCCTCCGCCGCCGCGCGCGAGCGCGCGAACGCGCGGAGGGAGTGCGACGCTTCGGGCGCGCCCGCGCGCGCCCGAAACCCTCGCACGTTTCCAGACACCGTCGAGGGCCGCGCCCTGGCGGCGTTTTTGGGAAGCGACGGCCTCGAGGATTCGGAGGAGGACGGCGCGTCGGAAGACGAGGGCGAACCCGAATCGCCTCGGGCGCCTCGGAGGAACCCGCCGCCGCCGCCGCGCGCGGAGGCGAAGGCGAAGGCGAAGGCGAAGGCGAAGGCGAAGACGCGCGAGACGACGGCGGCGCCCGAGGATCCCGAGGAGGGTGGGATCCCGCTGAGGGCGACGGACGGCGCGAACGGAAGGAGGACGCGGTGGTGGGAAGAGGCCGTCGAGAAGGGGGGGGGGCGCGCGGGGAGCCTCCTCGCGAGCGCGGCGGAGGCGAGGGACGCGCGTCGCGCGGCGACGTCGCGCGACGCGCCGATCGCGGCGGATTTCTTTCGGTCGTCCGCGCCCGCGACGTTCCGGCGTTCGAAGCCGCCGGCGGTGGGTTCCGAGGGTCCCGAGGTGTCTTCGTCCGACGCGTCGAGCGGCGGCGCCGCGGAGATCTCCGAGGACGAGCTCCTCGGAGACTGGGAGGGCGAGGAGGAGGAGGGGGAGGATGAGGAGGAGGAGGAAGGGGATGAGGATGAGGATGAGGATGAGGAGGAGGATGAGGATGAGGAGGAGGAGGAAGGGGAAGACGAGGATGCGGACGCCTCGGACGCGGAAGAGGACGATGCCGCCTCCTCCTCCTCGGACGCGAGAGAGAGCCTCGGGGCATCGTTCGACGGATCTCTTTAATGCACCCGCTGGTCATGACACCGAAGGCGCACCCCGAACTCGCCGGGTGTCCGCGCGGCGCGTCGCGCGTCCGCTACGCCTCCTTCACCCCCCGCGCCCCCGCCCCCCACCCTAACGCCGCGAACGCCCCCCCCGCGACCGCCGCCGTCCCGGGCGCGAGCGCCGCGACGGCGGCGGCGTGCTGCGCGAGGTACCCCCTCCCCGGGCGCGCGCCGAGCGCCGCCGCGAACGCTGCGCCGCCGAAAAACGACGCCTCCGCCCCGCGAACGAACGCGCCCCTCCGCCGCCCGCCGCGCCCCGAGCCCCGCGCGCTCGCGCGCCACGCCGCGGGAAGCGCCGACGCGAGCGCGAGCGAGACATCCTCCGGATGTGACATCCCCGCGACCGCGCCGCCGTGGCTCGCGGCGCTTCGCGCCCAGGCGACGAGCGCCGGCGAGAGCGCCGCCGCCGCGAGCGCCTGCGTCGCCGCCGCCGCCGCCGCCGCCGCCGCCTCCATCTCCCTCCCGTCGCGTCGCGTCCTTCGCGACGCCGCGAGCCTGAACCCCGCCCCCACCGCCATCCCGAGCGCGGGTTCCGCCGCGCACGCCCACGCGCAGAGCGCGAGCGACGCGCCCGCCGACACAAGACCCCACCGCGCCGCGACCGAACGCGGCGTGGTCGCGGCGCGCGCGGTTCGGCGGGCGGGCGGCGGATCGAACGCGAACGCGACGGCGGCGGATCGAACGCACGCGCCCGCGACGCCCGCGGGCGCCGCGCCGGGGACCCACCGCAGAAGAATCCGGGCGACGCGATCGAGGAACGGCGGCGGGTCGTTTCGTTTCGCGCCGCGCGGAGAAGAAGACGGAGATGCCCCCGGATCCGACCGCGTCGTCGACCCTCCGCCGAGGCGCGCGGTGAGCGCCTCGACGCGCCGCGACGCGGACGCCGACGCGGTCGCCGCGGACCCGTCGCGGCGCTTTTTATTTATTTTTTCGTCTCCGTCTCGCCGCGGAGGAACCCCGCGCGCTCCGCCTTCTCGCGCGGTCCTCTCTTCTCCGCTTCTTTCCTCCCCCTCCGCCTCTGCCTCCTCCGCCTCCCTCCTCGCCTCCTCCTCGGCGACGTCCAGGACCCCCGTGGCGACGGCGCGGACGATCTGGTTACACCAGAGTATGCACTGATGGTCCGCGGAGAGCCCCGGGGGCGCGCCCGGAACGTCCTCCGCGAACGTCGTCGGGAAAAAAAACCCCCGGGCGCCGCGCGCCGCGAGCGCCGTCTCGGGCGTCACCTGCCAGTCCCGCCCGCCCCCGAGCACGGAGACGAGCGCGACGCCGCGCTCGATCAGAGCCGCTCCGCCTCCGCGGGTCTCGCTCGCCTCGAGCTCGGCGTACAGCCGCCGCATCGCGGGTTGCGTCGCCGCGGGGGAGTACCCGTGCGGCGACGCCAGCGTCACCGCCGTGACGGCTCTTTTTTCACGGGAAAAAGACGTAGACGCGGGGGCGTTTCGCGCGTGTTCCTTCTCCCGCGCCCGCGCCGCGAGGACGCCGCGGAGGACGATGCCGCCCATGGAGTGTCCGAGGAGGACGACGTGCGTTCCGGGAGGGTACGCGGCGAGGATTCGTTCGAGCGCCGCGGACGCGAACGCGATCTGGCGGCGGAGCGACGCCGCGTGGAACGCGCCGAGCTCCTCCCCGAAGTCCAGCGCGAACCAATCCAACGCGGGGGGGGGCGGAGGCGCGGGCGCGGGCGCGGGCGCGGGCGCGGGCGCGGGTTCGGGGGAGACGCCGCCGCTTCCGCCTCGAGTCGACTCGGACGCGCGGAGAGACTCGGGCGGCGGCGACGCGAGCGGCGTTCTCGCCCTTGGGGGCGTCGGGAGGCGCTCTTCCGCTCGCGCCGCGCGGTCGCGGACTCGTCGCGCGTGCATCCTCGCCGTCTCGGACGCGACGCTGCGCACCTGGCGGAAGCTCCCGCCGTTGCCCGGGAAGAACACCGCGGGGATCGCGGTCGGGGCGCCGGGCGCGGTCGGGGCGCCGAGCGCGGCGAGCGTCCTCGCGGGGTCGAGCTCGGGGGCGCGGGCGTGCGCCGAGCGCTCGCGGTAGAGGTGGACGCCGTACGCGCGCCACGCCGCCGAGGCGTTCGCGAGGGGGAAGGGGACGTACGCGGGGCGCGAGTACGTCATCGCGCAGAGGTTCGCGCCCCCGAACGCGCCGGACCAGAGACGGTGCGACGCGGCCCCGGCGAGGGCGAGGGCGAGCGCCAGCGCGAACGCGAGGAGCGGGCGGAGGCCGCGAGCGAGGCCGCGCGCGCCCGGGGGGGGCATGGACGCGCGAGGCGGTGCCTCCCCCGCGGGGAGGGACGCGCGAGGCGGTGTGAGAAAACGCCCGGGGGCGATTTTATTTTTTCGCTCCGGTCGATGATCGCGGGTGGCTGGGCGACTTTCGCCTCGTCGTCGCCCCTCCTCTCCTTCAGATCGGCATGAGCGGTCCCCCGCCCGACGCCCAGGCGCGGGCCTGGGCGGATTTCCACGCGCGGCAGGCGGCGGCGGCGTCGGTGGCCGCGGCGCACGCCGGCGGCTCGGCGACGGGCGCGTCGCGGGCGGCACCTCCCTCCGCCCCCGGCGCGCCTCCCCCGCACGCGTCGCTCGGTCATCCCACCGCCGCCGCGGACGCGCGCGCGCGCGCGAACCAGCAGGCGTGGGCGGCGTACCACGCGCACCAGCAGCAGCAGGCGGCGAACGCGGAGGCGTGGCGACGGTACTACGCCGCGAACCCGGCGGCGGCGGCGGCGGCCGCGGCGCAGCACCAGCGCCTCGGGACGCCCGGCGCGGCGGGCGCCCCCGCGCATCATCATCATCACCAGCACCACCCCCATCATCATCACCCCCCCGCGCGCGGCGGCGGCGGCGGCGCGCACCAGTGGTCGCACGCGGCGCCATCCCACGGCCACCCGGGCGCGTACGCCCCGGGCCCGCACCCCGGCGCGCCCCCGCCCTCCGCGGCGGCCCTCCCCCGCCCTCCCGCCGCTCCCGCCGCCCCCCCGAATCATCATCCTCCCTCGGTCCTTCGCGCGAATCCTCCCGTGGCGGCGGTCGCGGGCGCCCTCCTCCCCCCCGCGCGCGCGCCCCCCGCGGCGCCCCCCGCGGGCGGCGGGTCGCAGTGGCCGCCTCCGCTGAAGGCGTACGTCGAGCGATGCTTCGCGGCGTGTAAGTTGGACGAGTCGATCCGCGAGTTCGTCACCGACGAGCTCAAGCGCGTCATCGCCGAAGCCACCGCCGGCGGGGCTCTGTGGACGAAAGATTGGGACGCGACGCCGATACCGACGCGAGGCGGTGGGGCGGAGCGTCATCACGCGCCGCGGGACCGCGGGGAGAAACGCCGGCGGGGGGAAATGCGGAAGACGCGTCACGCGGCGGGGGCATTGGGCGGGTACGCGGGCGGGTACGCGGGCGGGTACGCGCGCGGTGAGCTGAGCGGGGACGAGGACGAGGACGGGGCGGAGCCCGGCGCGGGGACGAGGGAGAAGAGGAAGAAGGGCGGGACCCGAGGGAAGAAGGCGACGAATCCCGCGGCGTCCGACGGCGGCCCTTCGGACGCGTCGGAGCGGACGACGCGTCGGGCGGAGCCGTCTCGTTCGTCTTCCGACGCCGCGAAACGGCGTCGCTCGGACCGGTTCGGGGACGGCGCCGCGGACGGCGCGGGCGCGGACGCGGCGCTCGCGAAGGCGGCGCGCGAGCGTCGGCTGGCGAGCATGCGTTTCGCGCTCGCCGAGTCATCAGCGTCCGGGGGCGGAGGGACCGGCGCGGGGTCGTCGCTCGCGCGCGAGGAGACGTGGGACGCGCTGACCATCGTGGGCACGTGCGAGCGCCTCGAGAAGTCGTACTTCAGGCTCACGTCCGCGCCCGACCCGGCGACGGTCAGGCCGCGGGCGGTTCTGGAGAAGGCGCTCGCGCGGTTGAAACGCGGCGATGATCGCGACGGTTCGGATCGTTCGAAGCCTCCTTTATTCGCGTACCGGTACGCGACGGATCAGCTCAAGGCGATTCGCCAGGACCTCACCGTGCAGCGGCTTCGCGACGGCTTCGCGGCGGAGGTGTACGAGCACCACGCGCGGCTCGCGCTGAGGAACGGCGACCTCGGCGAGTTCAACCAGTGCCAGACCGTGTTGGCGGCGCTGTACGACGAGCTCAGGGCGAAGGAGGCGTCGAAGGCGGCGGTGGCGGTCGCGAGAATATCTCCGGGCGGCGATCCAGGCCCTGACCCGGACCCGTCGTCGTCGGACCCGGATCCGTCGTCGTTCGCGTCCGACGGTTTTCGTCCCTTCGCTCACGAGACGGAATTTTTGGCGTACCGGGTGCTGTACGCGGCGGCGACGCGTACGTCCGGCGCGGAGTCCACCTCGGCTTTGGCGCGGGCGTGTCGCTTGCGCGCGGACCCCGCGGTGGCGCACGCGCTGGCGGCGCGCGCGGCGCTCGAGAGCGGCGACGCGGTGGATTGGTTCCGTTTACGCGCGGCGGCGCGCCGGTTCACGCCGCTGGGCCGCGCGCTGATGGAGACGAGGGACGACGACGTCCGGTTCAGGCACGTCTCGGTGCTCGCGAAGACCGTCCGGCCGACGGTGCCCGTGCGGCACCTCGCCAAGATATTGGGGTTCTCGGACGAGGAGGAGGAGGAGGACCTCCTCTCGCGGGACGACGACCGCGCGGGGGAGGAGGGGGAAGAGAAGGAGGACGCGAGGAAGAGGGATGCGGCGGCGCCGCCGGGGGGGGGGGTTTCGTTCTCGGGGCGACGAGGCGACGGGGCGGCGCGTCGGACGCCGCCGGAGCCGAGCGCGGGGGACGTCGCCGCGTGCGTCGCGTGGCTGGAGGCGCGCGGGGCGGTGCTCGTGCGGGAGAAGAGGGACGGCGGCGAGGACGGCGGCGACGGAGAGGCGGCGGCGGGGGGGGGCGGGGATGGGTTTTTTTTGGCGATGGACGCGCGCGCGTCGGCGCCGGCGCTGTTCGTGCCCGAGGACGAAAACGCCGTCGCGCACGGGGACCAGACGCTCGACATCGAGGACTTCCTCAAGAAAACCGCCGCGGAGGGGGAGTAGAGCCGCCGCGGTCGAGGGAACGAGCGCGCGCCTTTCCGAGCGCGGAGAGCGGGAAATAAAACAAACCTTCCCGAGCGGAAAAAACGTACGCTGTGATGACGAGCAGGGGATTTGGCGCGCGGCGCGTCACGGTTTTTTCCGCGCGCGAGGCGCGCGTCGGCCCCTCTCCACGGCGGGTCGATTAACACCCCGCGCCGGTTACCGCGCGAGCACATCGCCGCGCGCGCGCTCTCCGCCGCCCTTCCGCGCGGCTCGGATGGTGGCTCCGGGCGTCGCGGCCGCGCCCGGGGCGTCAGACGGCGGCGCCGCGTCGGCCGCGGCGCCTCCTTCGCGCGTCGTCCACGCCTCCGCGGAGTCCATCCCTCTGCTGCTGGAGCCCTCGGATGACGACGCGGTCTCGGCGCTCCGTCGTCGCCCCGGCGCGCTTCGGCGCGCCTCGCGCGTCCCGGTCGTCCTGGTCGCGCTCGTCGCGCTCGTCGCGCTCGTCGCGACCGCGGCGGGCGCTCGCTCGGGCGCCCCGGCCGCCGCCGGGAGCGCCCTCGGCGCGGCGGGGACGGCGCTCCGCGAGACCCGGCGATCGGGCGGGGGCGCCGTCTCGCGCCCGACGCCGTTACAGGCGTTCAACCCCTTCGGGGACGCGAAGGGCCTGAAGATCGACGCGCGCAAGCTCCCCCCGCTCACCCCCGCGGGGCTCGCGCGGTCGCAGAGAGCCACGATGATGGTGGACCAGGTCAACGCGCAGTGGCTCGCCGCCGCCGGCGACCCCGTCGCGGAGATGCTGCGCGACGAGCGCGAGAGGAGGAGCGAAGAACGCGAGCGCGAACGCGATCGCGATCCCGCCGCTGCCGCCGCCGCCGCCGCCGACGACGACGACGCTCCGCGCCGAGGCCCCGACCGCCGCGCGTCCGAGAGAGAGCGGCCGCCGGCCTCGGCCTCGGCCTCGGCCTCGGACGACGCCTTCGGCGACGCGTATTCCGAGGACGCGCCTCGCCGCCGTTCCCGCCGGGGACCTCCGGGATCGATCGAGTCGCCGCGCGGGAAAGGCGCGTTTCCCTTCCCCGCGCGCGGGGACGCGGAGGCGTACCGCCCGCGCGGGCGCCCGCGCGCGTCTCCCAGGGACCGCGCCCGCGGGGCCACGGGGGCCCGACCGGTCCCCCGAGGGTACGGGTTCGACGACGGCGCGCTGGCGCCGCCGCGCGCGCTCGGGAGACGCCGCGAGGATGCCGCCGAAGACGCCGCCTTCGCCGGGAGGACGATCGGGTTCGGCGGCGGCGCCGGCGGCGGCGTTTTGGTCGGCGGCGCGGCGCGCGCGTCGCGACCGGTCACCGACGGCGCGCGGGCCCGCCCGGTCCCCGGGGACGGTTCGGCGGGGCAGGTTCGGCGGGGAGGGTTCGGCGGGGACGTCCCCGGGTTCGGCGTCGAGGCGGAGGGGGCCCTCGACTCGGGGCGATTTCTTCCGGAGGCGCGATTTTTCCGGGGACGGTTCGGCGCGGGTTCGTCGGGTCCGTCGGGTCCGTCGGGCGCGGGTCGATCGGGTTCCCCCCGAAGCGCGCGATCGACGCCCCGGTCGGACGAGCCTCCCGAGGCTTCGGGGCTTCGTGTTCACCGGTGCTTTTTGAAGCGCGGGGCGACGGAGGCGGACGCGCAGCGCGTGCTGGACTACGCGTGCGACCCGACGCGCGGCGCCGTCGACTGCGCGCCGATTCGAAGGGGCGGCGAGAGGTTCGCGCCGAACACCAAGCGCGACCACGCCGCGTGGGCGATCCGCGAGTTCTTCGAGGCGCGGCGACGGCGCGCCTTCGGCCACGGGGGGGACCGGGACGCTTCGTTTGCCGCGGAGGAGGAATGGGGGAGGGAGGGGTACTTCTTCCCGCAGCGCGACTGCCATTTCGAGGGCGCCGCGACGCTCGCGTCTCCCGGGAACTATTACCTCGCGGACGGCGCGTTGGTGGCGGCGAACCACCGCGTCGACGCGGCGGGGGCGAAAATCGCCGTCCCGCGCGAGGGGTTGGCGTTCGAGACGAGGACCGGGTTCGCGGGGGATCTGACCGCGAGGCGCGAGGCGAGCGAGGCGCGATTCGAAACCGATTCGAAACCGGCGGCGGCGGCTTCGGTCTCGGGGGGCGCTTCTTCGGGGAAGCCGGCGACGGGGTTCAAGGTTTGGGTTGGGGCGAACCCGGGCGCGCCCTCGGGGTGCTTCGTGGAGGCTTCGGTGGCGTACGATTTCGACGGGGACGGGCGCGTCGACCGCGTGGAGTCGTTCGAGCCGCAGGGCGTGCCCACGGAGCCGGACCTGTTGCCCGTGGAGACGAAGGTGCTGGGGAGGTCGATGAGGGCCAGGGGGGACGCGTTCTGGCGAAGCGTCGCCGACGCGAGGGCGACGCTCAGGCTGCGCTCGCCGAACTGCCCGGACGACGTCAATGTGTGGGAGAGCGCGGAAGCGTTCCCGAGCTACTTCACCGTGCCCTACGAGTGAGTCGCGACCGAAAGCGGCGCGCGATAGCGCAGTCTTTTAAAAGCGCGCGGAGCGAGCGAGCTCGTGAGCGAGCTCGTGAGCGAGCTCGTGAGTGAGCTCGTTCGCCCCCTCGCGAGCGAGCGAGCTCGTTCTTCATTCTTCATTCTTCTTCTTCTTCTTCTTCGCGCGTCCCCACCCCCGCTCCCCTCGGATTCGCGTCTCGGTCGTCACCGCCCCCGGAAGCCCCCCCCCGGGGTGTTTGGGTTCCCCGCCTGTTGTCTCCGGCACACCTGCTGGTAATCCGAGCAGCAGCCCAGGAACCCCGGGGGCTGGCCCTGCCCCGGCCTCCACGCCGCGCACTGCGCGTCGCAGCAGCACACGAACGTCGTCTGGTCCGCGCTCTGCAGGCACGAGTCGCACGTGGGGATGGACGAGCACGAACCGGAAGGAGACGTCTGACCGGGGACGCCACCGCCCGGGACGCCGATGCCTCCCCCCGGGACGCCCACTCCGCCTCCCGGGACGCCCACTCCGCCCCCCGGGACGCCCACTCCGCCCCCGGGGACGCCGACGCCTCCTCCCGGGACGCCCACTCCTCCTCCCGGGACGCCGACGCCTCCTCCCGGGACGCCCACTCCGCCCCCGGGGACGCCCACTCCGCCCCCCGGGACGCCCACTCCGCCTCCGCCTCCCCCCACTCCGCCTCCGCTCGGCACCCCCATCGGCACCCCCGGCGCGAACGCGGGCGCGAACGGCGCGGCGGGGAGCGGCGGCGGCTTGGCCGGGACGGGCGGCGGCCTCGGCGGCGCGGGCGGGCGCGGGGGCCTCGGCGGCGCGGGCGGCCGCGGCGGGCACCCGAACGGCAGCGGCCTCGGCTGTTCCCACGCGCAGATCTGCTTCTCCTCGTCGAAGAAGGAGAAGTCGCCGGGGGCGCACCTGTACGACGCCTGCGACGCGCACCCCGCGGAGGCGTCGCAGTCCCAGCACGCGAAGTACCTCCGGCAGTCGCACCCGGGACAGTCGCACGCGCACGGCCACTCGTCGGCGTAAAATTTCGTGACGGTCTTTCCGGAACAGAACGTCGGCCTTTTCGGAGGTTTAGCCTCTTCGGGGGGCGAGGTACCCGAACGGGTACCCGAACGACCCGAACGACCCGAACCCGGGGGCGGGGCTCCTCCTCCTCCTCTCCCCGCGCCGCCGCCGCTTTCGTCGCCGTCGTCTCGTCTCGGCTCGGACGGTCTTCGAGGGTTCCCCGCGGCGGCGGGCGCGCCGTCGAGGTCGAGGTCGAGCGCGTCGGCGACGGCGCGCCAGAACGTCTCCGTCGGGAACGAGGCGCCGGGGGCGCCGGCGACGTCGACGAAGGCGACGGCGGGGGGCGAGTCGGGGGGAGTCCTCTCG
>MDSW01214142.1_pt1 | contig 11432 bp, 12 predicted proteins | sample 811171 | NCBI WGS metagenome assembly MDSW01 (sample SAMN05326641, study PRJNA326480) | marine metagenome | isolation source: seawater | place: Atlantic Ocean: North West | collected 2012
TCTAGTTTCTGCTTCTATTTTATCTATTCCTGCAGCAATAATGTATGCAAATATCATGATTCCATCTTCAGAAGTTACTAATTTTGATGGTAATTCTGTTCCTAAGGTCTATGACAGTTCTATGGATGCAATAACACGAGGTACAAGAGATGGATTAGATATCTGTCTAAATGTTGGTGCAATTTTAATTGCGTTTATAGCACTTGTTTCATTGTTAAATTCCTTGCTTGGCATATTTGGTGACTGGGTTGGAATCTCAGACCTTTCCTTACAGTTAATACTTGGGTATATTTTCTTCCCAATTGTGTGGCTGATGGGTGTTCCGTTATCTGAGACATTGGCCTCTGCTGAGCTGTTGGGCTTAAAGACAGCTCTAAATGAGTTTGTTGCTTATGGCGCTCTTGCAAATATTGAGCCTGGAGCTCTATCAGATAGATCGAAGTTAATTACTCTATACGCATTATGTGGTTTTGCTAACTTCTCTTCAGTGGGAATTCTTGTCTCAGGAATAAGCGCCATGGCTCCAGAAAGAAAAAATGATCTTATTAAAGTTTCCCTAAAAGCATTGGTTGGAGCAACACTTGCTTCTTGCATGACAGGATTGGTTATAGGTATTTTTTAGTTTAAGAATACAATTGATGCATTTAAAAATGCAGCAAACAACAACCAAATAAGATAGGGCAAATACAGATACAATAGAAGGGTTGATTCTCCTTTAAGTATCTTCATAATTTTTAGATTAAGAACTATTAGTATGCTTATATCGATAAGAGCTATCAAGGGTGCATGAAAATAAAAAAACATCCATGACCATGCAGCATTAGTGACTAATTGCATTATAAAAAGTCCTGCGATTTTATCAGCCATTTTGAATGATACAAAAGCCATGATCGCATACAGGATCGGCCAAACGATTCCAAAGACAACACTTGGAGGATTCAAAGAACTCTTCGTTAGGTTTAAATACCAATCATCTGCATTGATATAAATATTTGCTAGCGAACCAATAACAAAAGTTAAAATTACCAATAAAGGCAAAAAGTATTTCATTGATTTAGGCTTTTTCTAGTAGGATAGAGCAAATAGAATATCCAGCACCAAACGAGCAAATAATCCCTTTTTGACCAGGAACTAGATGATTGCGTTTATGAAAAGCAATGATAGAGCCAGCTGAGCTAGTATTAGCATATTCATCAAGGATGATTGGCGCTCTCTCAATGGGAAAATCGTTCCCTAATAATTTTTTAATAACATATGAGTTCATATTAATGTTTGCTTGATGGAGCCAATACTGCTCGATATCTTCGGGAGACAAGCTATGTTCATTAAGCTGATCTAAAATCAAGGAGGAGACAAAAGGCATTACTTCCTTGAAGACCCTTCTTCCATTTTGAACAAATAGTAACTCAGATTCAGAATACTCTTTATCCTCAATCGCATTCATGTATCCGTAATTATTTCTAATATTATTGGAGAATGAGGTTTTAAGCTTCGTATCAAGAATTTTAAATTTATTTTTTGATTGTGAGTCTTTTTCAATTACTACGGCTGTGCAAATATCTCCAAATATGAAATGCCCATCTCTATTTTTAAAATTATTATGTCCAGATGTAATTTCTGGACTAATGACTAGGACTTTTGATGATTTGCCGGCTTTAATATCGCAATAGGCATTACTTATACCAAAAGTAGATGCTGAGCAGCCAACCATCATATCGTAAGCAAAGCCCTCAATGCCTAATTCATTTTGAACTTCTATAGCAACAGCAGGGTATGCTCTTTGAAGATTAGCAGCTGAGACAATAACAGCATCAATGTCAGATGGATTCAAGTTTGCATTTTCAAGCGCTTGTTTGGCCGCAATTACGCTTACTTCTGCGGTGAATGATAGCTCATCATCACTTCTTGCTTGAATCTGAGGTTTCATACGCCTTGGATCTAGAAGTGATTCTTTATCAATTACATATCTATTTTTAATTCCTGATGCCTTTTCAATAAATTCACTTGAAGAATGATCCAAAGCTTCTAGAGAACCATCTTTAATTTCATGAGCATGCTCTGAATTATATAAATCGACATACTGATTAAAAGATTCTACTAGTTCATCGTTGGATATTTTATGAGGGGGAGTCCAGATTCCCGTTCCTGAAATATATATATCATTCATATGTTTACCCTATTACATGTTATTTTATAGCCTTATGCAGAAAATACCATTAGATAAAAACTCAGGCTCAAAACTATACTTTGAATTGCATTTATCCAATGCAGCATTGATTTTAGGTTTAGTACAAATATCTCACGGCATGGCTGAGCATAAAGCTCGATATCAAGAATTCATAGGTTTTTTGAATATGAATGGCTTTCATGTTGCAATTCATGATCATCGAGGTCATGGCGATCATATACTGGATGATCAAATTGGATTATTTGATCATAAAGATGGTTGGAGCTTGGTGGTCGAGGATTTGCTTGCCATCCATCAAGACACTAATAGGCGTTTTCCTGATATGCCAAAAATACTATTAGGTCATAGCATGGGTTCATGGATCGGTTTATCAGCACTGCAACAAAATAATAGTTTTGATATTGTGTTACTTTCTGGTTCCAGTTACCCCAATCCCTCCGAAACTTTTTTGCAAAAAATATTTCTTAAGATAGAGACACTAAGGCTGGGAAAGAAAGGTTATAGCTCTTTTTTACATAATGTAATTTTTGGTGGATTTAATAGCAAATTTAAAAATACTAAAAGTCCAAATGACTGGCTATCTAAAGATTCAGTAAGAGTAGATGATTACACAAAGGATCCATTATGTGGTTTTGTTGTTTCTAATCAGTTATGGGCTGATGTTATATCAGGAATAGAGGAAGTTTTTAATCCCAAAAATATAAGATTGATAAGTAAAAATGTTCCTATTTTAGTATTCTCGGGCTCAAATGATCCTGTTGGCGGGATGGGAAAAGGAACTTCTAAATTGCATCAATGTTTAGTAGATAATAGCTGTATATCAGAGCTTTATCTTATAAAAGATGCTAGACATGAAACCCTTAATGAAACTGATCGGGTGACAACTTATAATTATGTTTTATCATTTTTAAAAAATAATTTAAAAGGAGCATGAATTGGAGTTAAAAAACAAAGTATCCCTTGTTACCGGAGCTGGTCAGGGCATTGGAGAGGGTATTGCTAAGGTTTTAGCTTCCCATGGATCAAAGGTAATGATTGTTGATTTGAATGGTGAGTCTGCAGAAAAGGTAGCCAAAGACATAAATTCATTATTTCCAAATTCTGCAGAATATTTTCAAGCAGATCTTACCGATACAAATGCAATTGAATTAATGATTCAAGCCACTCTATCTGCATTTACAAAATTAGATTGCATTTGCAATAATGCAGCTGCTTCAAAAGGTTTGGGACCGGTTGAAAGTTATTCACTTGAAGATGTTCAGGCTACACTTGATTTAACTTTTATATCTTTATTGAAATGTCTTCAAGCTGAAATTCACTCTTTAAAAAAACAGGCAATCCCAGCTTCAATTGTTAATATCTCCTCTAACTCAGCTATCAAGGGCTACGCTTTTAATTCTATTTACGCAGCTAGCAAGGCTGCGGTAAATAATTTAACACAATCTGTAGCTAAGGAAGTTGCTAGAAGTGGGATTAGAGTGAATGCAGTGTCACCGGGAACAATTAATACTCCAGGGGTTCGAGAGTATTTTGAGGTTGAGCCCAAAGCAAAAGAAATGTTAGAAAAATCGTCTTTATTAAGAAGAATTGGTGAGCCTGAAGAAATTGGTGAGTTTGTTTCATTTCTGCTATCTGATAGAGCCTCTTTTATAACTGGGCAAGTTATTTCTGTAGATGGCGGGTCTTCAATTAATTAAGTAAATATGATTAATAAATTATTTGAGTATCCTGAACTTGAACGAGTTGAAAAAAATGATGTTCGTTATTATCGAGATTCAAAAGACAATCTTGTTCCATCGGTTACAACGATCCTATCTGCAACTGGCGATCATTCTGGGATAGATGCATGGAAAAGAAGAGTAGGTCCAAAGACAGCAAAGGAGGTGGTTGATGAGGCAACTACCATAGGAACAGCTGTTCACTTAGCCATTGAAAATTATTTAAATGGCCTTGATTGGGATCAATTTAACGATGATAGATTAGGCTTAATGGCACATCAGATTGCTAAGAGATTTATCGATGATTGTTTAGGGGATATTGATGAGGTGTGGGGTCTTGAATCAGGTTTGGTTGTAGATGGTTTATATGCAGGAACAGCAGACTGTATCGGGATTTTCAAAGGCAAACCAACAATCATAGATTTTAAAACTGCCAAAAAAATCAAAAGAAAAGATTGGATAGAGGATTATTTTCTTCAGGGGTCTGCTTATGCAAACGCGCATAATGTTATGTATGAAACGGATATAGAATCAATTGCAATATTGATGGTAGATCGTGACTTATTATTCAAAGAGTTTCTAATCAAGAGCAATGAATTTAAAAGCTATACGGATAAATGGAAACAGAGAATTATAGGTTACTATAAATCACATGAAATTTTAGGGAGAGGTTAGATGAATGATTTGAAAGATAGAATAGTAATGATTACTGGCGCGAGTTCAGGCTTTGGTAAAGAAGCAGCAAAAATGTGTGTTGCTTTAGGAGCCAAGGTGGTTCTAGGAGCTCGCAGAGAGGACAAATTAAAAGTTTTATGTGATGAGCTGGGCTCTGACTCTGCAATATATAAAGCTACAGATGTAACTTCCAAAGAGCAGATGCATGCATTGGCCAAACATGGGATAGATTCTTTTGGAAGAATTGATTCGTTGGTAAATAACGCTGGAATTATGCCTTTGTCATTGTTAGAAAAGGGGAGGACTGAAGAGTGGGATCATATGATAGATGTAAATATTAAGGGTGTTTTGTATGGCATTGATTCTGTCTATTCGCACATGCTTGAGAGACAATCAGGTCAAATAATTAACATTTCCTCTGTTGCGGGAAAAAGAGTGATGCCTGGTAGTGCAGTTTATTCTGGAACAAAATATGCAGTTAGGGCTATTTCAGAGGGCTTGCGCTTAGAGTCTGCTGGAAAGATTCAAGTTACTTGTATTTATCCTGGCGCCTTTAAAACCGAGTTAGCTTTTTCTATCAAAGACGAATCGATGCTTGAGGCCTTAATGAGCAGAGGAATAGGGAATATTGCTCAACCTGCAGAAAGAGTTGCTGAATCCATAATATATGCTCTGCAACTTGATCCAGGTGTATCAGTTAATGAGATAGTTATTAGACCAACTGCTCAAGAAGCTTAGCAAACTTAATGATGAGGCTTTTTTTTATTATTGCTGGCATATATGCCCCTTTAGCATCAGCGGCAATTGAATGTATAGACGCAGATTTAATTCTTCATCATGGCAATATTTACACCGGTAATAATGATGACTCATTTGTTGGCTCAATAGCTTCAAAAGGTCAAAATATAATCTATGTTGGTGAGCTTTTATCAGAGAATGAGATCAGTTGTTCAGATGCTAGAGTTATAGATATCAATGGTCAATATGTATTTCCTGGGTTTACAGATGCGCACGGGCATCTTAAGGGAATTGGATATAGAGAGCTCACATTAAATTTACAAGGACTCCCTTCACTAGCTGAAACCTTAGCAGTTGTAAGGAATTATTTATCTACAAAAAAAACTGACGAATGGATAATAGGTCGAGGGTGGATTGATAAAGTTTGGCCAGAAAAAAGATTTCCATCTAAACAAGATCTTGATTCTTTTTCTCCAAATAATCCAGTCGTTTTAGAGAGAGCCGATGGTCATGCCGTTGTTGTAAATAGTAAAGTTTTGGCGTTAGCAAACATAGATGCAGACACTCAAGATCCTCAAGGTGGTTTTATAGAAAGAGATGATAATGGAGAACCAACTGGTCTGTTAGTGGATATGGCTATGAACTTAATAGCAGATCTTATTCCTAAGGTAACAAGAGCCAATGATAAAGAAGCTTTCCTTGAAGGCATCAAACGAAATGTTAGCCTTGGCTGGACTGAAATACATGTCCCAGGCGGTACTTTTGAAGATATTGCAATTTTAAATGAAATAAAATCTCAGAATGATTTGCTGCAAAGAATTTATTTTATGGTTAGTGATGGTAAGCCTGCAGATCGCTTGCTTGAAAATGGGCCAATAATTGATCCTGAGTATTTTCTAACTATTCGCGCTATCAAAATGTATGCCGATGGAGCCTTGGGTTCTCGTGGCGCAGCATTATTAGAAAATTATAGTGATTATGATGGTAAAGGCGTCTTTATTTTTCTTGAAGAAGATACTAAACCTAGGCTAGCTAAAGCATTAATTAAAGGCATTCAAATTGGAACGCATGCTATTGGAGATCATGGAAATAGAGTTGTTTTAGATTGGTATGAAGAAGCTTTCACTCAAGCTAAAAAAAATAATCAGCTTTTAGAGTCACCCCGATGGAGAATAGAGCATTCCCAAAATATTACGCCTGTTGATCAACTTCGTTTTGTTGAATTAGATGTTATTCCTTCAATGCAGCCATCTCATGCTATTGGCGATTTGCATTTTGCCGTTGAAAGATTAGGGCTGGAGAGAATTAATAATGCATATGCTTGGAGAAATCTTATTGATCAAGGTCTTATTATTGCAGGTGGCACAGATGCGCCGGTTGAAATTGGTGACCCAAGAATTGAATTTTATGCCGCTATTGCTAGGAAAGATGTTGATGGATATAGCGCAGAGGGCTGGAATCTTGATCAAAGGCTTTCAAGAGTCGAAGCACTAAAAATGTTTACTATTTGGCCTGCAATTGCCTCGTTTCAGGAGAATGTTAAAGGCACGATAGAGGTTGGCAAGCTTGCTGATTTTTCTATTTTTGATAAAGATTTAATGACCATACCTGAATTAGAAATTCTAGAATCAAAGAATCTTTTAACAGTTGTCGGTGGCAGAATCGTTTTTCAAGAATGAGACTATCTTTTTTTTAAAATTAAATCTGCACATTTAGCTCCAATCACATTGCAGGTTGCATTTGTGTTGCCTGAAATGATGCTTGGAAATATTGACGCATCAGCAACTCTGAGTCCTTTAATACCTTTGACTTTTAAATGCGCATCAACCACACATTCATCTCCTTCACCCATTTTGCATGTACCTATTGGATGATAAACAGACAATGCTTCTTCTCTAATAAATTCTTCAAGATCAGCTTTTTCAGTAAATTTGATTCCAGGCTTTGATTCTTGAGCTTCTAACTCTTGCATAGGAGCGGTTTGAAAGATTTCTCTGACCTTGTTAACACCCTCAACCATCCATTGGAGATCTGTTATTTCATCAAGATAATTGGCATAGATTTTTGGCGCATCAAAAGGGTCTGAAGATGCAAGCTCAAGATAACCTCGACTCTTAGGCCTTAAATTACAAACAGAAGCTGTGATACCTGATGAGGGTTTCATGGCACCACTTTTATTATATTCTCCTGCGCCTGGTGCAAAATGAATTTGTGCATTAGGTGTTTTTGCCAAGTTATTTGTTTTAAAAAATACCCCAATGTCTGAAGCTGGATAGGTCATTAATCCTTTTTGATGAAAGAAGTATTCATATAAGTTTTTAATCATTCCCAAAGGTTTCATAAGCTCACTAAAGGTTTTTAACTTACTAATTGTGTAACTTACATTAACTGTTAGATGGTCTTGTAAATTTTGTCCTACTCCAGGCAAATCTTGGATTAGGGGTATTTTGTGCTCTTCAAGATGTTTTTTAGGCCCAATACCAGAGAGCATTAACAATTGGGGAGAGTTGATACTTCCACCACAAAGAATTATTTCTGAGCTGCATCCAATTATATGGGTTTTGTTTTTATTTTTAATTTTTACACCAATTGCTTTTTTATTGGAGATAAGAATCTTTTTAACCAGTGTATTCGTTAATAAATCTAGATTCGATCTATTAAGCACGGGTTTTAAAAAGGCATCAGCTGCGCTAAACCTTTGCCCATCTTTGATATTGACTTGATATTGGCCATAACCCTCTTGATTCTCGCCATTGAAATCATTGTTTTGCATTAAGCCGTATGTTTTACAAGCATTCAAAAAAGATCTAGAAGCTTCAAGTATAGGATTATATGTTTCCACCCAAAGTGAACCAAAATTACCATGATATTGATCCTCATGATTCTGATTATTCTCAAGTGCAACAAAATATTTCATCAGATCACGATAACCCCAGCCCTTGTTTCCTGCTCTTTCCCATTCTTCATAATCCTCAGCTTGCCCTCTGATATAGACCATTCCATTGATAGAACTACTGCCCCCCAAAGTTTTTCCACGAGGCCAATTTATAGTTCTATTATTTAAATTTTTTTCTGGCTCCGTTTCATAACCCCAACCATACTTTTTATTTTTAAATAATGTACTTGCAGCAAGAGGCATCTTTATTGATGAATAGTTATCCATCGGACCTGCCTCTATCAAGAGAACAGAATTTTCAGGATTTTCTGAGAGTTTATTTGCTAAAATGCAACCTGCACTTCCTGCACCAACAATGATATATTTATGGCTAAATTTCATTTATGTAATATCTCTCAGGTATCAATATGCGTCAAGTAATAGCAATAGGAGGAGGAGGCTTCGGAAGAACTCAAGAATCTTATTTAATTGAACAATATATTTTAGATCAAACTTCAAATGAAAAACCTAATATTTGCTTTATTCCAACGGCTACTGGAGATCTAGATCCTTACATAGTTAATTATTATGCGGTCTTCACTAAATTAAATTGTCACCCAACTCACATAAGTTTTTTTAAAAGAACGATAGATCTTGAGGAGCATATTATGAAGCAAGATGTAATTTTTGTAGGAGGTGGAAATACCAAGAGCATGCTTGCTGTTTGGAGGGAGTGGGGCTTAGATATAATATTGAAGCAAGCTTATGATAAGGGCATTGTAATGAGTGGAGTCAGTGCTGGTGCTATTTGCTGGTTTGAAAATGGTTTAACTGATTCATGGGCTAGTGAACTTAAATTAATGAAATGTATGAATTTTATTCCAGGTAGCTGCGCACCTCACTATGATGAGGAGCCTGAGAGACGTCCCGCTACAAAACAACTACTTCTTAACAAAGATATAGATCTTATGTATGGTATCGAAGGGGGAGCTGCCTTACATTTTATAAATGAACAACCTAAATCAACTGTGAGATTCAAAAGAAATAAACAAGCTTACAAAGTGACAGTCCAAGAAAATAAAACACAAGAAAATCCATATAAATTTCTGGATATTGAAAAATGAATTTATGGCAATTTATTAATCCTATTGTTTCTCTATTAGCAAGATCTCCCCTCCATTTTATTATTAGCCATCAACTGCTTGTGATAAGTTTTAAGGGACGAAAAACTGGTAGAAAATTCCTAGTGCCTGTTAGCTATCATAAACACGAATCCTCATATACCTGCGTTACATTGAGATCAAATATTTGGTGGAGAAATTTAAAAGGAGAATCAATAGCCACAATTTGGCTCAAAGGTAAGTTGGTTGATGCCGCAATACATCTTGAATTCACCGATGATCAGCTGGTTGAAAATACCCTTAGAGATCTTGTTACGAATAATCCTATTGATGCATTTTTTGCAAAAGTGAAGTTAAATAAAGATGGTACACCAGTTCAAAAAGATCTTATGGAAGCAGCCAAGATTCACACAGTGCTTAAATTCACAGTAAGCTAGCTATAGGTCTGTTTATTATTTTGTTCCTCGATCATATAGCCTTTTGGCATCTAATAAGTTAATTTATATACCACCACAACGAATTTTAGAGAGTTTTCTATGTTTACAAGAATGGATCACAGTACAGAAGAAGAATGGCAGCATATCAGCGAGAAGCATATGCCTCACATTTTTGACATGCCAAAGAGAATTATTTCAATGCTAAAACAGGCCCAAGATCTAACTCTAGGTTTTGGTACAGATCAATTGCATCATGCACTCCAGACAGCAACCATGGCCAAAAGAGCAGGAGCGGATGATGAGATGGTATTAATTAGTTTAGTTCATGATATTGGCAAAGTAATTAATGTTCCCAATCATGGTCAAATTGCAGCTGAGATGATTAAACCTTATGTTAGTGATGATGCCTACCACATCATCAGAACTCATCAAGATTTTCAAGGCGAACATTACTATCAGTATATGGGTAAGCCTCAAGATCTACGAAAGCAATATGTAAATGAATCTTGGTATGCAAAAGCAATTGAGTTTACAGATGAATGGGATCAAGCTGCATTTGATCCAGACTATCAAACGGATCCATTGGAATCTTTTGAACCTTTAATCAATAAATTTTTTGCAGCCCCACACACTATATAATTAATATTTTCGCTATTAATTCTAATAATTATGAATACCAGTATTTGGAATGATATTAAGAAAGAAATCGCTTTAAGGATTGATGCTGAACCTTCATTAAAAGATTATTTAGAAAGTTTAATACTTTCTAAGGAGAACATTAATGAGGCTACAGCTGCTATTCTCGCATCGAAACTTAACAATGACGCACTATCTTCGATTGATCTATATCACATAATCTTATCTTCCTTCGATGAGAACGAAATCATTCAAAATAGTTTAACCAATGACATTATTTTTTTTCGAGAAAATGATCCAGCATGCAAATATTTATCTACTCCTCTTCTTTTTTACAAAGGTTTTCAAGGATTAGCAGCTTATAGGTCTAGTAATATTTTATGGGGCCTTGAAAGACACACCATGGCTTTATTCATTCAAAATCGATCGTCTGAAGTCTTTGGAGTAGACATTCATCCAGCCGCAACCATCGACAGTCCAGTAATGATAGATCATGCAACCGGCGTAGTGATAGGAGAAACTGCAAAAATTAAAAAAAATGTCTCAATTTTTCAAGGCGTTACTCTTGGTGGCCATAGTTTTACCCAAGAAGACAGGCATCCAAAAATAGAAGAAGGCGTTTCCATATATGCTTCAAGCACAATTTTAGGCAACGTACAGGTCGGGGCTAATTCTATTGTTGCGGCAGGAAGTTTAGTTCTAGACAATGTAGCTGCCAATTCTACAGTCGCAGGCATTCCTGCAAAAAAAATTAAATAGAATTTAAAATTTCTTTTTCTTCATTATTCATCTCTGACTCAATGTTGCTAAATAACGGCGATGTCAGGTATCTTTCAGCTGTATCTGCCAGCATGCATAAAATATTTGCCCCCTCGGGAGCCTCTTCTGCAATCTTCATTGCTACCGCAAATGTTGAACCTCCGGATATACCGGTGATTATTCCCTCTTTTGATGCAAGTTTATGAGACCAAAAAATACCCTCATCTCCAGAGATGGGAATATTTTGATCAAAATAATTATTATCTATAGATTCCTGTAAAACCA
>MDSW01113331.1_pt1 | contig 11431 bp, 12 predicted proteins | sample 811171 | NCBI WGS metagenome assembly MDSW01 (sample SAMN05326641, study PRJNA326480) | marine metagenome | isolation source: seawater | place: Atlantic Ocean: North West | collected 2012
CCATGTTCCAGTTGAAAAAAAACAAATATCAACATTTTGATATTTATTTAAAATTTTATTAAAAACATCTTTACACTTTGATTGATCAGTAACATCCAATGGAAATGAATTTATATTTTCATATTGATCAGAAATTTCTTTTAAAAGATTCTCTCTTCTAGCAGATATAGCTACGTTCCATCCTTCATTAGCAAATTTTATTGCTAAAGCCTTACCTATACCTGTACTTCCACCAGTAATCCAAATAGTTTTTTTATTCATAATATACTGATGTATAATACGATTATGAGTAAAAATAAAATTTTATCATTTATACTTTTCTTTATTATTACTTTCACCGCTTCATTTATTGGTGGTTCTGTATCAATAAATCTAAAAGAACCTTGGTATTCATCATTAATAAAATCTAGTTTTAATCCTCCAGATTGGGTTTTTGCACCAGTTTGGACTCTTCTTTACTTAATGATGACAATTGCTATATGGAAATTTTGGCACAGTAAGAATCGAGACATGAATACAGTTTATGTTTATTTTATTCATATAGTTATAAATACAACTTGGAGTATTGTTTTTTTTGCATTTCATAAAATATTATTAGCTTTGATAGTTTTAATGATATTAATTTTATTCATAATTCTGCTGATCTCGAGATTTAAACGTGTCAATATGTTAAGTTATTATTTAATGATTCCTTATTTACTTTGGTGTTTCTATGCACTATTTCTCAATTTTAGTTTGTTAATATTAAATTAAATTATGGATGATGTAGTAATAGTTGGTGGTGGAATAATTGGAGCTGCCACAGCTTATTTTTTATCAAAAGAAGGAAGAAAAGTTAAAGTAATTGAGAGAGACCCAACTTACAAAACAGCATCCTTCCCTTTATCGCTAGGAGGATTTAGAAGACAATTCTTTCAAAAAGAAAATATTTTGTTAGGAAAATTTGCAAGAGAATTTATTTTTCAAATTCCTGAATTACTAAAAACAGAAAAAAATCCAAATCCAACTGCAAGCATGGTCCCTAATGGTTATTTGTTAATGTTTGGACCTGAACATGCTGAAGAACAATACAAAGCTTTAGAAAATCATGAAGCATGCGATGCAGGCACAAAAAATATCAAGGGAACTGAGTTAACTAAATATTTTCCTTATATTAACAGTAATGGAATTGAAACAGCAACATTCACTGATAATCAAAGTGAAGGTTGGATTGATCCTTTTATGTTTCATAATGCACTTAAAAGTAAAGCGACGGAACAAGGGGCTGAATTTGTAAAAGGTGATGTAAAATCTTTATCAGAAATAAAAGCCAAAACAATTATATCAGCAGCAGGTTGTTGGACAAAAGAGTTATTGGAAGATATTCCCGTAGAACCACAAAAACACACTGTGTTTAGAGTTAAATGTCCGAAGCATATACCAGAAATGCCTTTGACAGGGGATTTACCTTCTGGAGTTTATTGGAGACCAGAAGGAAAAGAATATTTAGCAGGATCACCGAAATCGATTTTTGATGCAAAAGATCTTGAACCAGCTTGGGAAGATTTTGAGGAATTAGTTTGGCCAGCACTAGCAAATAGAATTCCAGCTTTTGAAGAATTAAAGTTAACTGGAGGATGGGCAGGGTATTATGATTGTAATAGATTAGATAATAATGCAGTTGTAGGAAAACATCCTAAATTTGATAATGTTTATTTAGCAACTGGTTTTACAGGCAGAGGATTAATGCAAGCACCAGGTATAGGTAGAGCCTTAACAGAGCTAATTACTACTGGATCTTACCAATCTATAGATATTTCTAATATGGCTGTTGAAAGAGTTTTGGGTAAAAAAGCAAGACCAGAGCCTTACGTACTATAATTAAGTTCCACAAAAAGTTTGATATTTTTCACTTAACATGGATGGAATTTGATAATCTATTATGTCTTTTTGATTAGTATAAGGTTTGCTCAAAATTTCTATTAATTCATTAAGAGGTTTTAAATTATTTTGATCAGCTGCTTTTAGAACTTCTTCTACTTTTTGATTTCGCGGTATAACTATTGGATTAACTGTTCTCATTAATTTTATATATTTTTCGGGTGTATTATTATTAATTTTTAACCTTTCTTTCCATCTTTTTTTCCAATTTTGAAAATCTTTATCATCATAATTCTTATTTTTCTGAATTTTTTCATTCATTAAATGACAAAAGGTATTTGTGTAATCTACTTTTTTTTGATGCATCCAAGTTAATAGATCTAAAATTAAAAATTTGTCTTTTTTATCAATACCAAATAAACCTAATTTGTTTCTCATCATATTTAGCCATTTTTCTTCATATTTTTTTTCAAATGAATTAATTATTTCAGTAGCTAATTCAACTGCTTTATTTTGATCTTCATCTATTAAAGGAATTAGACATTCTGCAAATCTAGCTAAATTCCATTTCGTTATAACAGGTTGATTACAATATGCATATCTTCCCATTTTATCTATAGAGCTAAATACAGTTTTTGGATCATAAGTGTCCATGAAAGCACAAGGGCCATAGTCTATTGTTTCGCCTGCAATACTCATATTATCTGTATTCATTACACCGTGAATGAAACCGACTCTCATCCAATGAACTACAAGATTAATTTGTTTTTCTAAGATAATACTTAATAGCTCTAAAGCTTTATTTTGAGAACTATTTACATTTGGATAATGTCTTTTAATTACATAATCTAATAATATTTCTAACTCATCTTTTTTTCTTCTTACAGCAATATATTGAAAGGTTCCTACTCTTATGTGGCTTGAGGCTACTCTAGTAAGTATAGCGCCTTGTAGAATTTTTTCTCTAATAACGTCTTCTCCTGTTTTGACTACGGCCAAACTTCTTGTAGTAGGGATATTTAAAGAATTCATAGCTTCGCTAATAATATATTCTCTTAACATTGGACCTAGTGCCGCCCTACCATCACCATTTCTTGAAAATACTGTTTTTCCAGATCCTTTAAACTGAATATCGTATCTATTTTTTTTTTTTGATAAATGTTCTCCAATTAAAACAGCTCTACCATCACCTAACATTGTAAAATGACCAAATTGATGTCCCGCATATGCTTGGGCTATAGAATTACTTCCTTCTGGTAAAGAATTTCCAGAAAAAATTTCTGATAATTCTTTATCATTAACTTTAGAAAAATCTAAACTTAATTCTGAGGCTAAATCTCTATTTAATAAAACTAATTCAGGATTCTTTACAGGTATAGGATTAATATTTTCTTTGAACGAGTTTGATAGATCAAAGTATGTATTATCAAAATTCCAGTTAATCTTATTCATAAAAAAAGCGATTTATAACAATATAAACCGCTTTTTTTTAATTTTAATTTTTATTTTTTCTTATATTTAGCCGCTTCTTCAGAGCCTCCAGTAGCAGAACCTTTACTATAGGAATGAGCACCCATTCCTGCTAACTGACCATCTTTTACAATTAAATATTGATTTCTAATTTCTTTATTCTCAAAGAAACATTCTAAAATTTCTCTAACTCCATCAGCATATCTAGCTTGTGCAGATAATGATGTTCCTGAAGTGTGAGGAGTCATTCCATGATTTGGCATACTTCTCCATATATGATCATTTGGAGCAGGTTGAGGAAACCACACGTCACCAGCATAACCACTTAATTGTCCACTTTTAAGAGCCTTTGCGATTGCTTCACGATTACAAATTTTTCCCCTCGCAGTATTCACGATGTAAGCACCTTTTTTCATTTTGCTTATCATTGCATCATCAAATAAATTTTCAGTTTCTGGATGAAGAGGACAGTTTATTGTTACTACATCACAAACTTTTACCATTGATTCTACTGATTCATGAAAAGTTAGATTTAACTCTTTTTCAACATTATCAGGTAATCTATGTCTATCGAAGTAGTGCAAATGAACATCAAAAGGTTTCATTTTTCTCAATGCGTCAAGTCCAATACGTCCAGCAGCTACTGTTCCTATATGCATTCCTTCAACGTCATATGATCTTTGGACAGCATCCGCAATATTCCAACCACCTTCATTAACAATTCTGTGCTGATTGTGGTAATCTCGAACCATAGAAACAATCATCATTACAATATGTTCAGCTACTGATCTTGAATTGCAAAATGTTACTTCAACAACATCTATTTTATTGTCCATTGCAGCTTGTAGATCTACGTGATCTGAACCTATTCCTGCAGTGATAGCCATTTTTAAATTTTTGGCTTTAGCTATTCTCTCTTTAGTTAGATAATAAGGGAAAAATGGTTGAGAAATAACAATATCAGCATCAACTATATGTTTATCTGCTTCACATCCATCCCCATCTTTACTATTTGTAACTATAAACTCATGACCATTACTTTCTAAAAACTTTCTTAATCCTAATCCACCTGAAACACATCCCAATAATTCTCCAGGAGTAAAATCTCTACCTTTTGGTGAAGGTAAAGTCATTCCATCGGGATATTTTTCTAATTTTGGAAGATCACCAAGGGGATATGATTTTGGCATACCTCCTTTAGGGTCATCATATAATACACACAATATTTTCATTTACTCTCCTATGTAATTTTAAGTATTAATTTCTATACGGCATCTAACATTATTTTTAAGGACCAAGCAAATGAATTATTTTAGAGTAGGATAAGTCTTTTTTAAAATAAAACGATTAATTATTATTGCAAAAACTATAATTATTATTGATCCGGTTATCACTGGACTAAAAAGGTAATCAAGTGAAACACTTCCAATAATAACTATTATTGGATTACCTCCTGCAGGTGGATGAGTAACATTTAATAAAATCATTAATCCAACCCCAAAACCGACAGCCAATGGAATTGTAACATAAATGGGATGAGGAATTAAATATAAAAAAAACAATCCAACAATTGTAGTTGACAAGTGACCAAAAAAAACATTTTTTGGCTGTGCGAAGGGACTTTCAGGATATCCATATAATAAAACCATTGAAGAACCAAAAGATGCTAATAAAAATATTCCATATTCAGTTTTGTAAGTCAAAATAGTTAACACACCAATTGTCACTAAAGAAAATAAACCTGCTAAAAAAGATTGTTTTAAATTTCCCATAAAATTAATTTATTAGTATCTTTTTTAATGCTTTAAATGGTAATAATATACACTCTTTTCTAGAATAATTTTTCTTTTGGAACAACTTTCTTAAAGACAACCATTTATTTTCAATAACTTTAAGATTTCCTTCAAAATATAATTTTGCATCATCGCATAATTCAATTATTTTGCTTTTTTGATTATTAATTGAAATTTTTGAAAGTAAACTTGCTGAAGCTTGACAATAAATGCAAGAATTTCCCTGGTAACCAAAATCAACTATTTTATTATCTTTAATGATTAATTTGATTTGCATTTCGTCACCACATAAAGAATTTTTCAGTTTTGAATAGTGGGTATAATTCTTTATATTCTTATTATTGTCTGTGTCTGAAGCAATGTTTAATATTTCTAAATCCATTTAAATTCTTGTATTTACTTATATAATATAAATATGAAATCTTATAGCCAAGCCTTAAAAATACTTAAAAAAAGTAAAATATTAATAAATAATGAATATATTAAAAGCTCAAAAAGTTTAAATAGAGTTTGTGCAGAAAATATACGTTCAGATGTTTATTATCCATCCTCAAATAATTCAGCTTTTGATGGATATGCAATAAATTCAAGAGATACAAAAAATTTAAATAAAAAAAGTTTTAAATTATTTAAGATTATTGGATCAATTTCAGCTGGAAGCAAGCCAATCACTAAAAAGATAAAGAAATTTCAAACAGTAGAAATTATGACAGGAGGTATAATACCAAAAAATTTTGATACTGTTATACCTCTAGAACAAATAACATTTTTTCCAAATCAAAATCGAGCTAAGTATATTTTGATTAATAAGAAAGTAAAAAAAAATACACATATTAGATTTAAAGGTTCTGATTATAAAAAAAATGATTTATTAATTAAAAAAGGAACTATTGTAGAATCAGCTCATATTTTAGCCTTAAAGACATTAGGGATAAGAAATATTAAGGTTAAAAAAAAACCTAATATTTTATTTTTTTCTACAGGTAATGAAATATCAAATAAAAAAAAGATCCCTGAATGGAAAGTAAGAAACTCAAATAGTCATTACATTCAATCATTAAATAAAAATTTTTTATTTAACTTTAAAGATGGTGGAATTTTAAAAGATAACCATCAAATAATCTTTAGAAAAAAAATTAACAAAATGATTAATTCGAAGATTGATATTATAGTTACATCAGGAGCAGTTTCTGCTGGTAAATTTGATTTTGTACCTATAGAAGTAAAAAAATTTAAACTTTCAAATTATTTCAAAAGTGTCACTATAAGACCTGGTAAACCAATCTTGTTTGCAAAAATTAAAGGAAAAAATAAAGTAATTTTTGGTCTTCCTGGAAATCCAATTTCTTCTGCGGCATGTTTTAGATTTTTTGTTTATCCGTATTTGTCAAATTTATTAGAGATTAATGAAGAAAAATCTATAAAGGCAATAATGAAAAATGAATTTACTAAAAAGATAAATTTTACTCACTTTGTAAAAAGTAAACTTAATACAACTAAAAATGGTAAAATTGAAGTTGAAGTTTTAAAAGGACAGGAGTCTTTTAGAATTAAATCATTTATAAAATCAAATATTTGGGCAATTCTTCCTTCTGGAAAATCTAAATTTAAGCGAGGTGATATTGTTGATTGTTTTTTTCAAAATTACTCTAATAAAATTCTTTTTTAAGAATCTAATTTTTGTTGTAGTTCAAAGTATTTAGAATTAAATATTCATTTATGATTGAACTTAAAAATGAAAAAATAGCTATTCCAATTGTTCTTTTTGCAGGTTTGCTCTGGTCTTTTGGTCCTTTAGTTGTAAGGTACATGGAAGATCCTAATCTAGTACCGTGGCAATACATTTTTGGAAGAGGATTAACAATTTTTATTATCTTAAATTTATATTTATATTTTGAAGAAGGTATTAATTTTTATAAAAATTATAAAAAGATTGGAATATCAGGGCTTATTGGTGGTTGTGGACTGGGAATCGCAATGATTTCTTTTATTTATTCGATTACAAATACTAGTGCAGCTATAACTTTATTGTGTTTAGCAGCAATGCCTTTTTTCACAGCTCTTCTGGCTTTTTTATTTTTAAAGGAAAGAATTTCTTTAAATGTTTGGATTTCAATTCTTATTGCATCAATAGGGATAATTATTATGGCGTTAGGAAATAATGAAAAAAATTCAATCATTGGTTTTATATTTGGTATTACATCTTCAATTGGATTTTCTATATTTTCAGTATCACTTAGATGGAGGAAAGAAACTCCAAAGTTTACAACAGTTGCAGTTGCTGGTTTATTTTGTTTCATATTTGCATCAATAATTATATTAAGCAAAGGTCAAAATTTTTTTACATCAAGTTATAACAGCGCAATGTTTTCTCTTCATGGTATTTTAGTTTGTTTAGGTTTGATATTATATTCAATTGGCTCTAAAATTATACCCGCAGCCGAATTAACTTTATTATCTTTGACTGAAGTAATTGGAGGTATTTTTTGGGTATGGCTACCTTTGTTTGGCATTAATGAGGTCCCATCAACAAATACAATAATTGGTGGTTTTTTTCTTTTTGTTTCTCTTTTTTATTATAGCCTTATCATGAGGTGGAATAAAAGATATATTGCTTTAAACTAAATTAAAAAATTACATGAATAAAAATAAAACTATTGTTAATAGTTGGAATGAATGGGATCCGTTAAAACATGTTATTGTTGGAAAAGCAGATGGTGTTTGCATACCAGCGCCAGAACCAGCATTAGATGCTAAAGTTCCTGAAGACTCCGATATGCGAGGCAAGTTTGGACCTCGAACAAAAGATACTGTCGATAAAGCTAATCAATTATTAGATGATTTTTCTAGTATGTTAATGAAACGAGGAATAAAAGTAGATAGACCTTCACCAATAAATTTTAATCAAAAAATATCAACTCCAGACTGGAAAGCAGAAACGATGTTTGGTTGTATGCCAGCAAGAGATATTTTGCTAACAGTTGGAAATGAAATTTTAGAAGCAACAATGAGCTATAGATGTAGATGGTTTGAGTATCTATGTTATCGCCCTCTTTTAAAGGAATATTATAAATCTGATCCTAACATGAAACATGAGTCAGCTCCAAAACCAAGATTAACTGATGCTGATTATAGAAAAGATTACTTATCAGATAAAATTGGAATTCAAAAAAGATTAAGATGGACTGAAGATAAATTTTTTGTAACGACAGAAGAAGAACCATTATTTGACGCTGCTGATGTTTTAAGGTTTGGTAAAGATCTTATAGTTCAGCATGGATTTACTACAAACCTTAAAGGGATTGATTGGCTTAAGAGACATTTTAAAAATCACAGAGTACATGCAGTAAACTTTCCTGGTGATCCTTATCCAATACATATTGATGCAACTTTTACCCCTATAAAAGAAGGATTGATTATAAATAATCCACAAAGAAGATTACCAAAAGAACAAAGGAAATTATTTGAAAAAAATGATTGGGAAATAATAGATGCAGCTCAACCTGCTCATAATGAGCCACCACCGCTATGTTATTCATCTGTTTGGCTTTCAATGAATGTTTTGGTACTGGATTCCAAAACAGTTTGTGTAGAAAAAAGTGAAAAATTTCAAGCAGAACAACTCGATAAACTCGGTATGGAAGTAATTCCAGTAGAATTAAGAGATGCTTATGCATTTGGAGGAGGTTTACATTGTTGCACTGCAGATGTTTTTAGAGAAGGGGAATTAAAAGATTATTTTCCAAACCAATAAGAATTAACTAGGGTTTTTTTTCAAAAATTCAATAAATTTTAAGACATCATTGATCTTTTCATCAGGGATATCTTTATAACTAGCATTAAACTTTTCTTTTATACACAAAGCTACATGAGCATAAGGGTTTCTTCCTTTTGGATGATTTGGATGATCTGGTAATTGACCTAGCAAATAATCGCCAGCTTCCTGTATCATTTTCCAGAGTTTACTTGCGTTTTCCTGATTCATTAATAAATACCTTTTTTTGAAGAGCCTTTATAAAAAATATTTTGAAGATTAATATTTTCTCTTTTTTTTAGTTTAAGGTCTTCTTTATTCATTAATGAATTTGGTCTTCTAATTTTATGATGATAATTAAATTTATCAATTCCTCTCGCTAGTTGAACACCATTTTTACCAAGAACTTGCTTTACATTAGTACCTATATAACTTTGAATAACAAAACCAATTCTTCGATCTTCGCTTTTGTTTATTTCTGAGCCATGAATAACCATTGGATGGTGTAATGACATTTGACCAGCTTTTAATATTAAGGGTGTAGTTTTTTTCTTAGGTACATTATTCACTGTTTGACCTCTGGTTAGTAAATTATCTTCATTAAACATTTGATTGTGTTCTTTGAGTTTATTTTTATGAGAACCTGACCACATTCTCATACAACCATTTTCAACATTAGAATCAGTAATAGCAACCCATGCTGTAACCCAATTATATGGTTCTAGACCAATATATTTTGCATCTTGATGGTAACTAACAAATCCTTTTTCATTGGGATTTTTTATAAATAAAGTTGTTCCACAAACAAGAATATTTTCTCCAATTAAACTTTGAACAATATCTAAAATTTTAGAATTATGTGTAACGTCATCTAGTAATGGTGAAATTAAATGAGCATTATATCTTCCCGATTTTTCTAATTCATTAGGCATTTTTTTTTCAATTAATTCAATTTCATTTCTTATATCTTTTGCCTTTTCTTTAGAAAAAATATCTATGGGGGAAACAAAACCTTCATCTTTATATTGTTTAAGTTGATTTGAAGATAGATAAGACATATTATTAAAAAGATTATATGAGCTCATCAATTTCTTCAATCAATTACTGTCCAGTAAAGTCTTTATCATTTCAAAGCATTAAATCTTGCGAAATAAAAAAAAATATTGGAATTTTAGGTGATAGAATGTTTGCTTTTTCAAGAGCTATTGATTTTGACAAGGCTAAATTGATTGAAAAAGAACCAAAAAGCAGAAAATTAAACAATTTTTTAACTCTTAAAAATTCCCCAGTTTTAAATAAATATAATTTTAAATATAATGCTGGAAATTTATCTTTAAATTTAGGAGATAAAGAAATCATTTCAATCTTAGCTAATGATAATGATGAGAGATTGGTGCTTTCAAATAAATTATTAGATTTAGAAAGTTCATTAAATAAGCCAATATATCTCTTGAAAAATCAAGAATATCCATTTTTTGATACAAGTCATTCAAATAATATATTTAACTCAATATCTTTAATTAATTTAAATAGCGTTAAAGATTTTGAAAAAAAAATAAATGAAGTAATTGAGCCACAAAGATTTAGAGGAAATTTTTATATAGATAATCTTGATGCTTGGAAGGAAATGGATTGGATTGGAAAAATTATAAAAATAAATGAAATAGCTTTTAAAGTAGAAAAAAATATTCCAAGATGTGTAGCAATCAACTTAAAACCTAGCACTGATGATAATAGTTTAAATTTACTTAGTTCTTTAAAGAAAACTTATAATCATTTTGATATGGGTATTTATCTTATTGCTTTAGATGACGGAAAAATAAATATTGGCGATAAAATTAAATAACCCAATTATTTTATCAACTTCAGATTGAAATTTTTGAACTATACATTCAACTTTATTTTTGATTTAATTATTATTATTAAACAAAAACATAGAGGGAGAATAATACAATGAAATTATTTAAGTCATTAAGTGTTTTAGTTTTGCTTATTTTTTCAATCTCTTCAGTTAGTGCTGCAACATTAACAGAAAGACTAAAAGATGGTCATAAACTAAGACTTGGATTTGGTACTGCGGTGCCATGGGCATATGCTGGAGATAACGGTGAAGCTCTAGGATTTGTTAATATGATTGCATTAACAGTTTTAGAAGAAATGGGAATTACCGAGCATGAAACTAAAGTTTTTGAATGGTCTGGACTAATTCCAGGAATAAACGCTGATAGATCTGACATGATAACAGGTGGGATGTATATCTTGAAAAGTAGATGTGCAAATATCAATTTTTCAGATCCTATAGGAGTTTTTGGTGATGCTATGTTAGTTCCAAAGGGAAATCCCAAAGGAATTAATAATTATGCAGATGTTATAAAAACTGGCGCAACACTTGTAACTGGTGCTGGTTTCAATACTGTAGAAGCTGCTAAAAAATTTGGTGTTCCGGATAGTCAAATGCTTTTAGTTGAAGGTGAAGTAGGAATACTTGCAGCAATGAAAGCAGGAAGAGCAGATGCTGCTGTTCAAACATTTTTTGGTGCAAAAGAGCATGAAG
>MDSW01139166.1_pt1 | contig 11431 bp, 10 predicted proteins | sample 811171 | NCBI WGS metagenome assembly MDSW01 (sample SAMN05326641, study PRJNA326480) | marine metagenome | isolation source: seawater | place: Atlantic Ocean: North West | collected 2012
TCATGTTGTTCCATTTGTGCTGTAGCAATAATATCATTATAATTATTAATCCTAACACCATTAACATCATAATATTCTAATTTAAAAAGAGAAATTGCACCATCTAAATATGTAGAGGAGCCTTCTTCCTCTTGATTCATATTTAACTCTCCATAACCATTTATTGAAAACTCTTCAGACACTATCCCAGAAGACATCGAACGATTAATTAAAGCCTCTAAAACAGTGACATTTACGTACATATCACCTTCAGAATTGTCATATAAACTAACAGTCCCATTTCCTCTCATCTCAAATTCACTTTCAGTTAGAATTCCATTAATTGTAGTTTCATTTCTCCAAACTGAGTCCAAATCTAGATTAAATAAAACATTTCCTTCATCGCTAGATTCATTTAGAACAAGTGTTCCATTCCCCAATTCATTTGCCACTAAAACTGAACCTGTTCTTTTTTGCCAACCTTGTCCTTCAAAGAACAATAAATAATTATCATCACCTTGAACAGAAGATTCTAATTGATTTAATTCCCAATTAGTTGATAGAGTTACTTCATGATCTGCTATTGGTTGAGTCCAAATAACGGGCTTAAATGTCCTTGAAGCTATTATTGTTTGATTAACATATACTTCAACATCTATTTGATCTCCATATGAAATTTGATTCGGGAGATTAACTGAATATTCATTAATTTCTAAAATACCCAATCCTTCCCCCCAACTAAAATTTGTTTGATTAGTAACTTCTAGATTAGCAAATTGATGAGTTGTTTTTACAATTAAATCCCCTAATTCATCTGCAGTAGGTGCTCTATTAAATTTAATGATATATCCATGATTTTCATCACCTAACCAATTAGAATTAATTGTTGAAGTTAATCCAGTTTCTTCATCAGCAAGGACAAGGGGGGATGTAGAACTTAAAATAAAGCAAAAAGTTATCAAAATTGCAAATTTATGCTTATTTATTCCCTTCATGTTAATACCATGAATTATGAACTATACAATGCCTGCGGCTTATTGTATCTAAATTAGATAATTTTAGAAAAGGCACCTTTAGGTGCGTCAAGATCTTCTCCATGTCTCCAAATTCTATCACTAATATCTGTATACAAATCGGCATAAGGATCGGTTTCTTCTTCCTCTTCTTCTTCATTCATTTTTGCAAGCACTTTTTCTCTAAGTCCTTCTTTAAATTTCCAATAGTGAATTCTCCATTCTCTACCATCCCATAAGGTGGTTTCTTCGGATTCTGTCGTCAATAATTCATAATCTTGAAACATGTAAAATAAATTCCTATCTGTTGGCTCTAATGCATTATCAATTATTCTATCATAGTATCCAAAAAATCCCAAAGCATGTTCTGCCATTCCTTCAGCAACTAAAGGTTCCATTTCTTCATCTATATTTTGACGAATTGCTTCAGTCAATTCATGTATTGCAAGTCCCATCTAATCACCTATTTCGGCGAAATCATATCGCCCGACAATGTAGTATGTGATAGCCCTGATTTATCAACAATTTGATAATTTTCATCAATTATTACTTAATTCATTCCACCGAGAACATTATTTTGTAAAATTCATCAAGTGTGTTTGAGCGAATGGATGAAGATGCAATCATTGGAAATTTTTTGGGGCTTCCTGAAAGTGAAGGGGACCCCGATATTATTATCGCTTCAATACCTTATGAATTGACCACATCTTATGGACAAGGTACAGAAAATGGACCTGCTGCTTGTATTGAGGCTAGTACTCAAGTCGAATTGTATGATGATTTATTAAAACAAGATTTACCTGCTGGAGCAATTATCAATACTGTAAAACCTTGGGATGGGAAAGGTAATTCATTAATCGAACAACAAGAAAATATTCGCAAATATGCACTCGAACAATATTCTACAAATGCATTTCCAATTTTTCTTGGAGGGGAGCATGGTATTTTACCAGCAATTGTAAAAGCAATTAATGAACCTGTGACAATCGTACAAATCGATGCTCATGCAGATTTAAGAGATGAATTAGATGGAGAAAAATTTTCACATGCATGTGCAATTTCAAGATCTTTAGATGCTGGAGCTATAGAAATTTACCAAATTGGAATAAGAGCTTATTCAAAAGAAGAATTAGAAAAAATAAATTCTGACAGTAGAATAAACACATGGTTTTGTAAAGATATCATGGGACCTTGTACTGGTGAAAAATATTGGAATGAATGGATAGATTCAATTTCAAACATTAAAGGACCAGTTCATTTAACAATTGATATTGATGGTTTAGATGGTTCATTAGTTCCTGCAACTGGAACTCCTGTCCCAGGGGGATTGTCTTTTTGGCATGCAATTGAAACTATTGAGACATTATTGATGAAATGTAATGTGATTAGTGCTGATGTAAATGAGATTGTTCCTCAACAAGGTTCTAATTTAACTCAATTTACTGCTGCAATGTTAACTACAAAAATCGTAGCTGCGAAAATTAAAAGTATGAAATGAAGGTGAAAATATGAAACCATTACCAGTAGGAAAGCATGTTATTTTAGATTGCATTGGTGCTTTTAATGCTCAGGGAGATCAGGTATTGAAAATCTTAGAAGATATTATTGATAATTCCAATGCTAGAAGAGTTCATTCGCACGTTGAAAATTTTGATGGAAGTGTCTCTCCTTTAGGTTTTGCAGCAGTCGTTTTAATCGATGAAAGCCATGTTTCAGCACATTGTTATTCTGAAACTGGCCTGTTGGCAATCGATGTTTTTACTTGTGGCAATACTGATTCTGAAAAAATAGCAAATCAGATTGAAAATAAACTGAAGATTTTACTGCCAAAAATGGTAATTCATCATAAAGAATGTATCCCTCGTTTCACAAGAACCTCAAGGCCTAATGAAATTCAAACATTTGTTAATTCTCATTTTAATCACTTTAACGCTGGAGAAATTAAGAAATGTGCTAAAAGTTTGAAAGATTTTCTAGATTCAAATGGCAAACTAATGATTACATTAGGAGGTGCAATGAGTACTGCTGAAATTGGAAAATCTTTAGCACCTTTAATTAGGGCTGGAAAAGTTCATGCAATAACTTGTACTGGTGCAAATTTAGAAGAAGATTTATTTAATCTTGTAGCTCAAAAATCCTATAAAAAAATAGAAAATTGGAGAAATATCTCTATTGAAGAGGAAAAACAACTTCACGATAAAGGATTCAATAGAATTACTGATATTTGTATTCCAGAAGATGAAGCAATAAGATATATTGAATCCAGAATTTTAGAGCAATGGAAATCAAAATCCGCATTTCCTCATGAGCATATTTTTGCTATTATTGATGAATTAGAAATGGATATATCTCCTGATTATTCTTGGTTAATGGCTGCAAAGAAGCATAATATTCCAATCTATGTTCCTGGTTGGGAAGATTCCACTCTTGGGAATATTTTTGCTGCTCATTGTCTTTCAAATAATTGTGAAACAAATGCAGTAAAAGGTGGCACAGAATATATGATTCATCTTGCTAATTGGTATAAAAATTTAGATTCTCGGGTAGGCTTTCTACAAATCGGAGGAGGTATTGCAGGAGATTTCCCAATTTGTGTTGTTCCAATGTTAAAGCAAGATCTAAATGAAGATGTTCCACTTTGGGGCTGGTTTGCACAAATTAGCGAATCTAAGGCTTCTTATGGAGGGTATTCTGGTGCTCTTCCAAGTGAAAAAATTACTTGGGGGAAATTATCTACAGAAACACCAATGTTTGTAATTGAAAGTGATGCCACAATTGTCGCACCGATCATATTTTCATATATATTGGATTAAATTAATGTTTTTTTAGCAAAAGTTCAATTGTAATATGAGGAATCTCATGTTATGGTCTGGTGGTATTGGGTATTAATTATTCTAGGGTTTTTTTTGACTAGTTTACCAATTTCAATGTGGTATATCAAAGTTGCACCAAGAAAGCCATCTAATGAAGGTGATTGGGTTTCTGATAATGCAAAAACCGCTTCAGTAACTGTTGATGGACGCGTTATAAAAATTAGAAATGTGAGAGATTTTACATGGAGATCATCAAAAGATCATGACATAAAATGGAATGAAGAAGAATATCACCTTGATGATTTGATTGGTCTTTATTATATTGTAGAATATATTCATAAATTTAGAGCTCTGGCACATACAATGATTACTTTTGAATTTAAAAATGACAGGTTTTTAACTTGTTCTTTTGAAGTTAGGAGGAAAAAAGGTCAAAAATTCCATCCGTGGACAGGATTATGGAGAAGTTTTACACTTATTCAAATATGGGCAACTGAACATGATTTGTTATGGCTTAGAACTAATCTAAGAAAAAATGAAACCTACCTTTTGCCTTGCGCTACCTTGCCTGAAAAAAGAGAAGCAATGCTATTACAACTTTGTAAAAGAACTAATCAATTGGCTGAAAAACCAGAATTTTATCACACATTAGCTAAATCCTGCACTACTTCATTAATTAGAGAAGCTAATATTGTAACACCTGGTAAAATTCCTTTCAGTTTGGGTGAAATAATGCCTGGATATAGCATTAAACCCGCAATAAAGTTTGGGGTAGTACAAGATTTAGGTGGATATGAGAAAACAAAAGAACTATCTAGAATTGATCAATTAGCATCAAAATTAGAATCTCAGGAGGGGTATTCTATTGAAATTAGGAAAAATATGAAGGGGAAATTTGAACATCCCAAATAATACAATTAATCTTCAAACTTATTCATATAAGTTGCTGTAATGGATTCATCTTTTGAAAGTCCAATTAGTAATTTCCGATTCTTAACTGAATTCCAATTATCAATAAAAGTTTTATTTTCCCAATCATCCATTATCATAGGTCGTATGTATGAAGAACGACAAACAGCTCTAGTATTCCCTAAATCTCCAGCAACTGTATCAATTACAGCTAACATTGAAGCCATGCGTTCTTTATCTGAGGAACCAGGTAATTTCTCTAATTTTGCTAATTTTGCTAAGCCTTGTGCTCTCCTAAGGTGCACTCCTTTCCAAAAAATAATTGGATACTCTTCATCAACTGTCCCTTCTACCTTTTTTACAGCATCATCTAATAATTTGGGGATCTGGCTAATTTCTTCTGAAGTTGCTTCAGAAATCATGACTAATCGTGCTGCAGTTTTCCATGAAGCGGCCCATGTTCGAAAATCTTTAGCTGTATATTTTGTTTTAGCATCAGTACATCCATCTAAATATTCATTAATATGTTCTGCTTTTAGATCCTTAGACTCTCCATTTTCATCTAAAAACATAAACAAATCTTGAGTATCATCAGATTCATCTTCTTTTTCTTCATCTCCGATTAATCTGGATTCTTCAATCATTTTTGCTAAATTATCATCTTCAATTAGTAAACGCCAATGTTTTCCTGATTTTCCTGTGAAATCAAAAATTACATCAATCTCTCCTTCTGCTTCATCTCCAGTTACTGGTTTACAATGTGCTTCAGTTAAAGTTGTTAAACCATATGAATCATTTTCTTTTGCATATTGATCTGAACCAACTCTAATATGAAATAAATCCATTAATCTAATTACTAATGCAGTTGATTTATATTTATTCATAATATCTAATTTTAAATCATCAGATACTCTATCCCTAATACTAACTAATCCATATTTTGCAAACTCGTCAATATTTGAGAATTTTAAATCGGATTTCTTTTTTATCCATTCAGGATGATATCTATATTGAGTTCTTCCCTTTGCATCTTTTCCAGTTGCCTGAATATGCCCTCTTTGATCTGGACAAAACCATACATCGGTCCATGCAGGTGGAACTACCAATGAATTGAAAAAAGAGATTCTTTTTTCATTATTCAGTTTTTTACCATTAACACCAAAATAATCCCAATAAAAACTATCTTTTTCACCTTCTTCTTTGGCTTTAACTGTAATCATTTTTCTTGAAATTCCTTTCACTGTTCTATCACTTAAAATCAAACCAGCATCTTTGGCTGCTTCACCGGAATCCATCTTCACAAACTATCGTTTAATGAGTCAGTTGAAATAATTAGTTATCTAAATTGCAATCATTCCCTGACCAAGAATAATTATTGAGATAGGAAATTAATTCTGATAATCTTTCAAAATTTATTCCGAGATCACCATTTCCTAATCTACTTTGACTTTGTAATATAACCACGGAAAGATTACTATCTTCTAAACATCTAGAATTAACATAAACATCATCTGGAAAAAAGAAAAAATCTGTGCTTTCTTTAATATGTAAAAAATTACTTCCAGAGTTTTCATCCATAGAACTAAACAATATTTTCCCCCCTTCATCAGAAAACCAACCAGAAATTACTTCATTAATTTCCGAGGTTGATGCAGATATTATAGGTGGCTCTAAATTGTTGTATCTGTATGATGAACCATTATAATCAACCCGTACACAATTTCCACTATTCTCTGGGCAATTCTCGGGCATTTGATTTACCGTAGGACTAGGCGCTAAAACTTGAATTGTCAAAACCACAACTATCCAGACAACAAATAGTCTGATTATCGGCCTTGATATTCGTTTGGCTACTTTTCTGATTTTAATCATTAAAACACCAATTGACCCTTATGATTCTATTTCTTCGGGTCTAATTCTTAACCATGTTTGTGCTAAGAATATCAATAAATAGATTGAACCAAGCCATAAAGCGGGTTTAACTATCACATTTAAGCCATAAGAATCTAAACCAAGTGGAAGATAACTAAGTGCTTCTTCTAAAGTTGTAACAGTTGAACCAGTCGTTAAAATTACAATTGCCATGAAAAATAACAAACTAAAGAAATCTAGTGCCCAACGAATTCCTTCCATAACTGAACGACTAGATGCTTTCATTTGATTTATTTCTGAACCAGTCACAACACTTGTTAATCCGCTAACACTTGATTGCATTAATGTAAGTAAATCTCGTCCTCCCTTCCATTCCATTTTTCCTAATCTAAATCTATTCACAAATTCAATTATTACAAATAACAATACCCAAATCACTGACATCTCAAGTAGTGGTTCTGCACCTCTTAAATCGGGCCCATTATCACCAGAAACCCAGATAAATAAGCCGACTAACCACGCTGTCATGAAATATTGTGTCCAACGTGAAAACCTAGATAATTTCTGCTTCAGTTCCCTATCATGGCTTAGAAAAGCCTCTAAAATTACTACTAATAATACTGCAATTCCTAAAATTAATGCAATTAAAACCCACCAACCATTATTTGCTGGTTCATTATTTTTCCAACCAAGTAATAATGAAATCATAGTCCAAGCAATTACTGCTGTAGATGCAAGATTTGTGATTGCTTGCATTACATATAATGGATCATGACTATCTCTAAGTACAGATAATCCTCCAACTAATCTAACTTCAAAAGCTTCTGAATCTTCATTTTCTTCCTCAGTTGCTTCTTCCTCGGTTGCTTCTTCCTCGGTTGCTTCTTCCTCGGTTACTTCTTCCTCAGTTGCTTCTTCCTCGGTTGCTTCTTCCTCGGTTACTTCTTCCTCGGTTACTTCTTCCTCGGTTACTTCTTCCTCAGACGCTTCTTCCTCCGTTACTTCTTCCTCATTCACTTCTTCGTCATTAGATTCTGTGTTTCCTAATCTCAAATCAACTACTTGTTGTGCTGTCCAGCCTGCTTCAACTAATTGTTCATCTGTCCATTTTGAATAATCGACTTCTTCAGTTGTAGATTCTGTGGTGTCACCGTCATTGGCCATATACCCCCGACTCTTTATTGAATAATAATAATTCACAATAAATTCAACAGACCAAAATTACAATGTATTGCACCTCTAGCATGTAACTATGGGACTAGGTTTGTTGTACGTGACCCATGCAAATGAAAATGATGCTGAAAGGCTTTGTGAATCATTATTAAATGAAAAAATAATCTCCTGTGCCAACTTTTTTCCTATTAATAGTCTCTATAACTGGGAAAAAAAACTAATTAAAGAAAATGAAACTGTTAGTTTAATAAAATTTGATAAAACTAAAATAGATGAGGTAGAAAAGAGAATCAAAGAATTACATCCTTATGAGGTGCCATGTATCATGAGAATCCCCGCAAATGCAAACATTGAATTTGAAAAATGGATCAATTCACAAGAGGTGTAAATATGAAATTAAGATGTATTGTTCTTCTTTCTTTTTTTATTTCTGCTTCATTATTTTCTAATGTAAATATGGCTGAAAACACTTGGCCTGGGGAACCAATTGATAATCACGTTCACATGACTTGGGCTGCGATGACAATTGAAGTAAATGGATGGGCGGATGAACACCCAGATATTGTTGATTTAGCTGATGTGGGTAAATCAGAACTTGGGAGAAGCCTCTGGGTTGTCCGGTTATCTGACTGGTCCATGGAAACTAAGGCTGATGGAAGCCCTAAAGAAATAATATATATCGATGGAGGACATCATGGGAACGAATACTTAGGTACTGCTCTTGCATGGTTATCAGCAAAATGGTACATCAATGGGTGGACAGAAGGAAATGAAGAAGCAATTCAAGTTTTACAAAACTCTGAAGTTCACATCCTAATTATGCTAAATCCAGATGGTAATGACTTTGACACTCGTTGGAATATAAATCAAGTAGATTTGAATAGAAACTACGATCATTACTGGAATACCTGTCCCACTACTCAGCCAGGTAGTAGTGCATTCAGTGAATCTGAAACTCTAGCTAATTCAATTTACATGAATACGGTTGTTCCCGATGCTGATCTATATGTCACAATGCACACAGGGGTTTGGATAATGCTATATCCTTGGGGTAAATGGCCAGAACAGCCTTCAGACTGGGAATTATTCCATCATATTCGTGATGATGTTCATGCTAATATCTCGGACATCCCAATTCAAAATGCAAACCAAGGTTTGTATCCAAACTGCGGAACTAGCAGAGATTATGGATATGGCGTTATGGGCTTTCCAACATTTACCTTCGAAACCGATGATGAACAATTCATCCCTGGATCATTTGAATCATTAGAGGATAGATTAGATGAAGAAATGGATGTTATGAGATATCTAATCAATAACGTTTGGTATTGGAGGGCCAGGTTAAATGTCACTTCAATGGAAATTAATGAAGGTGTAGAAATTAATCTAAACGTTAAAAATTTAGGTCATGCAACTACTTCTAATGCTACAATTCAATATGTTGATGATTCTGGTGCCATATTGTGGAGTTCAAGCAATTTTTCGGTAAATGCCACAAATAGTTCAAATGTGAAATTAGATGCATCTAATCTAACATTAATTGAAAACGGTAATTTTGAATTATATTATCAAAAACGTGTGATTGATTCATCTAAATGGGTCAATGAGAATATTTCTAATGACCTAATTCAGATCTTTTCCGAGAAAGAAGATAGTTTTCTTGGAGGGTCATTAATTTTTGATCCTACTGCAATAATTCTTGTATTTTTATTGGCGGCCAGTTGGAATAAACGTCGTTATTAATCGCCTACTTTGAATAGTCGAACTTAATGGCCCAATCAAGTGATACAATGAAAATACAAGTAGAAGAAATTTCATCTCTAAATGGGACATTAATTTTACCTTGTTTTGAGGGTTGTGAAAAACCCCCAAGTAAAACAATGAATGATGCAGATAGGCTAACAAGAACATTAATCAAAAAGATTCTGAGTAGTGAAGATTTCACTGGAAAATCAGAAGAAACCATGAATGTTTTTGGAGGAGAAAACAAAGCAGTAATTGTTGGATTAGGCAAAAAAGAAAAGCTTACAACAAAAATCGCTAGAGATACAGGTGCTAAATTATTAGCAAAACTTAACAAAAAACATGGTAAAACACTTACCTTAAGATTTTCTTCAGATTGGAAATTAGATGCCATGAATGCATTCGTAGAAGGTATGCTTTTAAGAGATTATAAATATGACAAATATCTTTCAAAAAGTGATGATGATGAGAACGATGATTCGCCATACAATTTACACATTCAATGTACACCAAAAAATGTAAAATCATTGAATGATTTATGTGAAGAAAGTCAAAATATTGCAACAGGTGTCCATCTAGCTAGAGACTTAGGTAATGCACCTCCAAATGATCTATATCCAATGGCTTATGCAAATATGGCAAAAGATTGGGCTAAAGGAAAAAAGAATGTTTCACTAACTGTAATTGATTGGGAAGGTATTCTTGAAAATAAAATGGGTGGTCTTGAAAATGTTGGAAAAGGAAGTAGCAGGAAGCCTTGTATGGTAATTTTTGAGATTAATAAACCAGCAAAAGGGAAAGGAAACCCTCCGATAATTGTAGGTAAGGGTATTACATTCGATACTGGTGGGATTTCTCTCAAACCTGGAGCAAGTATGGATGAAATGAAATATGATATGCATGGTTCTGCTACTGTTTTTGGACTAATGCAAGCACTACATTCTAATGGTCATTCTGAACACATCATAGGTATTTCTTGCATGGCAGAAAATATGCCTAGTGCTAACGCCTACAGACCAGGAGATGTAATTACAACATATTCTGGAAAAACAATTGAAGTTCTAAATACTGATGCTGAGGGAAGAAATGTATTAGCTGATGGATTATGGAAATCAGGGGAATTTAATCCAAAATTCATAATTGACTTGGCTACATTAACTGGTGCTTGTGTTGTTGCTTTAGGACATGAAGCAAGTGGACTTTGGTCAAATAATGATGAGTTATTAGAAAAAATCCGTGCAATGGGAGCACACGTAGATGAATTAGCTTGGCCAATGCCATTATTACCTGCGTTTGAAAAAGAAATGACTGGCTCTAAAATTGCGGATGTTAGAAATTTAGGTACAACTCGATGGGGTGGATCTAATACTGCTGCTGCATTCCTAAAACAATTTGTACCAAAAATGAGTGATGATAAAGATGCTGAACAATATCCTTGGGCACACTTAGATATTGCTGGAACTGCATGGGGCGCTTCTACAAATGCAACTGTCGCACACGGAGCTACAGGAGTTCATGTAAGAACATTGTATCATTTAATTAAGAATGATAAATAATACCTACTAAATATCAGATTTAGATAAGATTTCATACAAGTTGGCAAAAAGAGCGCTTAATATTGGTTGTACAAAAATATTACCAGGTATTTAAATTAAAACCTTAATATGGATGACTCTTAGCATTGAACATTCATATGCAAGTACGGAAATTACGTTTAATAATCGTTTTATTTACTATCTTTCTATTGGTGCCGATATCAGTTTCTGCAGGAGATTCCGATGGAGATGGTTCTGATGATTCCGAAGATGCTTTTCCTGATGACCCAACACAATGGGCAGATTCTGATGGAGATGGTTATGGTGATAATGCTGACGGGAATTGGCCAGACTCATGTCCCATGAATTTTGGTGATTCATGGAGAGATCGTAA
>MDSW01087826.1_pt1 | contig 11430 bp, 5 predicted proteins | sample 811171 | NCBI WGS metagenome assembly MDSW01 (sample SAMN05326641, study PRJNA326480) | marine metagenome | isolation source: seawater | place: Atlantic Ocean: North West | collected 2012
AACCGAGGTTGTCCCGATCATTCTGCGGCCAACGCTGCCCAACCACGCCGTAGTCGCTGATCAGCGTCGGCGTCCAGTGCTCAACCGTATGACCCGGCGGACAGCAAAAAGGCTCCAGGAATGCCTCAACGCTGGTGCCCGCTGTTTTCACCGTTTTGATGAAAACAAAACGATAGGGATGGGAAATCAGCATGGGCGTGATTGTACGGGCACTGCCCAGCCCGCGTTGCAGAAAGCATCAACCACCAATCGCACGGGATGCCACCAGGTTGATCAGTTGCAACTGACGCGGCAGACAGGCGTCAAGGCTGTAATCCCTCAGCACCGTCTCACGGGCAGCCCGGCCCAAAGCGGCAGCCCGTTCCGGCGATCTGAGCAGATCGGCCATGGCCTCGGCCAACGCCGAGGGTGAGAAGAAATCCACAAGCAAACCGTTGTGGCCATCACGGATCACCTCTTGCACCGGAGCTGTGGCCGATCCCACCACCGGGCAGGCACAACTCATCGCTTCAAGCAAGCTCCAGCTGAGCACGAAGGGATAGGTGAGATAAACATGGCAGGCCGAGAGGCGCAGCAGGGGCAGGAAATGCTCATAGGCCAAGGTGCCGGTGAAGTGCACCCGTGCCGGGTCGTATTGGCCCTCGATCTCGGCGAGAAAACGTTCACGCCATTCGCCCTGAGAGCAGGCCGCTCCATAGCTCACCCCCTTGGTGGCGCCAACAATCACAATCCGCGCATCCGGCACCAAACGCTGCAACGCCGGAATCGCCCGGAGGAAGGTGTGGCAGCCGCGGTAAGGCTCAAGGCTGCGGTTCACAAACGTGACGATCGGCTCCCCCTTTTGCAAGCGGGTGCCATCGGCCAGGGTGAACGGAGCTGGAGCTGGCTGCGGCGCAGCCAAGGCCACATCAATGCCATCGTGAATCGTGCTCATCCGCTGTTGATCCGCCAACGGGAAGGTGCTGCGCTGAAAAGCTGTGGGCGACACATTCCATGCGGCGGCCTGCAAGGCAAGGTTCAAGTAGGCATTTTTCATCCGCACCTTGGCGGATGAGGGCCAATCGTTCTGGTCCTGCAGCTCCGGATCGAAATCAGTGTCGAGCCCGCGAGGTTGATAGAAAAATTCCTGATAGGCCAGCAGCGGCACCTCAGGCCAAACATCCTGCAAAAACAGGGATTCACCCCAACCGGGATGGGCACAGATGAGATCTGGATTGAACCCCTGGCTTTTGAGCTGATCAGCCGCCTGCGCACAGGCTTCAGCACGAATCACCTTCGCTTCCGTTTCAGTGGCCAGCCAGTGCACACCCTCAGCATTGCCACGCGTCAATCGGTACTGGTGGTAGTGCACCCCTTCCGGACAACTGGGGGAACGCGGTTTCAAGCCAAGGGCCACCAACTGATGGCCACCCTGCTGAGCCAAGGCACGAACGATGTGGACATACTGCCCGGGAAAATTCTGATGAATGAACAGAATGTTCACCGCCGAGGCCTGTTGGGAACTGATGGGAGCCTAAAAGAGCAGAGAACGTCGCATAGGCTGGCCATGCTTTGAACGGTGACATGGCGCCCGCTGATCGGTACTACGAGCAGGCCAATCCCGATCTGCTTCACCGCATCCCTGTTAACGCTTCAGCGGTGCTTGAAGTGGGTTGCGGGGCCGGCGCTCTTGGCCGGGCCTTCAAAAGCATCAATCCGAACACCACTTACATCGGCATCGAGCTGATGCCGGGGCCTGCGGCTCAAGCCCGCAACGTGCTCGATCATGTGATTGAAGGGGACGTGAGCCAGGAGGTACTCACAACACTGCCGGGCGACATCCAATCGGTGGATTGTTTGGTATTCGGAGATGTGCTTGAGCATCTGGTGGACCCTGGCGCTGTCTTAAGGCAACTGTTGCCTTGGCTCAAAGAGGATGGTCAATTACTGGCATGCATCCCCAACGTGCAGCACTGGAGTGTGCTTGCCAATCTTCTCTCCGGACAATGGCCTCAAGACGATCAAGGTTTATTTGATCGCACGCATCTGCGCTGGTTCACCAAACAAAGCATCACAGCTCTCATCGAAGAGCAAGGGCTTCATCTTCAAGACATCACACCAAGAATCTTTAATCCAAACAAGGCAAAAGAGTTTGTTACAGCTCTTGCACCCGCACTCCAAACGCTGAACTTAAACCCACAAAAGGTGCTCGAAGGTTCAGCCCCCTTGCAATACGTCGTACGTGCAAGCAAAACAAGAGCCAAGAAATTCCACATCAGTGGATTGATGCTCCAGCCGCAAGCGGGCATGAACGAAGTACGAATGATTCAGCCATTGCGCAGTGTTGCCAGCTTTGCTGGCGTTTCTGTGCAGCTGAGCAACAGCCATTTACCTCTCTCCTTAAAAGAGCCAGACATCCCCAGAATCATGATCTGGCAGAGACAACTGCTGACCTATGAAAAATCCCTTGATCAACTACGTATGGCGATCAAAGCTGGATTTGTTCTGGTCAGCGAGTTTGACGATGACCCGGATCTTTGGCCAGCCATCCAAGACAACAAAAACCTAAATTTCACCGCCATGCATGCGGTACAAACCAGCACTGGCGCACTGGCCGACAAACTTACTTTGTTCAATCCAAATATTGCAATCTTTGAAAACTGCTTGGAGAGACTGCCTGACTTAAATCCAGAAAAATGGGATAAAGTTGGCCAAGAAAATAGACTAAGATTATTTTTCGGCGCCCTTAATCGAGAAGATTCATGGAAGGAATGGATAGAGCCACTGAATGATGTGCTCCGCAACAATCCAGAGAGATGGGAAGTTGAAGTGATCCACGACAAGGCCTTCTTTGATGCCCTTCAAACCCCATACAAGAGGTACTCCCCAACTTGCAATTATGCAATTTATATGGAAAAGCTTAAACAATGCCATATCTCCCTTCTGCCACTCAAAAAAACAGCCTTCAATGAAAAGAAATCTGATCTCAAGTTTGTCGAGTCTGCAGGAGCACAAGTGGCAACAATCGCCAGCTCAACAGTTTATGGAGACATAATTGAACCCAACAAAACTGGGATCATCTGCAGCGAGGGCAAGAATCTAGGTGACATTCTCAACGACTTAAGCAACAGCCCAGGAAAAGCAAAACAAATTGCCACCAATGCACGCGATTGGTGCCAAACTCATCGATTGCAGCACATCCAAACCCAAAGACGATTCGAATGGTACAGATCTCTTTGGGAACAACGCGACAAGCTAACCCAAGAGCTGCTGAATCGAGTACCAGAGCTCGCTAATTAATCATTCAATGAACATTTTATTTATTCACGGCAACTATCCTGCACAATTTCGAAATATCGCATCGGACTTAGGCCATCAAGGGCTTCATAATATTTACTTTCTAACAGCTCGAAAAGATCCCGAAAAATTACCACTTCCTGGAGTCAAGGTTCGCCAATACGAAGACGTAAAAAGACGCCCAGAAGGCATTAGCTCAGAAGCCCAAGCTATTGCAAATGAACAAATCCAGCGGGGCGAAATCATTCAAGCGGAGATTATTCAACTGATTAGGCAGGGCTTCAGACCCCAATTAATACTTTTCCATGGTGGAAATGGGCTGGGACTATTTTTGAGGCAATTATTGCCGGAGGCCACAATCATTGGCTACTTTGAATGGTACTTCAACAGAGAGTGTGCACGAAGAATTCTCGGGAGAGAGAATCTAACTACACTCAATTTTATCGGAGCACGAAATATCAGCAGCCAGTCTGAAATGTTGAGCTGTGATGCATGCGTCACTCCAACTGAATGGCAAGCATCACAATTCCCCTCAAAACTTAAAAATTATCTGACGATAACATTTGACGGAGTAGACATTGATTTCTTCAAACCCGGTTCATCAGATTTGTTCAGCAACACTGTTCAACTTGAAGGTGAAAACGATAGCCTTAAAATTAAATCAGAAGAATATCTTCTCACCTATGCAACCCGTGGCATGGAACCTTTGAGAGGTTTTCCAGACTTTTTGAAAGCACTACCGCACCTGCTTGAACAACTTCCCAATCTCAAAGTGCTGATCGGAGGTCGCGACCGAAGCGCCTATGGGCCAAATTGTTCGACACACAATGGCAGCTGGAAAGAAATGATGCTGGATCAACTTCCAAGCTTACGCAATCATCCACGCATTACCTACACCGGCTTGATGAATTATGAGAACTACCGACTGATGCTGCAGCGCTCTAATCTACACTGTTATTTCACTGAACCTTACGTAACCAGTTGGAGCTTGTTTGAAGCCGCTGCATGCGGCACACCAATTCTGACCAATCGATCACCTGCAACAACTGGAACCATTCAAATTCCCAAAGAAAATACATTGGCCAAGATATCAGATATCAACCAGCCAGAGGGAATTACAAAAGCAATCTCGATACTTCATTCCAAGCCCAAGAGAATTTCTCTTTTAAACCAGAACTACACCCTCAAATCAGCAAAATCTAACTGGCAAACGCTTATCAATCAGGCCATAAAATCCAAGCAATCATAACAACGAACCCTTGAAAACTTTTCACTTAATGCCATTGCGCTATAAATCCAAAATTTACACCTGAGCATGCTTAGAGCTTCTTGCAAAGCATCAGGGAAAGATACAAAATTCGGCAAGACTTATCACTACCAAAAACCTACAAAATATATAGCGCATTACCCCCGAGCGGCGTTTAAATTAGAAGCATAAATCAACATCGCAAGCATCAATTAGGGTTGATTTATTTTAATGGTGCTAACAATGGCATGCACAAAAACACATGACTGATTTTGAAGATCAAGGCGAATGACAATCAATAAAAAAACCGCCCCGAAGGGCGGCAAGTAAACCTCCGCACAAGGCGGAGGTTGTAGTTTGACTCACTATCGAAATCAGGTGAAATTGCCTGTGGCAAAGTTCGCAAGATCTGCAGTAGACAGATTGGAGAAATCGGCAATCTTGGTGACATCGGTAGCACCATTTGCGGTGACAATCTCCGTGTCATACCACATCTCAATATCTCCATTGTTGGAGATGAGCATGACACCTGTACCAGTAGCTGTGGATGAAGCTGCAAACAAGGCGTCAACAGCAGTCGCATCAATGGCGGTACCGCCACCTTGAACATCAGTGACAACAATGACGTTGTCACCGGAAGGTCCAGCAGCAAGGACGGCTGCAGTACCCTCGGCATAGGATTTTGTCGCGGCGCCAGCGTTACCGGCTTTGTTGAGCAAGTTGCTCACATCAAGGAAGTCGTTAGAAATAACGAAATCAGTGATGACATCAGTACCGTTTTCAGTAGTGACTTCCGCTGCAGTTGCAGTGTTGGTTGCCGTGGTGGAATCACCAGGGTTGAAGAAGAAGGTGTCGTTGCCAGCACCACCCTTCAGGCTGTCGTTACCAGCACCACCGGTGATGGTGTCAGCACCAGAGCCAGATGTAATCGTGTCGGCAACAGCGGTACCGATGATACCGATTCTGTTGTTGTTGGAAGCTGCGTTGATGTTGAATCCGTTGGTAGCGGATGTGAAGGTTGCAGTTTGACCGGTTGCCAGGTTGTCGTTGATGGTCACATTGACCGTACCGTTGCTGGTACCAGCAGTGCCCATTGAGAAGGTAGTCGTTGCAGTAACTGTTGCGTTAACAGTTGCATTGGCGCTTGTCTCGATGATGTCGCCAGCACCGAGGTCAGTAATCGTGACCGTTTGGGCGTTGAGTGTGCTATTGGCGTTAAAGGTGTCAGCACCTCCACCACCAGTGAGGGTGTCATTGCCCGCATTGGTTGTGAGGGTGTTATCACCAGAACTACCCACGATGGAGTCAGCACCTGCACCACCATCAATCAGGTTGGTTGTACCAGTAGCAACCAGAGTGAGACCTCTAGTGGTTGCCGAAGCGTCGATGTTGTTGTCGCCCGAAACGTAAGCGGTTGTGACGCCAGCACCTTGAGCTTCCAGGCCCAAGAACAACGTGTCATTGCCTGTTGCGTTTGAAACGTAGTTGACTACTTCGATACCAGAGAAGTTGGTAAAGCTTGAGTCGAGAACGTCAGTACCGGTCGCCTCAGTGAATGCAACAGTGTCAGAACCAGATCCGCCGTAGAGAGTGTGAGTCGTTGTTGGGGCGGTGCTGTAATCACCTGCCAGAGAGATGCTGTCAGCACCACCAGCCAGCTTGGTAACGGTGTTTTGGATGACGTCGGAAGCGACAAGGGTGTCTGCACCATCGCCAAGGGTGATTGTTCCTGAGCTACCGGCAACTGCACCAACCTGACCACCAGTCAGGAGGAGATAGTTATCACCGGAAGAAGCAGTAATCGAGAAGTTATCCACTGTGGAGGATGCCACAAGGGTGTCGTTACCTCCACCAAGAGAGATGGAAGACGCCTTGCCGCTGGTCGTGTCCTTTTGAATGGCACCAACCGCCGAGATGGAATCATTACCGTCGCCTGCTGTCAGGGTAGAACCGGTGAATTCCTCAACCCCGAGAATGTCATTACCTGAACCCAAATCAATGGTGCTAGTAATGAGATCTTCGGTAGCACTGTCAACAAGCTTGTCGTTACCAGAACCAAGCGTGATGGTGCTGCTGGTGATGTCAGCACCAAAGTTGACATAGTTGGCACCGTTACTGTCTTGGAGAGTCAGTGATTTTGTTGCACCACCGGTGAGAGTGAAGGAGTCATTGCCATTACCACCGTAAATGGTGGATGAAGTAATGGCGTTGGCAACTATCAGGGAGTCGTTACCTGCACCCAACTTGATGGATGAGGTATTGAAATCGTCTCCGAAATCAAAGATGTCGTTACCACCATTGGTTTCGAAAGTTGAACCCTTTACAGCCGCACTTGTCGTGAGGGAATCAATGCCCTCACCGCCAAGCAAGGTGATGGTGTCAGCTTCTTCGAGATCGTAAAGGTTGGAACCAGTACCAGAAGCAGTGATGCTGACTTCCGTTAATTCGTCAGCAACGATCAAAGTATTGTCGTCACCACCCAGATCGATGGTGGAACTGGTAACGGTAGCGGCGAAATTGAGGGAGTCGTTACCATCACCAAAAGCGAAGGTTGCTTTGGCGTCGCCAGCAAGGAGCTGGAAGGTGTCATCTCCACCACCAAGGCTGTATGAACCACCGGTAATTGCGGTTGCAACTTTCAGGCTGTCGTTGCCGGTACCACCAACAACGGTCGCAGAGGTGTCACTGGTAGTGGACTGGACATCGAAGATATTGTTACCGCCTCCGGCTTGAAGAAGCGAATCCGTAAGGGTGGAAGTCACCTCAATCGTGTCACTGCCACTACCACCGTAAATAGTGGAATCAGTGAGGGTACCGGTAATCAGAACCGAGTCGTTATCAGCTTTAGTCTGAATGAATGAATCTTCGGTGTTTGTAGCGATCGAAATGCTGTCCTTATCTTCGCCACCGTTGACGGTCAGAGTTTCAACAGTGCTCGTGGCCGTCAAAGTGACGATGTTGGTACCGGAGCCGGCCTGAATCAAGGAGCCCGAAGTTTCTTCAGTTCCAAGCGTGAGCGTCAGGGTGTCATTGCCTGAACCGCCATAGAGACTGGAAGACTGGAAGGCACCAGCCACGGTGACGCTGTCGTTGCCGCTGCCACCTGCAATGAAACCATCTGTGGTGTCAGCAGTAAGGGTGATGGTGTCCTTACCTTCACCGCCTTGGATGTAACCACTGCTGGAACCGCTACCAGCAGAAATATCGATGGTATCGGAGCCGGTACCAGCGATCACGCTGGCACTGTCGAAAGTCTGAGACGTTATGTCGAAATTGTTGTTGCCAGAATTAGTCTGGAAAATGCTGCCGTCGACAGCTGCCTCGCTGTTGCTGAACGTGATGCTGTCGTTGCCACTACCACCGTAGATGCTGGCGTCTTCGAGAGCACCTGTCAGGTTGATGGTGTCGTTGTTCTTACCACCCTTAACTGATGTTGAAGTGAGGTCACCACTTACGTTGATGGTGTCATCACCGCTATCGCCGGTGATATCCGTGGAGTCTGCAGATCCAGTTACGGAAATCGAGTCGTTGTCTGAGCCTGCGTCAACAACGAAATTTGTGACGTCGACTCCGAGGACAATGGTGTCTTTTTCAGCGAGGCCAGTGACGTCGCTGTCCGAAGTCTCTGTGATCGCAATGTTGTCTCCAGAATCAGCGGTGAGAGCAGTGGAGAGCAGATTGGCCTTATCGGTGCCAGTGAACGAAGCCATTCGCTGAGGAAGAGTGCAGCTAACCCTTCGACTATAGCCTCGAAACCCTTTGACACCAGTAGGTCAAGGATTCAATACATGTGACAGGCCCAAAACACCTGAGTAGTCAACCGTGCCAGCAAAAAAGGTGTCACCTGCAACGATCAGCATCGAGATTCTGATGCTAACGGGATTTCAAAAGCAGTGCACATGAACTGGTTAATCTCTTGTTTTAAGAGAGTTTTGTAGCGTCATATGCGAGATCTAGGGCCTGTTATGGGAGGGTTTCCAGAATGAGACCACACTCTTCTATTGGCTCAGTGCTCACATCTGGGCAAGCTCTACGGCAACTTGATCACCTTTAGTTCGCACGAGACCGTCGGGCTCCACACCTGCAACACCTGTTGATCAATCGCAAGAACCGCAGCGCTGGGTAACTTTTTTAACCCGCAAAATTAGTCAGCCGCGTCATGGCTCGGTTGGCTGGCAGCCTTGGCCAACGCATTTACAGGTACAACCTTGATGCCATGGGCGATTGGGATCGCTCACGCTCAGCCCTCCTGAGCTCCACCACGCCAGATCAAGCCAATCTCAACCGCAGCACGTTCGTGCAGACAGAGGTGTCGACTAAAACGTGAGGTCTAACGACTTCGGATTCTTATTAGCCGAATTAATAGGGAACTAGACGCGGACAACATCTGAACCGTCTAAAAACTGACTTCCATAGGTGACGTTCATCAAAAGAACCGAACCCTGTTCATGCGTCACCAGAAGGTCGCCTCCAAGTTGCTCATAGCCCAACACCTGAGACCCATCAACCTCTAAACGGTCTCCCTCAACGGCAGAAAAGTCATAGATCACATCATCACCTGCCGAAAGATGGAACAAGTCAGCACCTTTGTTCCCCCAGAGCGAGTCGCCTCCTTCGCCGCCATCAATCCAGTCATCATCCTGTCCAGCCCAGATGGAATCATTGCCGCGATTGCCATAAAGAGAGTCTCTGCCTTGATTTCCATAAAGCGAGTCATCGTCTTTCCCGCCATAAATGGAATCATTGCCTTTGTTGCCGACAATTAAGTCTTGATCTTGATTGCCCAGCAATTTGTCGTCATCTTGGCCGCCGTACAGCTCGTCCTGTCCTGAACCACCCAGCAACGTATCCAGACCTTGATTGCCATACAAAGAATCGTCTCCAGAGCCTCCATCCAGGTTGTCATTGCCAGATCCCGCCTCGACCCAATCGTCACCCCCCAAAAGCTCAAAACTTTCGCTGTCACTTGATCCGAAAATATATTCAGCAGAATCACCGTACTGAGGCGATGCGGCACCCCAAATTTCAGTTAAAGCTTGAATGTCTGATTCAGTGAAAAAATCTGGCCAAGAACCTTCCAGTGGCATTCGGTATGCCATGACAGTTTGTTCGGGATAAGCACTAGACCAAGGATCAGTTATACCTTCGTAAACATCGCCATCATTATTTTCAAATGGATGCTCTAGGCCCAGAACATGACCTATTTCGTGAGCAATAATATAATTTCGGTAGGGATCGTAAGATACTTCAGGCGAATTAATAAATATCTCCCAGCCATCTTGATGAGGGGCCGCAAGCCCAAGAGTCATGCTTCTTGCATTACCAACAAAGATCTCAGTGTCGTAGTAGATCGAGAGATCAGCAGCATCCGGAGAGTCAACATATTCAAAATCAAGATCAATTAATTCCTCAAGCTGATCAAATAACGAGATGATGTAGGCCTGATCATCCGAGGGAATCGCGATCGATTCAATTGTCTCCACACCAAATCCACCAGCACTAACCTGCACAGCACCTCCATCTGCGTGGAGATAAACGCTCATCACTTGATCTGTTGCGACCAGAGATTTGCTGAAGCTTGAATTGCTTTCATCCACCAACACATCGGACGGCAAGACGTCGCCCTCAGTGAAAGGCCATCCCACGGAAAGCGGCCCGCCAAAACCATATTCCTGCTGAGCACCAGCATTCCGCTCACAGAGGAAACACATGATCAGACTTGGTCACGTTGAGAAACGTTGAGAAACGTTAAGAAGCGACAGGCGAAGCCGTGAGGCAAAAGCTGAGCAACGCCTAAGCAAGTCCTTAAAAAAAGCTTAAGACCCAGCAGCTTGTACGGCTTTCAGCACAGCCGTGGTCACTTGATGAGAATCTCTAGACTCAATTAAATGCTGATCTTCCGAAGATTATTCATACCGACCAACAACGTCTGATCAGTTTCTTCGAGGCTGCTGATATCGATCAAGCAGTAGGGCAGGGCAACTCAAATCCCGCCCCCTATGCGAGCGTCATTCCCATCAAAAACAACCAATCCCTTACTGAAGGACCGCTCTCAGCAATGTGGAACCAATCCACCGAGTTGTGATGGAACGTCCCACGCAAATTCAGTTCATGCCCCGCCGCTCTGTTGAGCGGATGGAGCTGCCGGCTGGAACATGAACATGGAATAGATCACATTGCGGCGCATGTTCGTCATCATCTCCAGGAACATGTCATAACCCTCGTTTTTGTATTCGATCAGCGGATCCTTCTGGCCGTAACCGCGAAGACCCACCGATTCACGCAAAGCGTCCATCGCCTGAAGATGCTCTCTCCAGAGCGTGTCGATCTGCTGAAGGATGAAGAAACGCTCGGCCTCGCGCATCAGACCCGGGCGTTGCTGTTCGATCTGGCCTTCTTTGAGGTCGTAAGCATTACGCAGTTGCTCCTGCAGAAAAGCCTTGAGTTCCTCCATACCGAGGCCCTGCACCTGATCAGGGGTGAGGTCGTCCAACAGATAGATGAACTCCTTCACTTTGCCCACCAGCTGCACCAGATCCCACTCCTCGGGTGGCAGGTCGGGATTCACATAGGCCTCCACAATCTCGCCCATGGTGCGTTCGCCGTAGCCAATCACTTGCTTCTTGAGAGCGCGCCCATCCAACACACGCCGGCGTTCTGAGTACACCGCCCGTCGCTGGTTGTTCATCACCTCGTCGTACTCGAACACCTGCTTGCGGATGTCGTAGTAATAGGTTTCAACCTTCTTCTGGGCGCCCTCCAGAGAGCGGGTCAGCATGCCGGATTCAATCGGCATGTCTTCCTCCACGCGGAAAGCATTCATCAAACCAGCCACACGGTCACCCCCGAAGATCCGCAGCAGGTTGTCTCCGAGGGAGAGGAAAAAGCGGGTGGAACCGGGGTCACCC
>MDSW01162572.1_pt1 | contig 11430 bp, 9 predicted proteins | sample 811171 | NCBI WGS metagenome assembly MDSW01 (sample SAMN05326641, study PRJNA326480) | marine metagenome | isolation source: seawater | place: Atlantic Ocean: North West | collected 2012
TCCTTCGACTACAGGATTTAAAACTTGGTATGTAAGCTGAGTAGCAATTCTGTCTCCAAGATCTCCTTTTTCTCTAAGACTTTTTAATTTGTTTTGGATAAAATTCATAGCACCGTTAAACTCGGCATCTTCTTCTATCTGTATTTTGGCGTTTGCTTCCTCATCATTAGTTAACTTAGGCTTTGGTCTTTTTGACTTTAAATTATTAAATGTTTGTTGACTTAACCCACCACCTAAAAATCTTATTAAACCTTCTTCTAGTTGATCATCTGTTAATGCGTTACCATCATCTTTAAATGTTGGGGTTGATTCATCAACTCCTGCCATGCCGATAGGCATAATATCTGGTTGATCTGTATCCTTAGCAGTTTCTTGTTTTTTTAATTTTGCTGCTTGGCTTTTATCTTTAATTATTTTTAAAGAATTTTCTACATCTTTTCTGTCATTTTCAAATGGATCACCAGCTTCCAAAGTAAAAGGTGATGAAACAACACCAATTGTGCCACCAATTGTAGATCCAGCTAAGAATGATTCAGTCAATCTAAACTGTGTTTCTTCATCCTTAAGAACATCTAAGTCAAATTTATTTGCAGAAAGTATTTGACCTATATCTTGTGCAGCTTCAGTAGACCCTTCTAACACTGTACCCTGCAAACCTTTTTTAATAGCATTGTTAAATAGCTTTGGACTGCCTGATAAACCTTTTATTTGAGGAGCGAGAAAAGTAATCACAGAGTTTAACGCTGACTGAACGCCTGCTGTAGCTAACAATGCACCTGACTCAGCACGATTAGGATTACGCCCTTGTGCTTCTCTAAACTCTTCTGTGTTTCTACCCAAGAATGGAACAATACCACCAACAATACCACCACCAATAGCACCTACTGCTTTTGCCACAGGATGAATGCCACCTACAGCAGAACCAACTTTAGCTCCTGCAAGGGCAGAACCAAATACCACGCTCATTTCTGGAACAGATTGCACTAGATATTGTAAACCAGATTTTGCAAACTGGAATGGGTTCTCGGCTTCCTGAAGTGGTTGAATTGGAGCAATCTCTCTAGCAGATTCTCTTCTGCGTTCTGCAAACTGTCTTAGTCCTGTATCGCCTGCTTGTGGGTCAGCAAGTGTTTGTATGCCTTCAGCAGTAGATCCAAGAAGTTCAGAAAACCCTGATCCCAATAAATCTAAAGTTCTACCACCTATACCTTGTGGTGGTGCTTCAGGTTCAGGTTGTGGCTGTGATGCAATTAATTTTTGCATTTCTGCATAATCTTTTGCAACCTGTTCTGGGTCAATACCTTCTATATTATAAAAATTTCCGTCAGGAAATCTTAAAACATTTTGTTTTGCCATTAATTTTGTCCTAATTTAGCTTTATTTTTAGCTACGTTTTCATAAGAAAGACCACTAGATACCTCTTGAGTTAAGCCCATTACATCTTTAGTAACTTTATTTAATATAGTCATGAATGAGTCAACATCCTCATCATCGTCAAAAGTATAATCTTTAGCAAGTTCTTTAGCTATACCTGCAATTGCTTTTAAGTCTTCAGAATATGTATCTTCTTTGCCAAATTTACTTTCAAGGTAAGAGTTAACAATGTCTTCTTTCTTTAATCCTGCACTTGTTCCAATTTCAACAAGTTGTGCAAAGTCACTCTTGTCCTTAGTTAATGATTCAATTTGTGCTTCGTTTAACTCTTCTTTAAGCTCTAATGTCTTGTCTTTTCTTGCTTCATCATTTAATGAAAGAAAAGCTGCAATACCTTTTGTTGTTTGATCAAGTTTTAGTTTTTGTTTTTCAAGAGCAAGACTATCTTTAAGATTTTGCATCTCAAACTCAACCTTCTTTTGGTCAATAAAATCTTTCTTTTCTGTTCTAGCTAAATTGTTTATAGTTGTTGCAGCGTTAACTTTTTGAACATCTAATTCGTTTTCTAATTGTGATATGCTCATTTTATGTTTGTACTCTGCTTCAGCTATTTCATAAGCACGTTTGTGTTTTTCTTTAACTAAATCTTTTTGTGCTTTTGTTAAGTTTCTAAAAGTTGCAAATCCTCTTTTGCCTGATTTGCCTAATGCTTGAATAAAGTTTGCTTCAGAAGATGCCATAAGATCCAAACCCATATCAATTAAACTTTCAAATACTATATTTTCTGGCGTTCTGCCTTCTTTTTCTAATTGAGCTGCGTATTTTTGTCTTTCTTTTATAAGGTCAATACCTGCTTGATTTGCAGCATCAATTCTCTCTTTGCTTCTGGCGTTTAAATTTTTGTATGCTTCAGATGTTTGATCAAAAAATTCTGATTGTTTAAAACCTTGTAAAACAGACGATGCAAGGAAAGGCTCTTTTGTTTTGGCAATTTGATCATTTATTTGACTACCTAAACTAGCTACAAGTTTATCAAGTTGACTGTTAGATTTTTTACCTTTTTCAATTGCATTATCATCTATCGTTTCGTTTTCATTTGTAGAATCTACAGATTTAATTCCTGATTCATTAAGAACAACTTCTGGAAAATTACCTAAATCATCTGGATCTTCACTAGATGTTTCAACTGGTGTAAATGCTTTGCCATCTGGTGTTGTAACTTCTGGGGTTACACCAAATGGTCTACCTTGTGACGCTATATTAGGATCGCCAACTTGATAAGGGCCAGTTCCTCTTTGATAAGGCAAAATAGTTTTTACTCCACCTCTTCTAGTAGGAACTTGTATAGCTTGATCGCTTCTTTCATATAAAGGAATAAACCCTATACCTTTTCTCTTTGCCTGTCTACTTACATAGTAAGGTGTATCTGCTCTATTCAAAAAACTTGGTGAAAAAGAGTCTGGATATTCTATACCAAAATCTGCTCCTGATAATCTTGGTGAGCCACCAACTTGCATACCCATAGCAGGTTGCCCTTCAGGTGTCGTTGTTTGGACTGGTTGCTGTTGTTGCATTGCCACAGCGTTAGCCACCTGTTGTTTTCTAGCTTGTTCAGCCTGACGCATTTGTTTACGTCTGTTAATCTCTTGTATAATAAACTGTGAAGGAATTTTATCTGGCCTTTTTAACAACTGCATAAGTTGTTGATCAGGCATCTTTTGTAAAACTTGTTGGTATTGTGCTGGATTTATCATTGAAATAAGTTCCCCATTGCGAAACCACCGGGATTAAAACCACCGCCTGCACCATAGATACCTAAACCTGTGATACCTAATCCTGCAAGTTGTTGACCCATTGATGGTGTTGGTGTTTGACCTGTCATGGTTGTTGTTTGACCCATAGGCGTTCCCTGTAAGATATTTGATAAGAAACCTATTTGTTGATATGGAAATTGTTGTTGGTTTTGATAGTCTTGATACATTAGGTCAAGTCCTGCTTGATTTAACCCTTGTTGTTGACCGCCTATCTGTCCTAACATACCTAATTGATTTGCAGCAAGATTTTGTCCTGCTCCTGCAAGTCCTGCTATACCCTTTTGTTGTGCTAGTAAATTTTGTTGTTGTTGCAGTCCTGCCATCTGATTAGCACGGTCAGCAGTTAAATCTCCTGCTTGTGTAAATCTATCTGCTTGTAAAGCTCTGTCTGCATCCGACTTAAATATGTTAGCACCAGTTGTATATGCTCTTTCTAATGCTCTAGCTTCTTGATCTGCTAAACGATCTTGTAAACCTCTTTGTGCTTCAGCTTCTGCTACAGCCTGTCTACTGCCACCAAAAGCCCCTGCTTGGACTGCTCGTGCATCTCTACCTTGTCTGGCGATATCATCAGCCCTGTACGCTCTTTGTCTAACTCTATCTAAAACTTGTTCAGTATATGGGTTCATATACTTATCAGCTTCGTCAGTAAAATCTCTTGATTCAATATCTCTAGATGTGACTTGGCTTGGTTGATAATCAGCCATGCCTTCTACTCTCTTCATCGCATCATCGATTGCACCTACACCCTTGCCCTGAAGCCCTCTAATGCCTGCAAACTGATCAAGCTGATCTTGAGTAAAGTCAGCTATTCTTGGCATTGTATACGGCTGATATGGCTGTTGTGACAGTTGATTTGCACGGATCAACTGGTTCTTAATCATATCCTCTATATACGGTGCAAAGCCAGTAGTCTGTGTTGATGTACTGGTCTGTGTTCCCGGTCTACAAAATCCACCCATAATTTAACTCCACAAAAATTCTTTCGTGTCTCCTAATAAAATTGTACTTCCTAAATCTCTTCCCAATCGCTTATATAGTTTACTTTTACGTTCTGTATCTTTAACGCCAAAGTTTGCAATGATTAACGGCATCCTAGCTTGTTTAGCTAGACCGTCAGCAAATTTAACTAATTTATGTATTGCTCTAGACTTTCTTCCTTCAGGAGCAACATATGTAAACTGATCCATAAACACTTGGTCATAACACCACCACAATTCTGTTATACGCAGACCCATAAGACCAATAACCTTATTATCCTTCTCTATCAATATGATAGCACCTTTTTCAAGGCAGAGCTTAACTGTTTTCTCTACCTTTTCCAAGACGAGTCTACCCATACCAGCTTCGTGGTACATATCCACTAATAGGTTAACTATTAATGGTATATCTCTTCCTGTAGCTTGAACTACTTTCTCAGACGTAATCGCCATATTTATTTAACGAGTCTTTCCTCATATTCTCTAATTTCTTAATACCTGTGTCATAATTACCACCACCTGCTGCCATCACCATTTCTTTTGGCAATACATACTCTTGATCTGATAACATAAAAGGCCCAACTAAATCATCTTTGGGGCCGCCCACACCTCTAATCTCTCCTGTAGGGCCTCGTGGTATACCGTTTGCAGCCTTAATAAGTCCCGGAACTTCTGTGAAAAATTGATACTCTCCACCAACTCTTCCATACATATTTGGATCTCCTGTAAATGCTTCAGGGTTTCTGACAAATTCTTGACCTAAAACTGCATCCTCTTGTTCTTCTTGTTCTGGAACACACTTCATCTCTACAGGATCGTATTTGTAGCCCGGAGGACACGGATCAAATGGCTTCTGTGCCTGTGATGTCATTGCACGATCCTGATCTTTTCTTCTCATTGCGTCTGCAACTTTGTTTCTTTCTAGTTGAGCTTGAGTAGCTTTATATAGTTCAAATGGGTCATCGTATCCCATAAACTTACCTAATCTATTTACTGCACCTGCAAACATACTATCTTGTGACTTTAAAAAATCTTGATATTGAGAGTCGTTTATTCTTTCCTGCATAGCTTTAAAGGGGTCATTAGGAACATTTACATTAAATGCTGACTCAAATCCACTTTGTAAATTTTGCATTCTTTCCTGTCTTTGTTGTTCTTTAGCTTGTTGTATACCTCTCATTTCATCAACATTTGATGTGTCAAATTGATCTCCTGTATACTTAACAGGCATATTATCATATTGACTTTCTATAAAAGCATCATCTCTTTCTTTTGCTTTTAAGTTAGTGGTAAATCCATTACCACCTCGTCTTAAACCAACTATACCACCATTTGCAAATTGTGTAGCATTTTGATTTAAAAATGGTCTTTGAGTTTCTCCTAACTCTTCACCAAAACCCATTCGATTATACCTTGCTCTAAAAAAATTTTTAAAAGCTTCAAACATTTTTTTCTTGTCAAATCCACCTGTAAATTCTGGCATATCAGGTCTTCTAAATCTTGTGCTTAAACCAAACCTATCAAAAAAACCTCCAACATTTCTATTTACATTTTGTTTTTGAGAAGCTTCCATATCCTCTACTGCTTTCATAGCCATAGCTGTAATGTCATCTTCTCCAAATTTTTGTCGAATATCATTAGGATCGTCACCTTCATTGTCCTGATCAAATTCAGGTACACCAGATGAATCTGGTTCAAATCTTTTATAATCAGGTCTATCTGTAAAATCTAAGCTTGCTGCACTTGATCCTCTGTCAGGTTTTTGCACAGGCATAGGAATATTCATATTTGGCTTTAAAATAGGCACACTAGGAATATTTGGTTGACTCATCGCCATAGCTGTTATGTCATCCTGCCCCATTCTTAAAGTTGGCAAACCTCTTTGAGATTCTTCTCTTCCTCTTAATATTTGTTGGGCTGATGCTACAGAAGGCATACCACGTTGAGCATCTTCTCTTCCTCTTAGTATTTGTTGAATTGAAGCTGCGGAAGGCATTCCTGTTTGTCTGTCTGCTGTAATATCTCTTGGATCTATCTGCATGGCCTGTCTTGCAAGATCTTGTTCTCTTCCAAAACCAATTTCTGCTCTAGCTTCACCAGCACTTCTGCCTTGTGGTGTATTTAATCTATCGTACTCATCTCTTGATATTATACGACTGACAGGTCTGTCTGGTGTTCCAACAGGCATAGTTGCAATACGACCACTATCATCAGTCTGTATTACTGTACCTCTTTGTGGTTCTGGTTCTGGTGCTGTTATTTTACACATTACGCTAGTATCCCTTTATCTCTAAGTGCTTTTATTAAAGTAGCTAGTACATTGGCGACTGCCGCAGTATTTGCCGTTGATACGTTGAGACTTTTCGTATCAGTTTCGTTTGAAACAGAAAACCCTGTTGTTTCATCACCAGTGTTTGCTGCTTGATTAATTTTTTCTATCTCGTTTTCAAGATCATCAACAAGTCTAAATCCCCAACTTTGTAAATCATCTGTTTCTGGTCTTGGTAGTGTTGCCATTATCTTTCACCATCAGGTTGTATATCTAATCTTGTTGCACCTAAACGCCAGTCAGCGTCAAGTGCAGAACTTTCAAACCTTACTGCAAACTGTCTACCTCTTGCTCGTGGATTTACTTTTTTAGTTGAACTTGTCAAAGCAAATGCACCTTTTGATGTTTGACTGTCAGCAGGACTGGTTCTTGTTTTTACAAAACTATTAAGTGTTCCTGTAATTGTTGCGTCAGGTATCATTCGTTGTATAAATGCAACTTGTTGTCCATCACCTATATCCATGTCAGCAGACTCTACAAAAGCTGTCATTGCAGATCCGTCATCGTTTACGCCTATTTCATGATTGTATAAAAATCCGTTTGATCCTGCACCTATATTGTTATTAAATGTAGATGCATCAACCCAAGCTGTTCTTGATAACGAACCGACATCCCAAAGATTTTCTCTGTAGTTATATTTACAGTATTTATCTATCTCGTTGGAACTTGCAGAACAGTAAAACCAAAACACTTCACTGTGTTGTTTGTTTAATCCTGCAACAACCTTTTCTATTTGTACTAAGTTAAAATCATCAAAAACAAAATTACTAACTGTACTTGGTAATTGTCTAACAGATCCATCAAATACAAAAAACTGATTTATACCCATCCAGTAAACCAATCCGTTTATTTCAACAACAGCTAAAGGGCCACCTAATCCACATCCTGTAGCGAGTTCACGAAAACCAAAAATAAATGGCGGGCCTCTAAATGTCATAGAGTGCAATGTCGTATCAGTCCAAATAAGTATTTGACCTCTAGTTCTTTTAGCACCAACAATTTTTGATCCACCTTGTAACAACTGATCACCTGCTGTGTTTGTAGCAGATGCTGTCCAAGTGCTTAGAGTTTCTTGTGATGCAAAAGAAACCTTTAATGGATCGTCTGCACCCAAAGCAACAAGATGTCTGTCTGGTGTAGATACTATTACGTTACGAACAGTTGTTGGTGTATTGCTGTCTGTGTGTGTAGAAGTAGCTGTGCCTAAACTGTCATGTATAAACACGGCTCGTGTTCCAACTCCTGCTGATGCATCCCAATGTATTAACGGCTGTCCTGCAACAGAAGCAACTAAGTCTTCACCAAAGTTATCAAATGACCATGTTCTTGCATCCACTTCAATTCCTGATCCAGAAGCAGAAACATTCCAACCCTGACTATTGTCTCTAGCTGTATTCCATGTACCAGTACCCCAACCAAATTCAAACACTGATGTTTGTTGACCAACTGCCATTAGTATCTGATAGCCTATGTTTGTCGCTGTCGGTGTACCAGATGCGTTTGCATTTGTTGACGCTGTAATTTTAAAATTGTTAGTGTCAGTTATTGAGTCAATTGTAAACTCTGTATTGGCATCCCAAGATATATTGTTGGCACTAAACGCTGTCGTGAATATTATTCTATCACCTGCAACAGCACCATGTGCTGTTATGTTAACCGTGACAGAACTAGATCCACTTGTTGTTGTAAAATAATCATCGTCTGTTGTGGACTGTTTTCTTACAGGTGTTACATCAGTTAACACACCACCTAAATATATATATAAATGAGAGTTTGTTCCGATGGCTAAAAGAGCGTTGTCAGAATTATCTCTCCATGAAAACAAACCACGACACTTTCCTTCAAACTGTGTTGAAGTTAGCTTTTGCCAACCACCAATCTTCTCCACTTTGCCGTTCCAAAAACGTATTTTATCGCTGTCAATCCAACCACCCTCAGAACTATAATTTGTATCGTCTTTTATAATTCCCGGTTTAAATCTTAATGTTTGTAATGGCATATTTAACTCTGTGTTAACATATCGTTGTATACTGTAGTATCACTTGTATTTTGACTTCTAAGATAATTAGTATTTGTTCTTATTTGAACTTGCGTAGCACCACCAGTGCCACCACAAGTAAGAGTTATTGTTGCTGACGTATTAGTATGTGTCAGTTCAAATAATCTATTGCGTGGATTTATACCATTATCTTCATTAAGTAAAATATTGCTTCCAATACTTTGAGCAACTCCTGTATGACTTTTTAAACTTATTCCTGTTCCAGATATATTAATAAAACTAGTTCCAGCAGTACCCCCAACACCAGTTACATTTGCGTTAAGAGTATAAATACCTGCATGAGATAACGTAAAAGAACAAGTAACTGATCCTGTAGCAGTTTGTGAATATTGATTTGACTGCACTGTAATTATTTGACAGTAATTACTTGTAGTTCCTGCATCAAGATAAGCAGCTAAATCAGCATAATTTCCACCATACCAACTTAAATACGCTGTGGGTGTAGCACCACTATTTGCTGCAACACCTCTTCCATGTGTTCCACTAGTGCTTCCAGTTATACTACCTGCTGTTGGATTTACAATTCTATAACCACCATAGTAGTCTGTTAAGTCAATTGATCCACTTGTCGGTATACTAGAGTTTGCTTCTGTATCTAATGATGGAACAACACCACCATATGAATACAGTTGATGTGGACTATTGTTACCTGAACTCATGTAACTAGCACCACTTTGTATGCTACCACTTGTGCTACCAACAGTGCTTCCTTTTCCCTCTGTTGCCGAACCATATGTAGTAGGATTAGGAATATTACTTTCACCCTTGTGTAGGTTAGTCATGTTTATTGAACCACTTTGTCCGTAAAAATCACGAACATCTGTTAGGTTTATTGTGCCACTAGTCGCTAGAGCCATGACACTTACAACCTTGTTTATGATTATCTAATTCTATTTTGAGTTCTTTAATTGCTTCAATAAGAACGCCAACCATATTTCCATATGCTACAGATTTATATTCATTATTCACAACAACTTCTGGTAATATTTTTTCTACTTCTTGTGCAATAACACCTGTGCCTTTTTCAGCTTGCATTGTATAAGTTACACCACGCATACTCATTACTTTATCTAAAGCGTTATCTATAGTCTTTATGTCAGACTTTAATCTTTCATCTGATGTAGCTGTGACTTCTGCACCTTGTACTGTACCTGTAGCCGTAATGTTTCTAAATCCAGATGCGTCTTTGTTACCATCAACAACAACTGCTTTTGATGCAGCTACAGTTCCTGCTGTTATTCCGTCTATTTGTTCTAATTCGGACTCTGCAATAACTGCACTTCCTATTGTAAAACCTGCCGCAGTCACAACACCAGAACAATCAACTGCACCATTAATATCTATTGTGGTAGCGTTTATGTCTATCTCTGTATCTGCATAAAAAGCAAGAGTACCATCTACTGATTGTTGTATATATGTGCCACTGTCACCAAACTGTAGTTGTCTTGAACTGTTTAATAATAAACCAGTATTGTGAACATGAGCTAAACTAACGTCACTATCTGCACCAAAATTTAAAGAACGACCATCTGTTGGTAAAACTAAATCACCCTCGTGCAACAACCTCATTTTCTCTGTTGCAGCTTCAGAACTACCTAACTTAAATACCATGTCTGTTTGGTTGTTATCTGCGGCAAAAGTAGCGTCTGCTTCAGCCACGATAGACGCTGCAACTGCGATGGCATCTGTGCCACTTGCTTCGTTTGGTGCTTGAAATTGTAACGCACCAAGAACGTCACCATCAACAACTGTTGTATCAGAAGTCTGTAGTGTTAATAAAGCACCATCACCAGTTTTAATTGTAACATCTTCTTCAAAGTCATTTGCAAGGCTTGATATCAAATATACGTTAGCTGATCCGTCAGAGTGTATTATACCAGACTGTCCACTTTTTACAGTTGCTGTTGTTGTGGTGGTAGAACATTGAAATGTTATGTTTTGACCAGTGCCGTTGATTACATTGTATACAATCTTCACACTTGACGGCAATGTGACAGTTATCGCACTTGATGCTGAACCAGTATATTTAAGCGTAGCAAATCTTGTGTTTTCGCCTGATGTACCATCTGAAGGAGCAGATATAGTTTGAGATGTATTAGTAGATGATATTGTGTGAATTTCAGAAAGACGTTCATCTATCATGGACAAGTTTGTATTAGTTTTATCTCCCCATGTATTAGCGTTCTCGCCTGTCGCCTGTAATTCTAATCCTAAATTTGAAAATGTACTTGCCATTTTATCCTCTTATGTTTCTAAATCTGTCCAGCTTTCTGTGCTGGTTTGTGTATCTAAATCTGTAAAACTTTCTGTACTTGATGATGTTGATAGATCACTAAAGCTTTCTACACTATCTTGAGTTGATAAATCTTCGAATTGTAACTCGCCAACAGTTGTCTTTGTAAAGTTAAGGTCTTGCGTTGACACGCCAGTAAATATGCCAATACCTGCTGTTGACTGGTCAATACTTGATGTAAGACTTGTTGTAAGATCAGTACCCTTAACGAACAGACCTGTTATGTCTCCCACATCTAGTGTAAACACCATACTGGTTACAGGTATATCAGGTATAGCAGCACCTTCTGTTGACTGTTCAAAAACTCCTGACATCTCTGCGACACCTGCCAGTATACCAATACCAGCAGATGCTGTAGAAGCCAAGCCACTCATCTCTGCCGATCCGTCTAATATTTTTACAATACTACTGATCGGTGTTTCAGAGAGGGAGACATGACCTAACATTATTGAGTGACGCTTTCCTTCGTCTTAAATTCATCCTTGTCTTCAAAAGACTTTATTAAAGCACTTGTATAAGAGTTCTTAGCAACACGAATTGGATCAAGTTGAAAAGACAATCGTTCTTCTTCTGCTGTCAAA
>MDSW01045832.1_pt1 | contig 11429 bp, 9 predicted proteins | sample 811171 | NCBI WGS metagenome assembly MDSW01 (sample SAMN05326641, study PRJNA326480) | marine metagenome | isolation source: seawater | place: Atlantic Ocean: North West | collected 2012
ACCATTTTTCGTTATGCCGACGGTATCGGCGTTAGTTTGGAAAAACATGTTTATGAACCCCGTCAACGGGATTTTTGGCCGCATTGTCACTGGTATGGGTTTTCCACCTATTGACTTTTTTGGACAGTACCCGTTAGCGTCGATCACTTTTATAGTGTCCTGGATGTGGCTGCCCTTCTCTACACTGATTTTGTTAACCGCATTGCAATCACTTGACCAAGAGCAACTGGAAGCGGCCGAAATGGATGGTGCCAACTGGCTGAATAGATTTCTGTTCATCATGCTGCCCCATCTGGCGCGAGCAATTACTGTTGTGATTTTAATTCAAACAATTTTCTTATTGTCCGTGTTTGCCGAAATCTTGGTTACCACAAATGGTGGGCCCGGAACTGCAACAACAAACCTGACCTATCTTATATATGTTTCTTCGCTGCTACAATTTGATGTCGGCATGGGCAGTGCGGGTGGAGTGATTGCAATTATTCTTGCAAATGTTGTTGCTATCTTCCTGATGCGGATGATAGGCAAAAACCTAGATGTTTGAAGGGGGTTGGTATGGCACGAATAGCCTCGAAAAACACCAAACTGTCTAATTCAGCAATTGCTGGAACGCTTGGCATTTTAATGTTCTTTCCAATCATCTGGATTTTGATACTCTCTTTAAAAACGGAAGAAAACGCTATTCGCGCTCCGATGGAAATTTTATTTCATTCCGGATGGACGATGGACAGTTTTGCCACCGTCCAAGCCCGTTCGGATTATCTCAAGCATTTCTCCAATTCAGTCATCATTGCGCTAGGATCAACCTTTATCGGGCTAGCAGTGGCAATCCCTGCCGCGTGGTCAATGGCCTTTGTTCCCTCAAAACACACCAAGAATGTATTGATGTGGATGCTTTCAACCAAAATGCTGCCGCCAGTGGGGGTTTTGGTTCCAATTTATTTGCTTTTTCGAGATTTCAACTTGCTGGATACTCGGATTGGGCTGACCATTGTGCTAATGCTGATCAATTTGCCGATTATAATTTGGATGCTGTATACATATTTCAAGGAAATCCCCGTTGATATTCTCGAGGCGGCCCGAATGGACGGGGCAACCCTGCGCGAGGAAATTTTATATGTGCTGACGCCGATGGCCTTGCCGGGTATCGCCTCAACAGTACTTCTTAATATCATCTTGGCTTGGAATGAAGCCTTTTGGACGATCAATTTAACTGCTGCAAATGCCGCCCCCTTAACCGCCTTTATCACAAGCTATTCGAGCCCTGAGGGTTTGTTTCACGCAAAGTTAAGTGCCGCATCAATCATGGCGATTGCACCCATTCTGGTGATGGGCTGGTTCAGCCAAAAACAACTTGTTCGAGGCCTCACCTTCGGTGCGGTGAAATAAGGAGCACATTATGGGACGCATAAAGTTAAATCAGGTACAAAAGAAATTTGGCGATGTAGAAGTAATCCCACCACTTGATCTTGAGATCGATGAAGGCGAGTTTGTTGTGTTTGTTGGCCCGTCGGGCTGTGGAAAATCCACTTTGCTGCGTTTGATTGCCGGGCTAGAAGACACCACATCTGGCAATATCTCTATTGATGGTAGGGACGCCACAGACCTGCCTCCTGCGAAACGCGGGTTGGCCATGGTCTTTCAATCTTACGCGCTGTATCCACATATGTCGGTGAGAAAAAATATATCGTTTCCTTTGCGTATGGCCAGGCTTGACAAAAAAAAGCAAAACGAAAAGATCGAGGCCGCCGCAAAAGTCCTCAATCTAACCGATTACCTTGACCGGAAACCTGGCCAACTTTCTGGCGGGCAACGGCAGCGTGTGGCCATCGGACGCGCCATTGTTCGCGAACCAGAAGCGTTTCTGTTTGATGAGCCTCTGTCAAACCTAGATGCCGCTTTACGGGTGGGCATGCGTTTGGAAATCATGGAACTTCACAAGAAATTGTCTACAACAATGGTTTATGTCACGCATGATCAAGTGGAAGCAATGACCATGGCGGATAAAATCGTTGTCCTGCAAAACGGGATTATCGAACAGATTGGCAGTCCTCTAGACTTATATAACACCCCGAAAAATAAATTTGTCGCTGGTTTCATCGGTTCTCCAAAAATGAATTTGATCAAAGGCAGAGAGGCGGAAAAGCATAATGCCAATACAATTGGAATCCGCCCAGAGCATGTGACGGTGTCAAAAACTGATGGGCTCTGGGAAGGTCGTGTTGGTGTCGCAGAGCATCTGGGCTCTGATACCTTCATACATGTCCATGATACCGGCTTGAAAGATGTCATGACAGTAAGAATTACAGGCGATATCCACGTACAGCAAGATGAAACCATATATCTTAACCCCGCAATGGAGCAATTACACCGCTTTAACGCACAAGGAACTCGGATAAAATGAATCGTTTGAAAGGAAAATCGGCACTTATAACAGGTGCTGCGCGCGGAATTGGCCGAGGATTTGCGCAAAAATATATTGATGAAGGAGCGCAAGTTGCAATTGCAGATATCGATCTTGATGCCGCAAAAAAAACTGCGTCTGAACTTGGCCCAGCCGCCTACCCAATTCATATTGATGTGAGTGATCAAAACAGTATCGAAGCAGCCATCAGCGATGTTGTGGCCCAAACTAAAAAGCTGGATATCTTAATCAATAATGCTGCGCTCTTTGATGCTGCAGAAACAATAGACATCACCCGTGAAAGCTTTGACACGCTTTATGGCGTGAATGTGGCGGGCACGCTTTTTACCTTGCAAGCCGCAGCAAAACAAATGATCGCACAGGGTCATGGTGGAAAAATCATTAATATGGCTTCGCAAGCTGGGCGTCGTGGCGAGAGCCTAGTTCTGGTTTATTGCTCGTCAAAAGCCGCCGTAATTTCAATGACACAATCCGCAGGTCTTAATTTAATTCGGCATGGTATAAATGTAAACGCCATCGCGCCAGGTGTGGTAGACGGAGATCATTGGGTGCATGTGGATGCAATGTTTGCCAAACTGGAAGGCAAAGCGACAGGTCAAAAAAGAGCTGAAGTTGAAGCAGGCGTGCCGGCAGGACGGTTTGCTACACCGAATGACCTGGTAGGTATGGCCGTATTTTTGGCATCTTGTGAGGCTGATTATATTGTCGCCCAAACCTATAATGTCGACGGGGGGCAGTGGTTGAGTTGATGCATCTCAAATTAGAGAACCTGGCAGCATTACCGTCGGGCGTGCTCAAGCCAAATTATTCACGTAGAGATTTGTCTCAAGGAATTGTGCATATTGGATTGGGAAATTTTCACCGTGCTCATCAAGCCTGGTATTTGCATCAGTTAATGCAAGACAACCAAGCCCTCGATTGGGCTATTCTGGGCGCAGGCGTGCGTTGCGAAGATGCTAATCGCCGAATAAAGATGTTGAAGCAGGATTGCCTCACGACCCTTATAGAGCTTGCCCCATCGGGAAAAGCTGTTGAGGTTGTTGGCTCGATGATAGATTATATCCCGGTGCTCAATAACAATGCTGCACTGATCACCAAGATGGCGCAAAAATCAATTCGAATTGTGTCTTTAACGGTAACCGAAGGCGGTTATTTTCAAACTGGTTTGGGCATGTTCGATAAGGATCATGCTGATATTCAATACGATACTGCGCATCCCAATACGCCAAAAACCGCATTTGGCGCAATGATTGCTGCACTGCAAATTAGAAAAGATACTCAAGCAGGTCCTTTTACCTGCTTAAGCTGCGATAATTTACAAAGTAATGGTCAGGTTTTAAGTCAAACCATTTTGGGCTTGGCGCGTTTGTCCTCTCCCGATCTTGCTGAATGGATTGAACAAAATGTAACTTTCCCAAATTCGATGGTGGACTGTATTGTTCCGGCCACTGGTCCAGCAGAACTGGAATTGGTACAGAGCTTTGGTATTGATGACAGCCTGCCAGTGACGCATGAGAATTTCCGCCAATGGGTGATCGAAGATAAGTTTTGTGCAGGGCGCCCTGAGTTGGAGAAGGTTGGTGTAACTTTTACTGATAATGTGCATAATTTTGAAGCCATGAAACTGCGTTTACTTAATGCAGGTCATCAGCTTATTGCAGCGCCAGCTGAATTGCTGTCGATAAGGACAATATCTGATGCCATGTATCATCCACTTATCTCCCAATTGTTTCGCAAAATAGAAACTGAGGAGATTGTCCCACACGTCAGTGCCGTCCCTGGAATGACCCCATTAAGCTATGTCAATCTTATCGCAGAGCGCTTTGCTAATCCCGAGATAAGAGACACCACTCGACGCGTAGCTTTTGATGGTTCGGCGCGCCATCCGGGCTTTGTTCATCCAGTTTTACGCGATGCGATTGCACAGAACATGCCTCTTGACGGGTTGGCGCTTGGAGAAGCGCTGTGGGCGCGGATGTGCGCAGGCTGGCGCGAAGATGGTACAATGATTGAATCCAACGATCCTTCTTGGGAGAACCTAGTTATGCAAGCTAGAATAGCAAAAGACAGCCCAGCCGAGTGGCGCCGTCAATATCAACTTTACGGTGATTTAGGTCGGGAAATCCAGTTTGGTAAACGCTTTGATAACTGGCTTCACTTGATCTGGAGCCAAGGCACCGAAAAAGCTATTCAAACCTACTTAGAAAGTTAAGTCTATGCGCGCAATCGTCTTCAGTAAAAAAAACACACCTGTGTTGATTGAAAAACCGACAGAAAAACCCCAAAGCAGCCAAGTATTAATTGAAATACATGCTAGTGGCATTTGCCATACAGATTTGGAAGTTATGCGCGGCAATTATGGCTCATCAGCATTTCCCTTAATTCCAGGACATGAATATGCGGGTTTGGTCTGCCAAATTGGTCCCGATGTAACAAATCTGCAAGTTGGTGATCGCGTTGTGGTGGATCCAAACCTTGAATGTGGCAGTTGCCCAGCATGTAAAAAAGGTTGGGCCCATTTATGCAAAACATTAGGCGCATATGGGGTTACATGCGATGGTGGGTTTGCTGAATATAGTCTGGTTCAGGCGTCACAAGTTCATTCCATTGGCGATATGCCCTATGAAATCGCGGCGCTAGCAGAACCTTTAGGCTGCGTTTTAAATGGTCTGCACGCCGCTCAGGCGCATCGCGCAGGTTCGGCCCTTATTTTTGGTGCTGGCCCGATTGGTCTTTTAATGGCAATTGGATTGCAAGTCTCTGGCTTAACCAATATTTCTTTGGTTGATTTAGACCGAACGCGTCTGTCACTGGCTGAAAGCTTCGGATTTAAAGCTATTGAAGCCCATTCAGAGGCGCTGAACAGTTTGCGACAAAATGTTGATTTGGTAGCAGATGCTACAGGTGTGCCAGCAGTCGCGACGAAACTGATCGATTATATTGCAAATGGAGGAGTGGGCTTGTTTTTTGGCGTTTGCCCCTCAGAGGCTCGGATAGAAATTTCGCCGTTCGAGCTTTTCCGCCGTCAAATTACCTTGGCCGGATCGCACTCGCTAAACCATAACATCCCACAGGCCATTGAAGGACTAAAAGTCTATGGTACCGATATTGGGCGGCTTGTATCACATCGTTTATCATTGGCAGAGATCAATCAAGTATTTGAAGGATATGGGCCCAAAGAGAGCTTAAAGATACAGTTTTGCAGATAATAAATGGTACTGATAATTCCATTTTGTTCCATCAGAAGTTATTGCTTTGCGGGCCTGACTAAACCTTCCCACCAAAGACCATTTTCCGGAAGCAGGTTGTTTACATGAGGCTATATACGAACGGATTCTATCCAGTCGAAACTTATTTAATAATCAGTTTAAGCCTGATACACACCTAGGCTACCGTGTAGCGCGCAGGCACATGTGCGTGTCATATTCACGCAAATAAATCAAGATTTGTGGGGGCAAATGTGGGGGCAATATCTAACAATTTTACATAATATACTGTTTTTAATATATAAAAAAAAGGTGAATGCTGGACATCAAATTTTGGCAAACTTTGGTGAGATTGTTGGTTTAAGCACAATAGATGAGTGCATGCAAAATGATGAAATTGTTTCATTTTTTAATCACGTACAGCGTTGTGAAATAGTGCCTCACGTAGCTGAAGTTCCCGGGATGAAACCACAGAATTACGTTGAACTAGTTGCTGATCGCTTCGCAAACTCCAAAATTAAAGATACAGTCAGGAGAGTGGCTTTTGATGGTGCGGCGCGTCATAGTGGTTTTGTTCACCCTACAATACGAGCTGCACTTTCGTCCAATGAATTGATTTCAGGACTGGCTCTTACTGAGGCTATGTGGGCTAGAATGTGCTATGGTATACGTGAAGACGGGTCAGTAATAGAAGCAAATGACCCTCATTGGGGTTTCTTAACGTCATGTGCGAAGCGTGCAAAAGAAAATCTAATTTTATGGATAGATGACACAAATTTTTACGGTGATATTGCTGAAAGTCATCTGTTCCGGACGGAGTTTTCCATGCAGTTAGCGTACATTTGGGAGCACGGTGTTAGCTCAGCCATTAAAAGTTTTTTAAGTGACCTTTAAAGTGTTTCAAGGCTTTTTGAAAAGATACTAGTTCCATGATGCTTTGAGTAAGAGTCCTAAAGCCGTGATAAATAACATTGCTAAAGCAGCCATTCGGAAACTATCTGGTGATAATTGACTTCGTATTTTTGCTCCTAACGTTAAGCCCAAAAATACAAAGATTAAGCCAACCATGGAAAGCTTTAATACATTAACAGTAAAAAGCTCGAGACGAATTAATCCAATAGCCATAACTAAGCTTGATACGGTAAAAGATGTATTTGTAGCTTGAATAAACACATTTTTATCTAACTTAAGGGCCATCAAATAGGGGACGCAAGGCATCACTTGCGATCCAGTCAATCCATTAATAAATCCAGTAGTTAAGCCACTTAAAACCCCAAACTGGCGTTCTTTTGACTCGGGTAATCTAAAGTCTGGAGTGATATATGAGAACATACACCACAATATCAAAATTAACCCTAAAACAGCACCCGCTAGCTTTCCGTCAATTGCGGAGAGTACAATCAATCCAAAAATAACACCTATTGAAGTAGCTAGTAGCATTGGTCGAAATCTGTAAAGGGTTGTTTGAAAGTTACCCACCTGTCGCATAATAATTATATTAGATAACAGTGATGGAATTATAAGTAGAGGCAAAGCGGCCTTAAGGCCAACGGTCAGAGCTAAAAAAGGCAGGCACACTGTAGAAAAACCAAGTCCAGTAACACCTTTTACCGATGAAGCAAATAAATAGGTCACCAAAATAATTACAATTTGAAACAGGCTGTAATTTTCAATCAAACTTATGCTCATGACTTCTAAAAAAGTAAGATAAAGTAAAATAAATTAAAACTAAAACTAAAATTAAAAAATAAATGGATCTGTATTTTTAGGAAGCACAAATTTCATATTTAATCCAATGTAACTTTAACAGTATAATGGCAGGCTAGCTTTAAAAAGTAATATTTTTTAATTCATCAGTTTTTTAACCACTCGGGCAAATCAGACCTTGCGAAACCACTTTGTGCCGTTTTTGCGCAATCTTCCAAGCTACCGAAGCGTGTTTTCCGACCGGTTAATCCGTTTGCATAGTGTGCATATTTACCTGAATTAGTCATAATTACAGAAGTGTTATGTGGAAAAATTGGCTCAGTAATAGAACACCAGCAGATATCAGAAATAACCTGAACGCCAGCTCTTTTTAATTCCTCCAGTATACCTTCTTCTTTTACCTGGGAAAGTACATCACGTCCGATTGTGATAATTGTTTTGACATTTGGACTACAAGATTTGTCATCGAAAAATTTCACAAAATTTTGGCACTCTGATAAAGAAGCATGTGGGCTACCAATGGCCACTAAATCAACTTTTAAATCAGCAGTATTAAAGTCTTTCCAAAGCGTCGCTAAATGTTCACGAGTAATTGCGAATTTGTCAATTTGTTGGATATTTGCAAGCTTAGCTCCGGGTGTATGTCCATTTATGTGAAGCATTGGTGCAGCAGATGTTGTACCAAATGCAGCGCAAAGTGCTTTCAGATCATCGGCTGTCAGTGAGGTTTTTTCTAGACCAGTTACCAGCGGAATTTTGTTAGGAGAAAACTTGCCTGTTAACCACCCAACCATAGGCCAAATTGAGTCGTCAAATTTGCTTGGCAAGTCAATACTAATTTCATATTTTGGCATTCTCTCCTCACTCAGATATACACCGGCTTTTGGTGCCCGACCTGTCATAGCAACAAATAAGTCAAAATAATCGGGATGCTTTTGAGTTTTTGCACCCAAAATTGAATTTGCATATATTACGGCATTGGACTCGGACCACGCAATTACTTCATTCTCTTTGGGTATATCTTCTAATAAATAGGGAGCACACGTATAGGTAGGATGTGCGCCCATTTTCACATAGGCATCCGCAAGACGGCTTGCCTTATTTCCAAAATCTGGTTCAATTCCCTGGCTCTGCCAGTTATTACGATTAACTGAAATTGCGTTTATTGTTGTTGGAATGCTTATGGCTGCCCCTAGCTGGCACATTTTTTCAGCAAAAATTAAATTTGCATCATGAGCAAGAATACAGCCGTCTATATGTCCCTTTGTAACGTCAACCAATTCTTTGGCGTTTTGTATTGCTGCCATTTTACATATAGTTTCCATGGCGATTTGTTGAGCAGCCCCATAATTTCCGTCTAGAATACTTTGGTCTTTTGAATTTAAAGTCAGTGCATCAATATTTAACTCTCTTAGTTTAATAGTTTTCGATCCAAACATCAGCGTATTTTCAAAAATTTCTGCTTTATTTACCATAGCGAGAGCAGAATATAGCTCTTTTGATACTCTAAGAACTGCGACCTGTTTATCAAATAACTGATCAGCAACAATTGCACCCAAGGTCAAAATTTCTTCTGTTTCATGAAAAATTAGTGCAGATGGAGCAAGTCCATTTTGTGCTAATTGTAAAAGAACACCGCTACCGCTACACGATCCTCTGGAAGTTGGCATTAATATAAATTTTGTAGATAGAAAGTTGCCATGATTAGGGTGGTGTACATCAATTATACACCCCGTGCCGGGGTCGACCCCACCCCAAAAGCTTAATCCTTCGTTGCACTCAAATATTTCACCTTTTACGTTGGCCTTTACAATGATCTCAGCGTTTGTAGGAAAATCATGTGACATGATATGCAACTTTAAAATGTTCCGGTTTTCAACTAATTAATATATTAAGTTATATCTTTTGACTAATAAATATGGTGATCTTTTCATGCTTTGATAGTTAAATCATAACTAGACTACGTAAGTTAGAAGACCTGTAAGGGAACCAGACTGTTCACTATGAATGATCAAATTAGTCAGATATGGTAAAAATACTTATGCAACTTTCTGATACAAAAGAGGTCATTTAATGGGTGATTTGCTGGCATTTAAGAAAGATATAATCAAAGAATTTGGTACCCCTTGTGCTGTTGTAGATCTCGATGTTCTAGAAGAGAATATTAATCGTGTTCAGAAACTTTGTGACAAAGCAGAGGTCTCAAATCGACCACATATCAAAACGCATAAATCTGGAGAGATAGCACGCATGCAAGTTAATGCGGGTGCATCTGGGGTCACTTGCCAAAAATTAGGTGAAGCAGAAGTTATGGCAGCTGCGGGCATCAAGGATATTCTCATAGCAACTAATGTACTGGGCGCTGCCGCGTCAGGAGCACTAGCAGCTTTGCAGAGTCGTTTTTCTTTGAAAGTCTGTGCTGACAACACATATTCGATAAAAGCGTATTCAGATGCTGCAAGGGATGCGGGACGCGTTTTAGATGTTTTAGTTGAATGTGATACAGGTCAAAAGCGAGCTGGCGTCGAAACTCCCGAAGAAGCGTTTCGTTTGGCTAAGCTAATTGAAGATGACAGCCATCTTAATTTTAAAGGACTTCTTTACTACCCTACTAAAGACAACTGGAATGAAGCAGAGTTTTTCAATGTCAAACTGGTAAAGCTCTTGAGTCAGATAAATTTGCTTCCAGAAATAGTATCTACTGGGGGCACTCCAAACCTTCAAAGCGTGGGAAAGCTAAGTGGGTCCACAGAGCACAGGGCCGGAACATGTGTCTTTAATGATTTAATGATGATTAATGATGGATTTGCTACGATCGACGACTGTGCCCTTAGGGTTTACACCAGTGTAGTCAGTCGTGCTGGTAAAGACCGCGGTATTTTAGACGCCGGTTCAAAAACATTAACCTCAGATCTTGGTGGGTTAAATGGTTTTGGTTCAATTCTAGAATATCCTGACGCAATTATTGACAAATTAGCTGAGGAGCATGGTTTTCTCAATCTTATGCATTGTGCAGTTCAACCTGAAGTAGGAGAAATTGTTCGAGTGATACCCAATCATGTATGCGTTGTCGTAAATATGTTTAATGAATTAGTTTTGGTTCGTGATGCAAAAATAATAGATGTGATAAAGGTTGAGGCTCGTGGGCTGCTCGTATAGCAGTTTTGAATATAGATTTTTACTTCTTTAGACTGATAGCCATTCACCATTTTTTGATGAATATTGTATTGCCTCAACGAGATGTTGGATACGGGCTCCTTTCCGAAAGGGAAATAGCTCAGGCCCTTTCCCCATAATTGCATTTATATAGCCGTTAATCTCTATTGCCTTTAAATCATTGAAGCCGATTTGGTGCCCAGGTGCTACGCAAAAATTACCGTAGGGATAATGATCCGGTGCTGCTTCAATTTTTCTGAAGCCGCGCCGTCCTTCTTCATCTTTAAGGGAATAAAAGTACAGCTCATTTAATCGCTCTTGGCTGAAAAAAAGAGCCCCTTCGGATCCATGAATTTCAAAATCATGTTGCATTTTACGACCAGTCGCTACCCAGTTACCTTCTATATAACCTGTTGCCCCATTCGAAAACCTTAAGAATGCCCTTCCAATGTCGTCTACTTGGACACTCTTTTTCCCGCCATCAATGCAAGGGCGTTCAGCAATTACATTAACGCAATCACCCATTACGTCCACGATTTCTCCCAAAAGAAATTCCGCTGTAGCTAGCGCGTGACTACCCAAATCAGCAAGGGCTCCCCCACCAGCAGTTTCATGGCGAAATGTAAATGGGTCGCTGGCATTTGTCATATAGTCTTCTGCGTGGATACCACGGTAGGATCGAATTTCACCAAGTTCACCACTGGCTATCATTTCTTTAGCGAGCCGCATCATTGGATTGCATAGATAGTTAAACCCGACTTGAGTTTTCACACTCTTTTTTTCTGCAGCGTCCGCCATTTCCATTGCATCTGAGATCATTGGTGCCAAAGGCTTTTCGCAATATACATGCTTCCCAGCGGAGATGGCTTCGAGTGCCATCTCTTTGTGGAGTGCATTTGGTGCGGTAATATCAACTATATCAATTTCAGAGTTCT
>MDSW01177727.1_pt1 | contig 11429 bp, 4 predicted proteins | sample 811171 | NCBI WGS metagenome assembly MDSW01 (sample SAMN05326641, study PRJNA326480) | marine metagenome | isolation source: seawater | place: Atlantic Ocean: North West | collected 2012
ACTATATAGTGCTGAAGCAAGTGCGTTACGCGAAGAGCGTATTGCTGAAGGGCGAGAGCTCACCCAAACAGAATCCATTGGTATGTCTCATGAAGAGATTCTAGATTATTTTTACGCGAAAACTAGCTATTCACGCTCAAAAGGAGGGTGGCGAACTGCATTTAATTCAAAGCGTCTCCGCGGAGTAAAAATGACCTTTGACTTAGTTGATGCCAAAACAGGTAAAGTTTTGGTTGAAGAGGGAGCTAAGTTAACGCCGCGTCTGGCCAAACAATACAGTGAAGAAGGCATAAAAGAAATACTTGTTAATGAGGAAGCCTTAATAGGCCAGTATGTTGGTGAAGACCTTATTAATGAACAGACGGGTGAAGTGCTTATTGAAGCTGGTGAGGAAATTACTGATGAAACTTTTTCTCACATAGCTGATTTAAAAATAAAAAAATTCACTACACTAATGATAGATCATATTGATGTTGGTCCTTACATACGTAACACTTTGGCGGCTGACAAGAACCGCAGCCGGGAAGACGCTCTTGTAGACATTTATAGAGTAATGAGACCTGGTGAACCGCCTACATTTGAGACGGCTCAAGTTATGTTTGATGGTCTATTTTTCAATAATGAACGCTATGACCTTTCTGCAGTTGGTCGAGTAAAGATGAATGCTCGACTTGATATAGATGTGCCAGATACTGTTCGAACTCTTCGGAAAGAAGATATCCTACATATTATAAAAATTCTTGTTGACCTTAAAGATGGTCATGGAGAAATTGATGATATAGATCACCTGGGCAACCGCAGAGTACGTTCTGTTGGCGAACTTATGGAGAATCAATATCGCATCGGTCTCTTGCGTATGGAGCGGGCTATTCGTGAACGAATGTCTACCGTAGAAATTGATAGCGTTATGCCGCATGATTTGATCAACGCTAAACCAGCTGCTGCGGCTGTTCGTGAGTTTTTTGGATCATCGCAACTTAGCCAGTTTATGGATCAAACCAATCCTCTAAGTGAGATAACGCACAAAAGACGTCTTTCTGCCTTAGGTCCTGGTGGATTAACCCGAGAAAGGGCTGGATTTGAGGTTCGTGATGTTCACCCCACTCATTATGGACGAATATGCCCTATTGAAACTCCTGAGGGGCCTAACATAGGTCTAATTAACTCATTAGCAACCTATGGTAGGGTAAATAAGTACGGTTTTATTGAAAGCCCTTATCGAAAAGTTGTAAAAAATAAAGTTAGTGATGAGGTGGTTTATTTGTCTGCTATGGAGGAAGGCCGTCATACAATTGCACAAGCTAATGCGGCTCTTGATAAAAGTGGTAAATTTACAGACACACTTATTAGTTGTCGGCAGAATAATGATTATGTCATGGCGTTACCCGAAGATATTGATTTTATGGATGTTTCACCAAAACAGTTGGTATCAGTAGCTGCAGCATTAATACCTTTTTTGGAGAATGATGATGCTAACCGGGCTTTAATGGGATCTAATATGCAGCGACAAGCTGTCCCTTTGATTCAATCAGATGCTCCGCTTGTAGGCACGGGTATGGAAGAAAAGGTTGCAAGAGATAGTGGCGTAGCAATTATTGCTCGTCGATCAGGGGTAGTTGATCAAGTAGACGCTACACGAATCGTTATAAGTGCCTCTGGTGATATTGAGGGAGGTGGTGCCGGTGTTGATATATATAATCTCTTGAAATTTCAGCGTTCAAACCAAAACACCGCTATTAACCAAAGGCCATTGGTTAAGGTTGGAGATGTCGTAGAAAAAGATGATATTATTGGAGATGGACCATCCACTGATCTAGGAGAACTAGCGCTTGGAAAAAACGTCTTGGTCGCCTTTATGCCTTGGAATGGTTATAACTTTGAGGATTCTATATTAATTTCAGAACGAATAGTACGCGATGATGTATTTACCTCTATACATATCGAAGAGTTCGAAGTTATGGCTCGGGATACTAAGTTAGGGCAAGAGGAAATTACACGCGACATTCCCAACGTTGGTGAAGAAGCTTTACGAAATCTGGATGAAGCTGGAATAGTTTATATAGGAGCAGAGGTTAATCCTACTGACATTTTGGTTGGAAAGGTAACTCCAAAAGGTGAATCGCCAATGACCCCGGAAGAGAAATTACTGAGGGCTATATTTGGTGAAAAAGCAGCTGACGTTCGCGATACTTCATTAAAAGTTCCCCCGGGAGTGACGGGAACGGTGGTTGAGGTAAGGGTATTCTCTCGCCGAGGAGTAGATAAGGATGAAAGAGCTCTATCTATTGAACGATCTGAGATAGAACGTTTAGCTAAAGACCGCGATGATGAGAAAGTAATTCTCGAACGTAGTTTTTATGGACGTCTTAAGGAATTATTAGTAAATCAGACTGCTACAAGGGGACCAAAAGATTCTGTAGAAGGTATTAAAATTACAGAAACAGTTCTGAGTGACTATACGCCTGGTCAATGGCGTAGCTTTTTGGTTAGTTCAGATAGGCGTATGTCACAAATAGAAGCTCTCAATAAGAGTTTTGATGAATCTATAGACTCTTTAGAAGCTAGATTTGAAAATAAAGTAGATAAACTGCAACGAGGTGATGAATTACCACCTGGTGTAATGAAGCTTACCAAGGTTTTTGTAGCCGTTAAACGTAAACTTCAACCTGGTGATAAAATGGCTGGTCGACATGGTAATAAAGGTGTGATTTCACGAATTATGCCGATTGAAGATATGCCCTACCTGGAGGATGGCACTCCAGTTGATATTGTTTTAAATCCTTTAGGTGTGCCATCACGTATGAATGTCGGTCAAATACTAGAAACACATCTTGGCTGGGCCTCTCATGGCTTGGGTCGGCAAATCGGTGATATGTTCCGGTCAATGGATTCTGCAGCTAATACTGATGGAATGCGCAATAAATTACGTGAGGTTTATGGTGGCAATATTTATGATGAAGATATTGCCGATCTAGGAGATGATGAAATCTATGAATTAGCGGGTAACCTTCGTAATGGTGTTCCGATGGCAACGCCCGTATTTGATGGAGCGACTGAAGTTGAAATAAACCAGCACTTAGATTTAGCAGGTTTAGATATTTCGGGTCAGGTGCAGTTAATAGATGGACGTACAGGTGAAAAATTTGATCGAAGGGTTACCGTTGGGTATATTTATATGTTAAAGCTTCATCATCTTGTTGATGATAAAATACACGCTCGATCTATAGGCCCCTACAGTTTGGTAACTCAACAACCATTAGGAGGTAAGGCTCAGTTCGGTGGGCAACGGTTTGGTGAGATGGAGGTGTGGGCACTTGAGGCTTACGGCGCTGCCTACACTCTTCAAGAGATGCTTACCGTTAAATCTGACGATAAGGCCGGCCGCACTAAAGTTTATGAAGCTGTAGTAAGAGGCGATGAAAACTTTGAAGCAGGTATTCCAGAATCCTTTAATGTACTTGTAAAAGAACTTAGGTCGCTAGGGTTGGATGTGCAACTAAGGCAATCCGGTGTTTGAAGTGTTTAGGTGTTTAATAATGGTTACAGAACTTCTAACAGGAGTAGACTCATGAACGAACTAGCTAATGTATTCGGCCAGCAGCAGGGTCTGCAACACTTCGACGAGATTCGTATCTCTATTGCAAGTGCGGAACGTATACGATCTTGGTCCTATGGCGAAATTAAGAAGCCAGAGACGATAAATTATAGGACTTTTAAACCAGAACGTGACGGTTTATTTTGTGCTAGAATTTTTGGACCAATTAAAGATTATGAATGCTTGTGCGGTAAATATAAACGTATGAAGTACCGCGGTATTGTATGCGAAAAATGTGGCGTAGAGGTAACTTTACAAAGTGTTCGCCGAGAGCGTATGGGTCATATAGAGCTAGCTTCCCCTGTAGCACATATTTGGTTTATGAAGTCTTTACCTAGTCGTGTTGGCTTATTGCTTGATATAACTCTCCGATCTTTGGAACGAGTCCTTTATTTTGAAAATTTTATAGTTACAGAACCAGGGCTGACTGATCTTGAGTTGCATCAACTTTTAAGTGAAGAACAATTTGCTGCTGCTCAGGAAGAATATGGCGAAGAGTCATTCACTGCCTTGATTGGTGCTGAGGCATTAAAGTTTTTGCTATCAACCCTCAATTTAGAAGAAGAGCATGCTAAATTAAGAGTTGATTTGAAAGAAACTGGATCCGAGGCAAAGAGAAAAAAATATGTAAAACGTTTAAAAATTATTGAAGCATTTATGGAATCTGGGGCTGAACCAGCCTGGATGGTGCTTGATGTTGTACCTGTTATACCGCCTGAATTGCGTCCCTTGGTACCTCTTGATGGGGGACGCTTTGCAACCTCGGATTTAAATGATCTTTATAGGCGAGTAATTAATCGTAATAATCGTTTAAAACGGCTAATGGAGCTGCGAGCACCGGATATAATCGTTCGTAATGAAAAACGCATGCTTCAAGAGGCTGTTGATGCATTGTTCGACAATGGTCGCCGTGGTCGAGTTATTACTGGTGCAAATAAACGGCCACTAAAATCTCTATCAGATATGTTGAAGGGTAAGCAAGGGAGATTCAGGCAAAACCTCCTTGGTAAACGTGTAGATTATTCAGGCCGTTCAGTAATTGTAGTTGGCCCAGAGCTAATGCTTCATCAATGTGGGCTGCCAAAAAAAATGGCACTAGAATTATTTAAGCCGTTTATCTATCATAAACTTGAATTATATGGCTACGCTACGACTATAAAAGCAGCTAAGAGAATGGTTGAGAAAACTCGACCTGAAGTCTGGGATATTCTTGAAGAAGTTATACGTGAGCATCCGGTCCTACTTAATAGAGCCCCAACTCTTCATAGACTAGGCATACAGGCTTTTGAGCCGGTCTTAATTGAAGGGAAGGCTATACAACTACATCCGCTTGTTTGCGCAGCTTTTAATGCTGACTTTGATGGTGATCAGATGGCTGTACATGTTCCGCTATCGCTCGAAGCTCAGTTAGAAGCGCGCGTTTTGATGATGTCAACAAATAATATATTAAGCCCGGCTAACGGTAAACCAATCATAGTGCCGTCTCAAGATATAGTGCTTGGTTTATATTATTTGACTTATACATCTAACGAAAATTCTTGTGAAGAAATCAAGATTGAAACTCAAAAATCACTTCAAATAGCGCTGCGTTTAGGGGAAGTCATTTTTACTGATGTAAAATCACCTAGTCTTGCAGTGGACACCTCAAATGTATCAGTGCTTAGCAAATTATTAAAAAGTGGTGAAGTTAAAGCCTATAAAATTCCTAGCTATGGATCTATGGACGAGGTTGATCAGGCGTTAGACGCGGGAGCAATAACATTACACTCTCGGGTGTTTGCCAGAATTAATACACTAGATTCTGAAGGAAATGAGGTTGTAAGACGGGTAGCTTCAACTCCTGGTCGTCTAATGTTGGGAAGGATATTACCAAAACACATTCGTGTTCCTTTTGATATAGTAAACCGGCTTTTAACCAAACGGGAAGTTAGTGAAGTCATCGACTTAGTTTACCGGCACTGTGGTCAGAAAGAGACAGTTATCTTTGCTGACCACATGATGGCGTTAGGGTTTAGATGTGCCTGTAATGCAGGCATTTCCTTTGGTAAGGATGATTTGATTATCCCTGACTTAAAAGGTCGATTAGTGGAAGATACCACCGGAAGAGTTAAAGAATTTGAACAACAGTATCAAGATGGCCTTATTACTAAAGGCGAGAAATATAACAAGGTTATAGATGCGTGGACACGTTGTACTGATGATGTTGCAGATGCAATGATGGCAGAGATGCAGCGTATAGATGAGGATGGCCAAATAAACTCGGTTTACATGATGGCGCATAGCGGTGCTCGAGGTTCGGCCGCACAAATTAGACAGTTAGCAGGTATGAGAGGGCTAATGGCTAAGCCTTCTGGAGAGATAATTGAAACTCCTATTATTGCCAATTTTAAGGAAGGACTGTCTGTACTTGAGTACTTTAACTCTACACATGGTGCTCGTAAGGGGTTGGCTGACACTGCCCTTAAAACAGCTAATTCTGGTTACTTAACCAGGCGTCTTGTTGATGTTGCGCAGGATTGCATCATAGTTGAAGAAGATTGTGGAACTAAAGAAGGGCTTACAATAACAGCCGTAATAGAAGGCGGAGATATTGTAGTTGCTCTATCAGAGCGCGTTCTTGGCCGGACTACGGCTGAAGATGTTGTTGACCCACTTACTGATGAAGTTGTGGTTAAGGGTGGCGAACTCATAGATGAGGCTCTAGCTGATATTATTGAAGCAGCTGGTATTGAAACTATTAAAATTCGTTCTGTCTTAACTTGTGAAAGTGCAGGTGGGGTATGTGGTAATTGCTATGGACGCGATCTAGCTAGGGGTACAGCAGTAAATGTAGGTGAGGCAGTTGGAGTAATAGCTGCACAGTCTATTGGAGAGCCGGGTACCCAGCTTACAATGCGTACTTTCCATATTGGTGGAGCAGCCCAAGGAGCATCGGAACAATCGAGTATAGAAGCCGCTTTTGATGCTACCGTTAAAGTCGAGAATAGAAGCGTAGTGGAAAACTCTGAGGGTGTCTTGATTGTTATGAGCCGTTATACAGAAGTAGTGTTGATTGATGATGCCGGTCGAGCCAGAGCTCATCATAAATTGCCATATGGAGCGCGACTACTAGCTGATGACGGAGCGACGGTGGAAAAGGGTCAAACATTAGTAACTTGGGATCCTTATACATTGCCAATTATTACAGAAAAGGAAGGTTATGTAGATTACGTTGACCTGGTTGAAGGAGTTTCTGTAAGAGAGTTTTTAGATGAAGCTACAGGTATTACTTCAAAAGTTGTTATTGATTGGAAACAGCAGCCTCGTGGAGCTGATTTACGTCCCCGTATTACTTTGCGCCCAAAGAAAAACTCTAAACAAGGTGAAGTTGTCACGTTAGAAAATGGTATGGAAGCTCGTTATTTTATGTCGGTTGATGCTATTTTGAATGTTGAACAGGGTCAGCTCGTACAGGCTGGTGATATCATTGCTCGTATACCGCGCGAGAGTAGTAAAACTCGTGATATTACAGGAGGTTTGCCGCGTGTTGCTGAATTATTTGAGGCACGACGCCCGAAGGACCATGCAATTATTGCTGATGGCGATGGACGCGTAGAGTTTGGTAGAGATTACAAGACTAAAAGACGTATTGTAATTGTTCCAAACGAAGATGACGCGGCGAATGGTGTAGAACCAATAGAGTATCTAATACCTAAGGGTAAACATATCTCTGTCCAGGAGGGGGATTTTGTACAGAAGGGGGACTTGCTTCTGGATGGTAATCCCGTTCCTCACGATATTTTGCGAGTATTAGGAGTTGAAGAATTAGCCAGATATCTTGTTAAAGAAGTTCAAGATGTCTACCGTCTGCAGGGTGTAACTATAAACGATAAGCATATAGAAGTTATTGTTCGACAGATGTTGCAAAAAGTAGAGATCTCAGATGGAGGTGAGACAACTTATTTGGTTGGTGAAATTGTCGATGAGATTGAATTTGATGAAATCAATGCTAAAGCTAAGAAAGAAGGATTAAAGTTAGCTTCAGCTACACCAGTTTTACAGGGAATTACCAAAGCAAGTTTGCAGACTAGTTCATTTATATCTGCAGCATCATTTCAAGAAACTACTCGTGTTCTTACTGAAGCCGCAGTTAATGGTAAGGTAGATCAACTTGTCGGTCTTAAAGAGAATGTTATTGTTGGCCGTTTGATTCCTGCTGGTACTGGGCATGTGATGAACAATGTACGTGTCAGTGCTGCGCGACGGGATAATGAGCTAGCGGCTGAAGCTGCTCAAAGACTGGCTGATCAGGAGGAGATTGAACAAGAATCTGTTCAAGAGGCTAGCGCTGCTGAGTAGATGGTTTATTAATTATATTAATAGGTTTATCCTATATTTATATCTTTAATATTTAAAATTATGCTGAAATTTGTACATTTTAGTCAATTAATTTGTTTAAATGTAAATAATGTACGTAAAAAGCTGTGAAATATTGGTTGACGGGGAATAAGCGCCTAAGTAGTATCCCCGCCGGCTATATAGGGGGGCGGTCGTAGGCACAGTTGGTCCTAAACACGACCCCGACATAAAGGAATAGGTTTTTGACACGCCTTGCGGGCTGGCGAAAAGAGTTCGTTTGAGCAAGACCATTTGTTTTGCTCTGTTTGCTGTGTTGAATCCGGTAACTGGATATACTTGGCCATATAGGCCAGAAAGACTAAAGGTAGGCTTATGCCGACTATAAACCAATTGATACGAAAGCCTCGTAAGGCTCCTATTAAACGAACTAAAGTTCCCGCACTGGAGTCCTGCCCTCAAAAAAGAGGTGTATGTACACGTGTTTACACAACCACTCCAAAAAAACCTAATTCAGCTTTACGTAAGGTGGCTCGGGTTCGTCTAACTAATGGTTTCGAGGTTACTAGCTATATACCTGGAGAAGGGCATAACTTGCAGGAACACTCTGTAGTTATGATACGCGGCGGTCGAGTAAAAGATTTGCCTGGAGTTAGGTATCATGTGATACGCGGAACGCTAGACACCCAAGGTGTTGGTGATCGGCGCCAGCGCCGTTCGAAATACGGCACTAAGCGACCTAAGTAGGGAGAGTGTAAACGATGTCACGGCGACGCAGAGCTGAAAAGCGAGAAATTCTACCAGATCCAAAATTTGGTGATAGGGTGGTGAGTAAGTTTATGAATAATGTTATGCAGGATGGTAAAAAGTCCGCTGCTGAGCGCATAGTTTACGGTGCATTTGATGAAATCACATCGCGTGGTAGTACAGACGCTGTCAAAGTTTTTCATGATGCCGTTGAAAATGTAAAACCACAAATTGAAGTGCGGTCGCGTCGTGTTGGAGGGGCAACTTATCAGGTGCCTGTAGAAGTCAGGCCGATAAGAGCGCAAGCACTAGCATTTCGTTGGCTAATTACAGCAGCTCGTGGGCGATCTGAAAATACGATGGTACAGCGGTTATCAAGAGAGCTAATGGACGCGGCGGAGAACCGTGGAAATGCTATAAAAAAGCGGGAGGACACCCATCGGATGGCAGAGGCTAATAAAGCTTTTTCTCATTATCGATGGTAAGGCCGACACATAATAACCCGTAAGGACGAGAATACTGACATGGCAACTTCCCGAAAAACTTCACTCGATAAGTATCGAAATATTGGCATTATGGCTCATATTGATGCTGGTAAAACTACAACAACTGAACGAGTTTTATATTATACTGGTCGTTCCTATAAGATTGGTGAGGTCCATGACGGCGCCGCTACTATGGACTGGATGGAACAGGAACAAGAGCGAGGTATAACTATAACTTCTGCTGCTACAACAGCCAGTTGGCGTGACCATCGAATAAATATTATTGACACGCCAGGACATGTAGACTTTACAATTGAAGTTGAGCGGTCTCTTCGAGTTTTAGACGGCGCAGTTGCGGTATTTGATAGTGTAGCAGGGGTAGAGCCACAATCAGAAACAGTATGGCGACAGGCTGATAAATACCAAGTGCCACGTATATGTTTTGTAAATAAAATGGATCGTATCGGAGCTGATTTTTATAACTGCGTAGAAATGATACAAGATCGCCTAGGTGCCGTGCCTATGGCTGTACAGCTGCCGATAGGAAAAGAAGCTGATCACCGAGGAATTGTTGATTTAATTCGTATGAAGGGTGTTGTATGGAAAGATGAAACCCTGGGTGCCGAATATGAAGATATTGATATACCCTCAGATCTAGCTGACGCCGCAGCCGAATGGCGCGAAAAATTAATAGAGTTAGCCGTAATGCATGATGATGATGCTATGGAGGCTTACTTAGAAGGAACCGAACCTGACCCTGATACGCTTGACGAGTGCATTAGAAAAGGAACTCTTTCAGGAGCATTTGTGCCGGTATTATGCGGATCTGCATTTAAAAACAAAGGTGTACAGCCTTTGTTAGATGCGGTCATTTCTTTCTTGCCTTCACCTTTGGATGTGCCGGCTATAAAGGGAGTAAAGCAAGGTACTGATGAACCAATTGAAAGGCCAAGCTCAGATGATGAGCCATTTTCTGCATTAGCGTTCAAAATTATGACTGATCCTTTTGTTGGAACACTTACCTTTGTAAGAATTTATTCCGGAGTACTTGAAGCAGGACAATCTATAGTTAACTCGGTTAAAGATAAACGAGAGCGTGTAGGACGTATGCTAGAAATGCATGCTAACGAACGTGAAGATGTTAAGATCGCGCGCGCTGGTGATATCCTAGCTCTTGCTGGCCTGAAGGGTACAACTACTGGTGATACATTGTGTGATATCAACAACCCTGTGGTTCTTGAGAGAATGGAGTTTCCTGACCCTGTTATAGAAATTGCAGTTGAACCAAAAACAAAAGCTGATCAAGAAAAAATGGGAGTAGCGCTCGCAGCTCTTGCTGCAGAGGACCCTTCATTCCGAGTTTCAACAGATCTAGAAAGTGGTCAAACAATTATTAAAGGTATGGGAGAGTTACACCTTGATATTATCATTGATCGCATGAAACGGGAAGCAAAGGTTGAGGCAAATATAGGTGCCCCTCAAGTGGCCTATCGTGAAACAATAACTAAACCTTGTGAGGTAGATTATACCCATAAAAAACAAACTGGTGGTTCTAGACAGTATGCTAGGCTAAAAGTTGAATTTTCTCCTCTTGAAGCTGGTGAAGGTTTTGTATTCGAAAGTGCCTTGCGTGGTACATCTATTCCAAGAGAATTTGTACCGGGTATACAAAAAGGGTTTCAGCAAGGCCTTGAATCTGGGGCAGTTGCGGGCTTTCCAGTAATAGATTTTCAAGCTAAATTAGTTGATGGTGCTAGTCATGATGTTGATTCTTCCGTGATGGCTTTTGAGATAGCAGCACGAGCAGCTCTACGAGAAGCATTTGAAAAAGCGGCACCTCGTTTACTAGAGCCAATCATGAGCGTAGAGGTGGTTACAGCAGAAGAGTACATGGGTGATATTATTGGTGATTTGAATAGTAGACGCGGGCAGGTTGGGGCGATGGACAATCGTGGAAATGCCCGCGTAATAACGGCAATGGTGCCATTGGCTAATATGTTTGGTTATGTAAATACATTACGTTCAATGAGCCAAGGTCGAGCAACTTATACGATGACATTTGATCACTATGATCAAGTGCCTCAGGCTGTTGCTGATGAAGTTGTAGCCAAAATGGCATAATTTAAAAATGAATTTCATAATACATGCCGTATATTAACTGACGGCCTAGTAAAGCGGAGAAAGAGGATGTCGAAGGAAAAATTTGAACGTACAAAGCCACATTGCAATATTGGCACTATAGGCCATGTTGATCATGGAAAGACTAC
>MDSW01209251.1_pt1 | contig 11428 bp, 16 predicted proteins | sample 811171 | NCBI WGS metagenome assembly MDSW01 (sample SAMN05326641, study PRJNA326480) | marine metagenome | isolation source: seawater | place: Atlantic Ocean: North West | collected 2012
ATGTTTAGATTGTTTTAACAATTATTAAAAAAATAAGGCAACCCTTCTTTGTTTTATTTTTTCGTTGTTTTTCCTTTTTTCTTTGTTTTTCCTTTTTTCTTTGTTTTTCCTTTTTTTTATTTTTTTACGTAATTGGTAGTTAGTCTGAGTCTGAGTCGCTGTCAAGACAATCCGCCCAGTTAGTGATTTTTGGTTTATATGAATTTAGCATTTCATACGCTTGCTCTAGATCACATTTAAGGACGCATGAATTCTCATTTAATGGAATTATTGCGTCTTCTTCGTCACTTGTGGCGCAGTCCGATTGTTTCTCAAATAATCTGTCTTCCTTAACAGCATCGTTAATGCCCTTAGACCATGCGCCTTGTGGTAGAGGCTTTGAAATAGCAGCATTGGTTAACAATGGCAATGGGAAGTCCTCTTCATCATGACAGTCGTCTAGAGCAAAGAACTTATTGTTATTTGTCTTTTTTGACACTGGTTTTGTTGAAACGGCAGGTCGATATTGTTTTTTCAAAACCGGTCCCCTCGTCCTGTTGTGCCTTCTCTTATTATTTTTCTGTTTTAATACAGTGCAATATTTGGTGGTATGCCCTGTCTTACGACAGTAGCCACATACTGTTGCCAGTATAGTAGGGCAAATTACTACGCCGTCCTTTCCTGGACTGGATTTTGGGTAGTGACTGCTGTATACATGATGGGGTTTTCCGGCGCTTTTACAGAATCCACAGAACTTAGATTTGGTGTGACAGCGAGACATATTAGATATTATGGTTAATGATATTGTGTTGGTATTGATTAGTGTTGAATATTGTGTTTGTATGATTATTTATTGTAGTACAAAAATTTTATCAATTTATAAAATAATAATTGAAATCGACGGATTAAAACAAAAATAGGTCTATTTTTCCTAGTTTTTTTGTTTTTTGTTTTTTGTTTTTTGTTTTTTGTTTTTTACATTAATAATGAATCTAATTTATAGATTAATCTTCTTTTTCAAATAAGTATTCTATTTTCTCCTGCTTTGTCCTCTTTATATCCATACAGTATTCGTCCAATGAATATTGTCCTTTAATATCAAATGTAGATACAAAGTAGAATACGTTGACTTTAGAAGCGAGTTGTCCTATTCTAAATATACGTGCTATTGCCTGCTTTTCAACCGCTGGATTCCAGTGAGGAGATACAAAGTATACTTGCCCGTATTGCTGTAGGTTCAGCCCATCTGATCCAGATTTAATCTGGGCCAACAGCACATCATAGCCTTTCGATTCTAAAATACTCGCCTTATTTTTAGAAGTGGTTTTACCATTAACTACTGCTACACTGTATCCCTTTGATTCTAATTTATTTTTAATAAATTTCATTTCAGCGTTATAAGTATAGAATACTAATTTTTTAATATTCTTCTTTTGCGAAACAACAGTTTCTACCAGCTTGGTTAGTTTGCTGGCAGTTATTTTATTGAAATCAGGGATCAAATCATTGCGCTCGTCTGACTCCTTTAGAATACATTTTTCCACCATTTTGGGATGAGAACACACCTGCTTTGCACGTATTAAATAAGTGAGATGACAAGTACCTATTTTGTCTATTACTGGATAGGACAGGCGAGTTTTATTCAGTTTCATACACATGATTCTAGAATGTATGTCTGACATGAGGTCCCTTTCCTCCGCCTCTGGGGTTACCTTCACAATATCAACCTTCAACTTCGGCATTTTAATTTTGACATCTTTTTTGGTGCGAACAAGCATGATACTTTGAATGTATTCTCGCTGGTCTTCTACGTCAGTGTTTTTATCGAGAACGCCTTCTCCTTCTGGAAATTTAAGCAATTTACATAAATTTAAAACATCAGACCATGAGTTCTGAATGGGCGTACCGGTCACCATCCACTTAATTTTGGCGTCCAATTTCAAAGCATTTTTGAAGTTTCTAGTAGTCTTTGTCCTCATGTTGTGGGCCTCGTCGTAAATAACTCGACTCCACCTTACTTCCTTAATGACCGACTTCAACATTCCATAGGTGGTGATGAAAATCTTACTCGATAACTGCTGCTTCTGCTCTTCTATGTCATAGTTCGATGTAAACATCTTAGCGGCGGCCCCATGGAATATAAAGGGTGTTTTCTTAAGCAATAGTTTGATTTTACTCTTCCATTGAGATATCAGAGACTTTGGAACAACAATGAGCGTGTTGGGCTGAGGGTTGAGCTTGATACATGATATCATCATCATCGTTTTCCCCAATCCCATTTCATCGCATAGAAGACCTCCACCATAATCGTCCGACACTTTTTCTCTATTATAACACCATTCAAAACCTTCTACTTGATGCGACTTCACATCATAATTACTGGCGTTTACAAATTCTGTAAATTTGGAAGTGATTGTAGACATAGTTTTTGATAGGGGTATTTGTAGTTAATTATTGTATTGTTTAGTTTTATTAATAATTAATTGTAGTACAAAAAAATTTTCAATTTTAATTCTCATAGGGTTAGGAGGAGGGTTATTGACATATTAAATTGCCGTAAATTAATTATTAATAATATTAATTTAATAATAAAACAGTAATACAATTAATAAAATGAATTCATCCAACCCGGTTATTCGTGCTAAAATGCAAAAAGTATTAGAAAATATCGAACAATTTGATGTGTTTTGTTTCCCGAAATTTAATGATTTCCTGATGAAAAATCAAGGAAGGGACACTGAATATTATATAAACAATATTGAATTCCATACATTTACGAAGGAGTCCTTTGAATATTTGATAAATCAAATCAACACATATAAAAATACATACCACAATATGGGACCGTTTATCAATAAAGACGGGCGATGGTATAGCGATCAAAAACATCCTGAAAATTTGGAGCAATTAATCAACTCACAACAAAATGAGATCAATGATTTGAAAAATTTGCTTAAAAGATTGCATCCAAATATTGATATATCAAAATGTATTGTTTCGAATAGTTAATTCCTTAAGGAATTCGTCCAGCTATAATAAGAGTTGTCTATAATAGACCCCTGAACCCCCGCAATCGGGACATGGCTATTGATTGTTGTTCTATAATTTGTTGAAATCAGAGACTGTGGGTCAGAGACAATGTTTTCCTCGATTTCTTCCACTATTTTTTTTAATTCGACGCACAGTTCTTTTGTTTTTGTAATTTTATTTTCCCGTTCACTCATATTTTTCTTTTACATTATTAAAGAAAAATATGTTAATTGTCGAACCCATCAAATTCCGCAAGCAATACAGGGTCAAACACACCTCCTGGTGGGACGCCATAGGTTTGTATATAGAGTAAATAACGAACATCGATGGATACATCGGCTTCAACTACCGCGCGAATGACTTCTGGTGCCGTCCGCGGCAATAAATTTCCACCCAATTCATCTACCCTTTCTTCCAATCTCTGGATTTCCTCCGATAGAATCCTAAAATCAGTGCGACCTTTTGATGTTATTCTTAATATAGAAATTCCTATACTCGCTAAATAACTTGTATCACTATCAGACATGTATTTGTTCAAATTATTCAAAACATTTGTGTAGTTAGTAAGTATGTAATTATCCAAATCTGCGGTATTGTTGTTCAAATAATCCGTTATAAATTGCGGCTTTACATTGATATCAATGTACGACTGTAATTTTTGGACCAGTGCCGAATTTCCTCCTCCGCCTCCACTTATAAACCCTACGGTGTTTTGATTTTTTGTAATTAAATTTTGTAAGACGCCAACTGAAGAAGACTTTCGCGGCATATATAATCCAACGACATATTATTATTGTTTGATTTACTGGGTTAGGTTGGTCCTGGGAAACTGGAATAACTTATTTTTTGCGTATATTAATTTATTATTTTTAAAATGAGAACCGGTTCCCTTGAGTGTTGCCACCGCATTATTACTAACATCTGTATGCAAATATGTGTGTGTATTCACAAAATAATCGGTACTCATTCCGCAATCGTCTTCCCCGCCTCTGGTGTGTGTATAAGGCCAGTTTGTACCTCCCAACATTTCACTGTTTTCGACTGGATTGTTCGAAGCATCTAGCTGAACGCCACTGTAGTCTACAATGGTGACATTCCAATCGTCTATCGTGTGGGGAATTATTTTATTTTTAGAACTATCTAAATAGGTGATATAATTACAGCTTAAATCAGAACAATTGTTGTACCCCTTTATGGTAGATAAAAATGTATCGTAGTTCTTTACTTGTGTTATTTTAGTATTGGAATCTGACATAATTATATGCTGATTATTATTGCGTGAACGATATAAGTAAGTATCTTTTTTTTGTTTTGTATGAGTCGATGAGGACATCGATTCATCATTTTTTCCAAACATGGAGGCGTTCATTTATATATATGATGCGATTATGTTATGATTTTTAGTGAAAAAATAATATATAATACAACACACGGTAAATAATATACATTTTTTTATACATAACTAGTAAATGTTCGCTACCTACGATTTAGAGAAATGGCCGTTGGTCTATGTTAATATGGTGGGAGACATTAAAACCTACATTGATTACAAACAATTCACATCTAAGTGGATGGGGTTGTATAATAAATTGGAACCATTTACCATGCTTTTTGACGCCACCAAATTTGGGGATGTCAGTATGTTTTATGCCCTTAAGATGGCGATGTTTATCAAAAAAATAAAGCGGAAACGTCCTCAATATTTACAAAAAAGTATAATTATGTTGGAAAGCAAATGGTTGAAACATTTAGTGGGATTGATGTTTTTTATGGAAAGTCCAGCTGCCCCTGTGTACGTATACTACAAAGATGAATTTGGAGAAAAATCGATGGATGATTTGCTGTCGAATATCGAGTCAAATAAGGTGGATGAATTTCACATATACAGACCGTCTACATCATGGTTCGGTTGATGTTATTCTTACAGTTTTTTATATTTACATAATTTATGGGAGCAGGTATATTACCATTCACTATCCATAAAGGAAAAGTTTTATTTTTGTTTGGGAGAGAAAACAAAGATAAATATAAAAACAATCCTCCAAAAAAAGGATTATGGTCTGATTTTGGAGGCAGCAGAGAGGGAAACGAGTCGTATTTACAAACGGCAATCCGGGAAGGCTTTGAAGAAACATCTGGGTTTTTGGGAGATAAGGAAGACGTTGAAAAAACGATTGGCGAAAAGTGCATTAAGGAAATAGAGCATCATAAATACAAAACATTCGTTGTTTATATCCCGTATGATGATAAATTGGTTGGAAATTTCAGAAGACAGTTTCTTTACGTGAAAAAACACAATACGGAATTATACAATACAAAAGGATTGTATGAAAAAGATATGATAAAATGGGTTCCTTGTAATAATTTACGGGAATTCAAACACCATGTTAGGGTATTTTATAAAGGCATTTTAAGCAAGCTTATACGACAATTTTAATAACCAAAATGCTGTGGGTTTTCCATTAGTCCATTGCCGGCGGTTGCGTCGATTTCAACTGATTTAATAGGGTTTTGTTCGAGTGATGATTTGACTGGATTTACACTATAAATATTATCGGGCTCATAAATAGAGCTTCCAAATTTACCACGGTACAAATCCTTACCATCCCCTACAACCAATTCTTGTTGTTGTTTTTCAGACGACATGCGGGCCTTGGCCTTGTGGAAGAAGTCAATGTGTTCTATCATTTGATAGGTCGATTTCAAAAATCCTTTTCTACAGTGAGGGCATATCCTGACAACTGGCATTTAATATTATTAATATAATAATTTTATATTAATAATTCATTTATTCAAATTAATGTATTGTTTGATAGGAGGATAATTACACCAATGTTACTGTTATTTTCCATATATGAGCGTCAAATACATTTCTATTGCCGCTGATATCAGTAGTCTGTTGTGTTAAATTAAAAGAATTGTTTGCTGGGTTACCCATCCATCCATACGAGCCTTCGGACGGGACTCCCTCCGACAATGAACCTCCTGGGAATATATGAAACAACTTCAGATCGTTCAGTGTACCATTCTGATTTCCACTTGCGTCAGTCAATGCTTCAAAATCTAAATTAAGAAAATTTCTAATATAAAAATTGATTTTATCCCCAGGCAAGAATGGTAATTTATAAACAAATGTTTTATTGTCTTGTTGGGAACCGCTCAAGTCCGACATTTCTATTATCTTTTGTCGTCTCGTTGGATTATTGCTAATATCGGCAAACATTTGTTCGTAGAATGACTTTAATATTATATTCGCCACACCGTCCGTAACGTTCTGAGACACATCAATGCTTGTATCCACACCATTTAATTTTTGCGATGAAATTGATATCTCAGCGTTGGCAGACACATCGCCTCCAAATGTCTCATTTATCTGTGAAGCCAGCACATAAATATTCGCATCTCCTTCCAACGAATTTCTTAAAACGCCTTCGTCCTTCACAAAGGTTTGCGACAACGGGTTTCCAAGTAAATGCGTACACAACACACGAAGCATGCATTCGGCATAAGAAGTCCCCGCTATTCCAGTCAATGCGGACGTGTATAAATTTTGAGACGGGTCCTGACCCGCAATAGCTGGACCTATTGGAACATTTTTAGTAGCGTCTGTTGCTACATGTATTAAACTCGATGTTTTCAACAATGTTCTAGCAATAAACTCGCTAAAATTAGACACATAATATTCTTGATTTGTTTCGCTACCACCATTGTCTGCCCTCGCCCAGAATAATTTATCACCCCCGCTAGCGTCCCCTATCAGAAAAATATTTTCCAACCTAGAGGCGGATACGTCGGTAGTATCGCATATCCATGTTAAATGATTTTCTACCAAATCTTCAGCCGGGACTTCTCCAAATAAGGTGAGATTTCCACACACATCGAATATAATTGGTATTTCAAAAATAAGATTTCCGCTCATTTGTATATAAATTATAACTAGATAATTATAACCAAAATTTATAACAAATAATTACAATCAAAACAATTAATCCACTAAAACAAATATATTCCATATGCTGTCTTTTATGTTGTGTATTTCGAGCGATGGCGGGGTTTTTATAAGACACTGGAATTTTAATATAAAATGTTCTTCTTTCAACAGTTCCTTCAATTCGTTTAATGGTTGATCGTTGGTGTAAGTTTCTATACTCAAGAAACGATGGATCATATTGTCAATTTCCTCTTCAATTGCGGATGATAACATAGACATACCATTAAATGGTTCTGTCATATTTGGCACTCCGAATATACTATGTGAAAGTACACACGAATAATGTTCTTGCAATGATTGGACCATTGGAGTGTAATTCAGCCCTTCGGTTATATTGTTGAACTTATAAGTGATTGCCTTTTTTATATTGTTGAAAAGCTGTGTAGTGTACTTATAATTCACTCTAAAATAATTATGGTCGATGTTTAAATATTTGCTACTGGTGGTGAATGTTTTTCTTAATAAATCACCGTCTATTGTTTTGATCGATTCCAAATCGAATACATCAACATCTCTCCCTGATATATCTTCTTGAGTGGGAGAGATGTTTAATTTCAATATAGAGGGGTTAGGTTGAAGAAATGGGTGCGTTTTATTTGATATTTTGACACTCATTATATATATATTTGTATTTGTATTTCATTATTTTTCGTACAAAATATCGAACTCCAGTGCAAATGAAAAATCATTGTAATTCATGTCTATCTCAGTACCATATTCATCTATCAATTGAATGTGTAATTTGTCTATGTTTACTGGTCCAAAATAGTGCCGTTTTTTTGTTATTTTATCCGACGGGTCGTCGAAAAGAACCGCGCCCTTCCCTTCGCGCATGGGTATTCGTGCCAAAATATGCTTCCTTAAAAACGAGTTTTCATAGAGAATAGTACAAACGTCCTGTGTCGTGTTTTTGAAGTCATCCACGCAAAGAAATACATATTTGCACCCTGCTAAATCAACGGTGCCTTCAGCGGTATATGATTTTTGTCCCTTGTAATATTTTTTTCTAAAACCCAACAACCAACCCAACGATTTCATGGGGGGCGCGGTATGATGGACCAAATTACTAAAATCGAGCTCCAGTATATCTCCATCGCTATTGCCAGAAATGGTTGCTCTCATGGTGTTTGCGTCTATTGAGATAGAACATCCGGCATAAGCAAGCGCTCTCTCATTACTGTCTGAACCAACCAGCGATGCCTCAAGTCCCGTAGAATTATAATTTCCACTGGGAACCCTAACCGTGGTTGTTACGCTGTCGCCTGTTTTGGGTATTTTGGTTATCTTAAATCCATTTGTCCCCAATGTTTCTGATATAACATGCTGTATATTGGCGATTTCCAACGACGACATTTTCATTGATATTACATTTTTCAGCGGTGTTGCCAAATTTATAGTAAAATTGGTGCTTTTTGTAGTGAAATAATTTTTTCTAAATTTGGTATCAATACTCAACTGGCTGGTTACAATGTTGCGTTTTAAATCATTCACTACGCCCGGATTAACGGGACTAATAAAAATGGACTCCAATTCTTTATCCTTTCTGTCTTGAACCACTGAGGCTAATTTCTTCATGTCCTGCTGTAAATCAGTGATGGAGTATGACTCATCGTTTATACCAGCTAAATTATTGTCACCCTTAATGTTTAATTTATCTTTCAATGCAAATTTAATTCGTTTTATGAAATCAATTATTTTACTCTTTTCCTCCAAAGCAATGTTTAGTTTCGAAATCAGGTCTATCTTTTCATTTATTTTTTGATTTAGTTGATAATTGTCATACTCTTCATTGTCTGGAAGACGTATAAATAATTTCATATCGTTTATGGTGTAATTATCAATATTTAGATCAACGTTTAATTTATCTATGGTAGTATTTGGGTTAGGACGAAGGTGTTTTTGTTCTGCCTTATTAATATTACTATATTTATTGCCTATTTTCATTTATAATAAAAAAATATTATATTAATCATTTACTAATTTAATATTTTAATTAAGTTTTTCTTTTCTTATTTTTCTTTTCTTATTTTTTACTTTTTAGATGATGATATATTAATTAAGGGAGGTCAATAGTAATTAACAATGCTTTTGAGTGTATTCGGCCATTTCTTTCTCGTAGCGCTCCTTATCCTTTGCGTTCTGTGTTTCATGCTTCTTCTTCTTATCTGGCTTTAGTTTTTTCCACATTTGACCCAATTCTTTGGCAATTTCTCCAATATTTACCTTTCCTCCCTTCTTCCTGGCCTTATCGAGCAAAGCAGGACGCTTTTCATCACAGAAGAAGAAGTATGCCGATTTCGGCTTCTTAGGAAGATTCTTATTTTTCTTCGCCTTCATCTTCATCTTTTCACCAACAAATTTTTCCATCAATTCATTGATTTTATCAGATTGGCCTAGCTCTAGGCAAACAGCACGCAACAGTGAGGCATGGGATTCATACCAGTTATCGTATAGACTTACAGTATTATTATGAAATAGTAGACTCATGATTATTATAGTTTATCTACTATTATTATTTTTAAATCAATTTTATTTAATTCATTAACTTTTACAAAAGTTTTGTAAAAATAGCTTTAAAATATATATTTTGTTATAAATTATATTCGTGCACTTTCATATAAGGATCATATGGGCGATAAAAACTTAAACGAGAAACAATGTATTGATGATGATTTTCAAGAAATGTTACAGGAATACAACAAAGAAACAATGCGTTTAAATTTAGAACAAAAAGAGATTAAAAAAAAAGAAGATGATGAATTTTTAGAATTGGTTTATAAAACAGGCGTTCCAGTATACTATAATAATAGAATCACAATATTGGATAAAAAAACTAATAAAATCATCGATGTTAGCGGCATTCATCATAGATGATTTCTTATTATTTCAGGTCTGTAACGCTGTAGCAATTCAACAGTTCTGTTCGCGCGGTAGTTTTTATGTTTAAACATTCCTGTGCGGTTATTTGAACGTTGTCTATCATTGCTTTTAATCCTTGTTTTGCATCAACATTATTTTTATTTAATAACAATGCTTTTTGAAAATTCTTAGATATCAATGCGTAATCGGTCGAACTATTTGATTGTAATGTTTTCGCTTCATTGAAATATTGAGTCGAATCCTTATGTTTTAAATAGTGCTTGTAATCAGAATACTGGTTATGAGACATTTATATATATATATAAAATTTATTATAATTACAATAAATTTTATTTGATTTTGAATGAATTATTTACACAATGGACTGTATATCATCATTACAAAGCAAAGGATTGGGAATAACATTAATGATATCGTCAATAATTTAAATGGAATGTAAGCCATAAATGTCACACAAGCAAAACATTTTGATTTCTTTCTTTCCTTAATATGGTCCTGATTAACCGTATAGGACACGAATACGTTATCGTATATATCGTCTGCTGATTCTGGTAGATATTTGAAATACATTTCCTCGAATTCATTATCTAAATTCATTAAAAATTCCATCGCAACACAGTTCAACACCATGTCGTAGATATTGTCTTCTTTAAAAATGATCCATAAATTAGCGACGTACACAAACAAATTAAATCCAAATTCTTGGAACGTGTCGATCATCACTAAAATATCGATGGACGGGGTTAATTTTTGTAGACGCGTCCTGTCCGTTAAATTATCCCACAGGAAAAATGATCTCACAAAATAGACGGACGAAGCGCCGAACATAATTAGTTTCTTTTTCCAATTGGATTCATTGGGACATAATTTACCGTCGTAGGCGTCTACTTCGTTTGCCACCATTGCTATATAAATAGACCATTGGGCTACAAAGATGATTATTGGCAAGGCAGCCAATAACGAAAAAACATGGCTACAGTAGAACGCATTCTTTTCCTTTAATTTTTCATTTCGGTAGCCCCTTGTCAAGTGGTATTTAAACAGAGAAAACATGCCGAATTTTGGGTCTGTCATAATAATTTCCACCTTTTCGCTTTGCGTAAGATTAGGCTCTTCCAGAGTAAACCCTCTTGAAGGAGTAGTACAATCGGGTATTATTTTTTTACTGTGTTCTGTTCCTATTAGTAAATCGTCGTGCATTTTGGCACGTAAATGATTCATTAAAAAGGTTATATTATCGCCTAAAATATTTTTTACATCAATCATATGTTCTTTAAATATAGTACATTTGCTCTTCTCAGAAGGTATTAGTATTCCGCTCATTATTATGTAAAATTTTCAAAATACTTTTAACTTATTTCATTAAATAAATTACATAAAAAGATAGTTACAATAAGGTTTATCAAATGGACTCTTACTCTTGTATGAACGATATAGATTATGCTTCAAATATTAAGGCCAACGGAGGAATAGGTGGAATAAGTGGAGACATGATAACCATATATTTTTATGTGATTTTGTTCTTCCTTGTTTGGGGAGGAATACTTA
>MDSW01005621.1_pt1 | contig 11427 bp, 12 predicted proteins | sample 811171 | NCBI WGS metagenome assembly MDSW01 (sample SAMN05326641, study PRJNA326480) | marine metagenome | isolation source: seawater | place: Atlantic Ocean: North West | collected 2012
TCCCTGGCTAGACGCTGTTATTCCAAAGCTTTATCACATTTGGCGAATAACATTAAATATAGAAAAAAAATATACAGCAAATATTTATAAATATAAAAATGAACAATTTATTTCTGATAATTTTTATGAGATGAAATATTATGAAAATCTGGATTTTAATAGATGGATTGTTAGCAAAACTATAGCTTATCAAAATAGGATAAAATATAAGGAAAAAAAATTAACATTTCATAAAAAAAAAGAAAAAAAATTTTTTCCAATATTCCATTATTTTTTAATATTTTTATTTAAATTTTTTTCTAAAATTTTTAAAACAAAAATTATGGTAAATCGAATTCAACTTAATAAATTGGATTATATATTTTTAAATTTAAGACTAGGACAATTCCCCTTTTTTTGGTTAAACAAACCTCTTAATAAAATAGAAAAAATAAATATAGAAAAAAGAAGATTAATTTTTTTAGAAAAAAATAAAAAAAAAAATTTTATTAACTTTGTTAAAACTATTTTACTATATATTACTCCAAAAAATTATTTAGAAAATTTTGATAATATAAATGAAAATGTTAAAAAATCTTACTGGCCTAAAAAAACAAAATTAATAATGACAGCTGTTTCTTATTGGTTTGATGATTTTTTTAAAATATGGGCGGCCAATCAGACATTGAACGATTCTAAATATGTTATTTTTCAACACGGCGGCAGGATGGGTACGGAAAAAATTATTTCAAATGAAGATGCTCAGATTAAAATTGCTGATAAATTTATAACATGGGGATGGAAAGATAAAAAAGAAAAAAAAATAATACCTTTTTATTCTATGCTGATATCAAATTTAAAAAAAAAAAAATGATTATACTAAAGCAAAAGATATTTATTTTTGTCAAAATATTTATCCTAATTATTTTTCGCATTTAGATGGCAATCCAATAACTTTTAAAGATAAAATATATTTTACAAAAAAAGCTAACGAAGTATTTAATAATTTAGATTCAAGTTTAAAAAAAGAATATGTGATAAGATATTTAAATTCAGAATCACAAGGTAATATTTGCCATTCTTCTTTAATAAATAATAAAATTAGACAAGATAAAGGAGATGAAAGTTTAGATAAAGTTTTAGAAAAGGCTAGAATCTTTGTTCATGATCAAGACAGAACAACCTTCCTAGAAACGTTAAGTTCTAATATCCCTACTTTGTTAGTTCTTAAAAAAGATTATTGTAAAAAAAGAAGAAAAGAATCGCGTAAATACTATAAGGATTTAGAAAAAGCTAAAATAATACACACCAACTCAATATCTTTAAGCAATTTTATTAACAAAAATTATTCTTCAATTGACAAATGGTGGAGTAGTGAAAAAACGCAAAAAGCTAGAAGTAATTTTTGTAGATACTACGCAAAAAAAACAGAAAAGCCAGTTCAATCAATAATTAACTTAATTGAAAAAATCTAGAACTGTTTTTATAAAAAATAGAAATTAAAATGATAAAAATTTAGGTACTTTTAGTATAAAATAAACGAAAGGAAAAAAATGATTAAAATTGGTTTAAATGGATTTGGCAGAATAGGAAGAATTGTTGCAAGAATACTATCAGTTAGAAAAGATTTCAAATTAGTTGTTATCAACGAAATAGATGATGATATTAATAATCTTGCGTACTTATTAAAGCACGACTCGATTTATGGTAAGTTTAAACAAAATATCAAAGTAAAAAATAATTATATTTTAATAAATAAAAAAAAAGTAAAAGTTTTTTCCAAAAAAAGTATAGAAGAAGTACCTTGGAAAAAATTTAATGTTGATGTTGTTATAGAAGCAACCGGAGTTAGCAAAAATGTTTCAGGAGCAAAAAAAGTTGTTAAAAGTGGTGGCGTTCCTAAAGTTCTGATAACCCACTCTCCAAAGAATGTTGATTTTACAATGATTTTAGGGGTGAACGAGAAAAAATATAATTTTAAAAAACATAATATTATAAGTAGCAGTATCTGTGATGCATCTGCTATTGCGCCCGTGCTTAAATCTATTGATACCAATTGGGGTATCGAAAATGGTTATGTAACGACGTTACATCCTCGATTGTCTTATCAAAATCTATTAGATGGATCGTTAAAATCTGTTTCTAATCCAGGTCATAGTTGGAAAAATTATTCACTTGGAAGAGATAGTATTGCAAGTCTTATTCCAAAAAAAACAACCGCAGTCAAAGCTATTACAGAGTGCATGCCTGAACTAAAAAATAAAGTTGCCGGAATGTCCTTTAGAGTTCCAACATCAATAGTTTGTGCTTCAGATTTAACAATTAAAGTTAAAAAAAATGTATCTATTGAAAAAGTAAAAAATCTTTTTAAAAATTTATCTAGTACAAAAGGAAAAATTTATGAATACGAAAAAGATACATTGGTATCTATTGACTTTTTGGGCACAACAAAATCAGTAATTGTAGATTCTAATTTCATAAACGTAATTGATTCTAAATTGATAAAGATGATTATTTGGTATGATAACGAATGGGGTTACAGCAACCGAGTTGTTGATATTGCTAAATTAATTCTAAGTAAGAAAATATAAATTTTTACTAAATGAAAAAATACACTTTTATATCTCAAAACAATAATCGATTTTGGATAGAAATTAATTCTGATAAAGTTTTTAAATTAATTGGCTCAATTTTTGAAGATGAACCAAAAAAAGAAGAAATTAACATAAATAAAGATAATTTAAATTTTTCAATACCGTTTGACAAAAATAAGGTTATAGGTTTAGCCTATAATTACAAAAGTTTAGTTAAAAAAAAAAGTGAATTTGATGAACCATTAGTTTTTTTAAAATCAAATACAGGATTAATACCTCATCATGGAGAAATAATTTATCCAAATTTTGTAAAAAAAGTTTGGATAGAAGCAGAATTATGTATAATTATAAAAAAAGAAGGAAAAAATATTGATATAGATAAAGCAGAAGAACACATATTAGGTTATACCTGTGGAAATGATGTAACTGCTGAAAATATCCATAAAAGAGACTGGCATCTAGGTCGCTCAAAAGGATTAGATACTTTTGCTCCTATAGGCCCTTATTTATTTAAAGAATTAAAAACTAAAGACCTACAAATAAGATCATTTATTAATGATAAAAAAACACAAGAAAGCAGAACTAGTGAAAGAATATTGGATGATAAAGAATGTGTATCTTTAGTTTCAAAATATTTTACTTTATTTCCGGGGGATATAATTTTTACAGGCACGCCAGCTGGAGCAACAGATGCTATAGTAAAAAAAGGAGATAAAGTAACTATTGAAATAGAAAAAATTGGGAAACTTGTAAATAGTATAAAGTAAAATAAATTTAAAGATGAAACAGGTTATAGTTATACCAGCAAGAATGAAAGGTACAAGGTTACCAGGAAAACCTTTAATAAAAATTTTAGGAAAAGCTGTTATACAGCATGTTTGGGAAAAGTGTGCTGAAGTAGTAGAAAAAAAAAATATATTTATTGCAACTGAGGATGAAGTAATAGTTAAATATTGTAAAGAAAACAAAATTAATTGTGTTTTGACTAAACCAGCTGAAACAGCAATTGATAGAATAAAATATTTTAGTGATCAAGTGAAAGCGGATTCTTATATTAATATTCAGGGCGATGAGCCAATAGTAAATACAAAAGATATTTTAACTTTAATTAATTATAATAAAAAACATCCAAGCAGAGTAGTATTTGGTAAGGCAAAAGCAAATTTAGAAGAATTTAACGACTATTCAAAAGCCAAGGTAGTTTGCGACCCTGAAGGTAGATTACTTTATTCTTCCAGAGCAGGAATACCTTTAAATAACAAAGGTAAATTTGTAACAGCGGAGCGGGCAATTTGGTTATATGCTTTTAACAAAAGTGCACTAGATAAGTATAATTCTTATTCTAAAAAAACATACTTGGACATGTTAGAGGATAATGAAATAATTCGCTTTCTCGAAATTAATATACCAGTGTATTGCGTTGATATGATTGGTGATAGTTGGGCAGTCGATGAAAAAAAAGATTTGAAGATTGTTGAAGAGCGTCTAAAAAAAAAATAATACAAAATAATATGAAAAAAATATTTATTACTGATTATTTTGAAGAATGTGCTATTGAAAAAGAGATACTTAGTGATAAGGCTGAAGTTATTTGTTTAAATCAAAAAAATGAAGAAAAATTTCCTAACGAAATAGAAGAAGCGGATGGAATCTTAGTTTGGCATAGCGAATTAACTGAAAAAACTTTCAAAAAACTTAAAAAATGTAAAGCAATTGTAAGGTATGGAGTAGGGTACGATAATATTGATATTAAATCAGCCAATAAATTTGGAATAGATGTGGCAAATACCCCGGATTACGGAATAGATGAAGTGGCCGACACTACTTGTGCAATGATCTTAGTGCTCGCTAGAAAAATATTTTTATATAACAATAAATGTCAGTTTTACGAAAAGGGTTGGCAAGAAAACGTATTAAATGAAAATATTATTGATTCTACAAAAAGAAGTAATGAACATAGTTTAGGTATTATAGGAGCAGGAAGAATAGGATCTGCCGTCGCGATGAGGATGAAATCATTTAAAATGAAGATAGGTTTTTATGATCCATATGTAAAAAGCGGTTATGAGAAAACTTTAGGGGTAGATAGATATGATAGCCTTGATAATCTTATTAAAAAATCAACTATTATATCAATTAATGCTACATTAAATAAAGAAACCAAAGGAATGGTAAACAAAAAATTTATTAATAAACTTACCAATCATTCAATTTTAGTTAATACAGCCAGAGGAGCAATCGTTGACAAACTTGATACTTTATACGAAGGAATAAAAAAAGAAAAATTAGGAGGAGTCGGGCTAGATGTTTTGCCAGATGAGCCACCATTAAAAAGTGAAAAGTTAATTAAGTCTTGGAAAGATAAAAAAAATCCAATTAGTAATAAAATATTAATCAATCCTCATGCTGCCTATTATTCTTCCAGATCAGTCAAAGAAATGAGAATCAAGGCAACTGAAAATATATTTAGATCTATTAAGGGTTTAAAACTTAAAAATATTATAAAAGTAAATTAAAAAATTACCTTTATCAATTTTTCAAATCCATTAAAAAAATACATGTCTGCAAGTAATTTTAATAAGAAAATTAAATATTGGGACAAGACCCGTGACTTATATACAAGCTGGGCAGCAAATTCAGAGCTAAGAAAGTATTTTGCTAACAATTTAACCTACGAAGGTTTTTCACTTTGGTGGATAACAAAATTATGTAATAAAGATAACACCGCTTTCAATAAATGGTACTACCGGCTAAAATCATATCTTTTTGAAAATGAATACGTTAAGTATAATGCATCATTATCAATTTTAATAATCTTCCTAAAATTATTTAAAAATTTTTCAAGGGATATAATATTTACAATTATTATTAAAATATTTTCATTTACAAGATTTAAAAAAATTAATAGAACTAATTGCTTCTATTCTATTGAAAATGATTTAACTAAACCAAATAATATATGTTACGATAGAATTTATAGTACCGCTCCCTTAAAACACAAAAAAAATAAAAATTTTCACCTTGTTAATATAGATAATGGTAAAGAATTTTTTATTAATTTTTTTTCCTATCAAAGAAAATTTAAATCTATGGGCATACCACATTTTGTTGCAAACGAATTTATTAATTTACCAGAAATTATAAATATTCACATAAAAACTTTAAAATGTTTTTTTAAATTAGTTTTTTATTTACGTTCAAAAAAAAATATATTTAAAATTAAAAATAAAGATTGTAAAAATATTTTGGAGCCACTTTTATTATCTTCATTTTCAGGCGATATTCAAACATCACTTATAAACGCTTTATCAATTAAAAATTTTTTAACTAAACAAAAAGTTCGTTTATTTATAAGTTATATCGAATTTAATCCTAAGAGCAGATCAGTCTATTATTTTGTAAGAAAAGCTAATAAATTTATTAAAATAATTTCATATCAACATAGCTATTGTAATAAAAACGTTTTACCTTATTACCATAGAGCAAATGAGTTTACGAGCAATTCTGAATTAGAAGGAAAATATTATTCTCCTTCGCCTGATCATTATTTGGTGCAAGGCAGGCAGTTTAAAAACTTATTATCTCAATATTTTAAAAAAAAAATAAAAATAGTTGGTGCTTTAAGATACGACCTAACAGTTTTTAAAAGTTTAAAAAATAATAAAAAAAATACACGCAAAATATTAGTTTGCACTTCAATTGGTGATGAGGAAATGCTCTTAAATTATATAAATAATTTAAAAGATAAAAATTATCATTTTATCTTGTGCCCTCACCCCTATGTTAAAACTGCGACTGAAAAATTATTTAAAAAAAATTTAAATGAAAAAGTAAATTTATATACTTCCAACAAACGAGCTTTTGATCTTTTAAATGAAGTAGATTTTGTATTATGTGGTCTTTCAAGTTTGGCTTTTGAAGCTATGCTTTGTAATAAACAATCTGGTAGAGTTATGGATCCTAATTATCAATATATTTATGATCTAAATGATGGAACCAAAGTGTTAAAAAACTATCAAGAAATACCAAAATTAAAAATAAAAAATATAAAGAAAAAATATATTAGTAAATCAAAATATTTATTTTTTAAACTTGACAACAAAACCTATAAAAGATTTTGGAAATATTTAAATTCAATAAAGTAGTTCTATGAAAAATAAAAAAATTTTAATTATAGGCGGCGCAGGTTTTATAGGTCATTATCTTGCTAAAAAATGTATAAAAAATAATTATACAGTAACAAGTCTTTCATTAAATAAACCTTCCAAAGAAAGAAAAATTAAAAAAGTCAAATATATAATTTGTGATGTCTCTAATAATAAGGAATTAAAAAAAAAAATTAAAAAAAGTTTTGACATAGTAGTTAACCTAGGCGGGTATATAGATCATATTAATAAGTCTAAAACTTATAGAGCGCATTATTTAGGGTGTAAAAATTTAACTAATCTTTTTTGCAAAACAAAGATTAAAATTTTTATTCAAATAGGAAGCTCTTCGGAATATGGAAAAATAAAATCACCACATAATGAAAATGCGCTATGTAAACCAACTGAAATTTATGGATATTCCAAATTATCTGCAACAAAATTTCTTATGAAATTTAAAAAAAAACTACCTTTTGTGATTTTAAGATTTTATCAAGTTTATGGACCTAAACAGAAAACTAATAGAATGATTCCGCATGTTGTAAGTTGTGCTAAAAAAAATTTATCCTTCGACTGTTCTGAAGGAATACAATCTAGAGATTTTCTTTATATTGATGATGCAGTTGAGGCTATATACAAATGTTTTAATACAAAAGCTATATTAGGAAAAATAATCAACATTGGATCTGGAAGATTGGTAAATATTAAATATTTGATTAAATATATTGTTAAAAAAATAGGAAAAGGTAAACCAAATTATGGAAAAATTAAATTAAGAGCTGACGAGCCTTTAATTAGTTTTCCAAGTATAATCAGATCTAGAAAATATTTAGGCTGGAAAGAAAAAACTTCTTTTGAAATTGGCTTAAAAAAAACTATAAACTATTATAAATGATTCATAAAACTGCAGTAATACTATGTGGAGGAAAAGGCACCAGGTTAGGAGCTTTAGGAAAAAAAATACCAAAGTCCTTAGTTAAAATTCATAAAAATCCTATAATTTGGTACATTATAAAAATTTTACAAAGAAACTCTTTTAATCATTTTATATTACCAATTGGCTACAAAGGAGGCTTAATAAAAAAATATTTTAAAATAAATAAATCATTTAAAGATCTAAATATAGAGGTTGTGGAAACAGGAAAAAATACACCTATTGCAGAAAGAATTTACAAAATAAAGAATAAAATAAAATCTAAAAATTTTATATTACTTAACGGCGATGCTATTTTTGATTTTAATTTAAAAAAAATTTTTAATAAACATTCAAATCTTAAATTTGATATAACCTTTATTGGGTGTGCAGCTAAACTTAATTTTGGTATAATAGCAAAAGAAAACAATAAAATTGTAAATTTTATAAGAGACGTTGAATTTAATTCTATAAAAAGAAAAAATAAAAAAAATTTTATTGGATACGTTTATTCAGGAATATCTATAATAAATTCAAAACTATTGAGAATTGATTTTAAAAAATTTTCAAACTTTGAAAAAAAATTTTATCCTCAAGTGATAAAAAAAAATAAAGCAAATTTTGAAGAAATAAATGGATTTTGGCACTCTATTGATAATTATAAAGATATCGGTGATTTAAATGAGAAAAAAAACAAGATAAAATATAATTTTATAAAAAAATTAAATAAAAAAATCAAAAAATGGGAAAAATAGATTTTTGGAAAAACAAGAAGGTTTTTGTTACTGGCCATACTGGATTTAAAGGTAGTTGGTTAACTTTAATATTACATAGTTTGGGAGCCAAAGTTTATGGTTATGCTCTTAATCCTATTTCTAAACCTAACTTTTTTGATGGAACGGGTTTAAAGAAATTTTTGGTCAAAGATTTTAGAGAAAATATACTTAATATAAGAAAACTTAAACGTACAGTAAATGAAGTTAGACCAGATATAGTTATTCATTTGGCTGCCCAATCCAGTGTGCTTGTTAGTTATAAAGAACCAATAGAAACAATTAAAGCAAACGCTATTGGGACAGTTAATCTTCTTGAAATATTAAAATCCTGTAAAAGTGTAAGGTCAGGAATAATAGTAACAACTGACAAAGTTTATCTAAATCTAGAAAAAAAAATAAAATTTAAAGAAACAGCAGCTTTAGGAGGGCATGATATTTATAGCGCAAGTAAAGCAGCCTGTGAAATATTAACAGAAAGTTATGTTAAATCTTTCTATAAAAAAAATAAAATTTGTAAAATTGCAACAGTCAGGTCTGGAAATTGTATAGGGGGCGGAGATTGGACAAAAGATAGAATTGTTAAAGATTGTGCTGAATCTTTTTTAAAAAATAAAACCTTAACAATAAGAAGCCCCAACGCATCAAGACCATGGCAACATGTTATGGAACCATTATTTGGTTATCTGGCCCTAGCTGAAAGATTATATTACGATAAAAAAAATAAATTTGTTGGCTCTTGGAATTTTGGTCCAAATAAAAAAAATAATTTTAAGGTTAAAGATGTAGCCAGATTTGGTAAAAAAATTTTAAATTCAAAATCAAAAATTGTAATAACCAAAAAAATTTTTTACGAATCTGAACATTTGTCACTCGATAGTTCAAAATCATATAAATATTTAAAATGGCAAACCTATTTAAACGCAAAGCAGGCGCTTAAACTTTCTTTTGATTGGTATAAGCATTATTATGATAGATCATCAAAAAATAAAATAATTAATTTTACACTAAGACAAATACTAAACTATAAAAAAAGTTTTAAACTGTATTAAAATATATGAAAAAGATAAGACTTTTTAAACCCTCTGTTGGAACCAGTGAATTAAATAATATAAAAAGTATTTTTAAAAAATCTTGGCTTGGCTACGGACCTTTAGTAAAAAAATTTGAAGAAAGATTTGCAAAATTTATAGGAACAAAATATGCTGTTGGAGTAAATTCAGGAACAGCAGCTCTTCATTTATCATTACTTTGTCACAATTTTCCGAAAGGAAAAAAAGTTTTAGTGCCTGCTATTACATTTAGCGCAACAGCAGCTTCAGCTCTATATTGTGGCCTAATTCCCAAGTTTGTAGATATAAATCCAAAAAATCTCACAATAGATTTTGAAGATTTAAAAAAAAAAATACTCAAAAGATTGTGTAGCAATTATATGTGTTCATATGGGTGGACACCCATGCGAAATGGAAAAGATTTTACCATGGGCTAAGAAAAAAAAATTGTTAGTAATTGAGGATTGTGCTGAAACTTGTGGTGCTATTTATAGAAAAAAAAAAATTAGGAACCTGGTCTGATATTTCCTGTTTTAGCTTCGAAGAAAAAAAAATAATTACCACAGGTGATGGTGGAATGATATGTCTAAATGATAAAAAAAAATTTCAAAAAATTAAGTCTTTAAGTTTTCATGGCTGGGATACGGATCCATGGCAGCGACACAAAAGAAGCTTTAAGAAAAAAAATTATTATACGAAACACTGGAATTATGAAATTAAAAATCTTGGCTATAAATATAATATGAATGACCTAATGGCCGCCATTGGTTTAGCGCAACTAAAAAAAATAAATATTATTAATAAAAAAAGAAGTAATATTATAAAAAAATATTTATTAGGAATAAAAAATTGTAAAAATATAAAACCTGTATATCCCTATGATTTAAAAAATTCTTCTTATTGGCTCTTTTCGTTAAAATCTAAATATAGAGATCAATTAGTTAACTTTTTAAAGGAAAAAAATATAAGTACAGCTGTACATTTTGTTCCTCTTCCACTTAACAAAATTTATAAAAAATATAATAACAATTTAAAGAATGCTATGAAAATTTGGAAAGAGATTTTTTCAGTTCCTTTTTACCCAGATTTAAAAAGTAAGAATATAAATTTTATAATTAATAGTATTAAAAAATTTGATAGAATAATTGAAAGAAAATGAAATTATACAAATTAGCACATAATACAATTGATGATAAAGACTATAAAGTAATGATAGATTTTTTAAAAAAAAAAAAATATTTAAATCAATCTAAGGTTACAAAAAATTTTGAAGCAAAATTTTCTAAATATTTAGGAATTAAATCATCAGTTTTTGTTAATTCCGGATCTTCAGCAAACCTTTTAATCGCACAAACATTATTAGAGGGAAATTTTTTAAAAAATAAAATAGTAGTTTTGCCAGCTGTATCTTGGTCCACAACTGTTAGTCCTTATATACAGTTAGGATACAAGGTTATACTTTGTGACTGCAATAAAGAAAATTTAGGTATAAGCCCTTTTCATTTAGAAAAAATTTGTAAAAAATATAACCCAGGCTTATTGGTTATAGTGAATGTGCTTGGTCACAGTAATGATTTTAGAAAAATTTCAATTTTAAAAAAAAAATATAAATTTAAAGTTGTTGAAGATAACTGCGAAAGTTTGGGCAGCGAATTAGGATCAAAAAAACTTGGATCATTGAGTTTAGCGTCTTCACATTCATTTTATTTTGGCCATCATATCTCAACTATTGAAGGAGGTATGCTATCTACTAATGATAGAAAATTTTATAATATTTCTTTAGCCATTCGATCTCATGGCTGGGCTAGAGATATGGAAAAAAGTTTTAAAAAAAGTTTAGAAAAGAAATTTAAAGTAAATGAGTTTGAATCTTTTTATACTTTTTATTATTCAGGCTTAAATATTAGATCGACTGATTTGAATGCAGCTCTTGGCATAAAACAATTAAAAAAAATCAATAAAATATCTAAA
>MDSW01061823.1_pt1 | contig 11427 bp, 4 predicted proteins | sample 811171 | NCBI WGS metagenome assembly MDSW01 (sample SAMN05326641, study PRJNA326480) | marine metagenome | isolation source: seawater | place: Atlantic Ocean: North West | collected 2012
ATTAACACATCTTGAGAATTTGGACCATATCCATCTGGATATTCATTTAAATTTGTTTGTATCCCATTCTGGGAAGCTATTTTTTGTGCTATCTCAAATCTATATTTTACAAAATCATCAAATAAACTAGAACTGTTGTCTGGGCCATCTGAAACAAAAGAGGTTTTTATAGTCATAAAAGACATATTGAAATTCCCAGTAGTTGTTGGGCTAATACTAACCCAATTTGGATTTCCTAAAAAATCTGGTTGATTTCTAAAATATTCAGATTGATTAGTTGCATATCTTCTAGATGCTGTTAACATAATTTTAAACCTAGAAACTGGTTCTATAGTTGCTCTCAAATTTAAATTCACAGAATGAGTTCTAGAAAATAAATTATTCATCATAGTGTCTGTAGTAAGCCACCCGCGTTGCGCTGCTAAAATTCTAATATCCTTTTGACTACCTAAAACAAAGCCTAATGTTGGTGCTTTTACAGAGTTATTCATGCCAAAAAAACCTGTATTGGGTAAAAAGCCTGGTAAAAAAGTTCCATTAGATTCAGTATAAGCCACAGAAATGTTTTTCAACGAAAAAATTGGCTTAGCTATATATTTTAATATTTTGTTTTCCTTTTCTTCTTTTTCTTCTTTTTGTTTTTGATTTGGATCTGGGCGTTTATTTGCATCTACCCTACTCCGATTTCTTTTGTTATTATTTGTGGTACTTAGTAATTTTTTTAAAAATGGTATTTTATTATATAGAGATGTGAGACTTAGTTGAGTATTTAATCTAACTGAATTTGTGTTTTGAATTGTATTTCCAAAATTTTCCACTGATAAAGATGCTGCATTCCAATCATAACTACCTTCATATGTAACATTGGTGTTAACCCAGCTGAAAATTGGAATTTTATTAATTGGTAAACTGTACCTAAAATCAAAATTATGATGATATTCAGATGGCCTACCTAAAGACATAATATTATTAATAATGCTATCTACTTCTGATTTATCATCTATTTTTCCCTCTGGCTCATCTACTATAGATCGTACATTTGAAGAAAAATTTAATTTTAAAGAACGAGTTAAGTCATATTTAATATTAGAAGTTCTATTTAATGTGAAGTATTTACTAAAAGTGGGCTCTATATCAAAATCTAAGCCAGAATTGTTTCTTAACTTTGTTTCCAGATAACTCCTGAAAACATCTGTTCTGAAAGAAATTTGTTTCGGTAAAATATAAAAATTAAAATCTCTTAATACTCGAAAATATTTTCCTTTTCTAAGAGCCTTTATCTTATTAAAGGGTTTGATGTTTTTTGGATTAGTATTAAAATTATAACTAATCCCTCCATTATATTGTTTGTTGAAGCTGTACTCTGTATTTACATTTCTATAAAAAGACTCATTGTAGGAATAACTAAGAGAGAGATTCTCAACATCATATAATTTTGTTTTATTATTACCTGGCACTCTATCTTTTCTAATATTTGTAAAATTAATACTCTTACGTTTAGTGTAATCTTGTGTTATCTCTTTCAAAGAATCTCTTTGTTGTTTATTGTCTAAAATATTTAAAGATGTAGTTAACAAAATATCAGGTTCGAGCGGGTTATACTGGGGGTTTTTTACATCTTCAGAAAGAGAAAAATACATGGGGATTTTTATATTTGATTTTTCAGGAAAAAACTTACCCAATTCAACAGAACTAGAAACATTATACCTTTGTGTTTCTTCCATATTTCTTTCGGAAACATTTTTTTCTAAACTACCAAAACCTACACTGCTAATAGAACCTGCAACAGCTACATTTCCAAGATCTGCCAAGCCCATTTTCATTTGCATTCTAGTAGCCCAACCTCCTTTTTCATTAAAATCTGTTAATCTCAATTCATTGACCCAAATCTCTACACTTTTTTCGGAAATATCATTTTGTGTTTCAGGATTTCGTATACCTATCATAATAGACTTAACATCTCCCAAATTTGGATTACCTAAAATAGAAACTTTATTGTCGCCATCTATATATTCAAATAAATCATTATAACTGTTTATCTGTGTGTTTTGAGGATTATTTAAGGCGTTATTTCTAATTTGTTTGACAGTTTGAAATAATTCAAACGGAATATCAAACTCATTTTCAGAAGGCCAAATTAATTCTGCATCAGACTCTCCCCAATTGGTTAATTTCATTGGAATTTCATATTCATAAAAATTAGTTGTATAGTCACTACCTATTCTAAGAAAAACTGCAAGATCTCCATCATTTAAAGTGCTCTCATTAATCTCTTCTGCATGAACAAACATCTTGATACGCTGGTAATTTCTCATATCCATACTTACATTTTTAAATGCTGCTCTTGCGTCTCCATTTTCTAGATTGACAACTTTCAATACCATTGATTGTTCATTTTGTTGTTGTAAACTAGTTGCCCCTATCAAAGTTTCTCTCTCAACCCCGTTTGGTAAAATATAATTAATTGGCAATCTAGATCCATTTTCTTCAATATTAATCACTGATATGTCGAATGAAGTATTGTTATTTACATCTGTTTCTGTTTCGATTAAACTATTAATGTAACGACGCCACTCTCCTCTAACCAATTCCATAGAAGCAAATCGACAAATAATTTTATCTTGAAAATCATTGAAAAATAATCTTAAAAATCTTATAGATTTAAAATCTTGGATTGTGCCGACTTTTTCATCATAAGAATTAATAGGAACTTTAAATTGAAGCCATCGCGCATTATTATTGGGGCCCACATTAATAATTTCATCTGTAATATAATTTGAACCTACTATTAAATCTTCGGGTCTTAAACTAATTTTATATTGATAATAACTTTCTACTTCACTAAGAGTTTGATCATTATTAATATCTTCTACATTAGGTAAATTAGTAGCCGATGTAGGATAACTTTCTATAGATTGCTCTGAAGTTGGCGAATTTCTTTCAATACCATTGAATAATTTATATCTATCCAATATAGTGGTTTCATTTTGATCATAATCTGACCCTCTAAAGTAGTGAAAATTATCTGCCGCAGGATCTTCGTATGCTTTAATATATGCTTGTGATGAATTTGAAAACTGAGATTCTATCAGACTCAAATACGAAGTAGTAAAGCCACTATTTGGTGGAATAAAATTTCTTTCATATTCATCATCCATTCCATCATACCCAACATCTTGATTTTCCCTAGAAGATGATTCATTATCAAACGCATTTACTAATGATTGTATTGTCGGGACCCTTCCCCAAACTGTAGTATCTATATTAACATCTGTTCCATCTATTGGCAATCCATTTTCAAAACTTTTTCTAGAATCTTTTAGAATATCCTCTGATATATTTCCAATATTGATAAAAAAATCGCCTCCAGACTGCATAGATTCATCTTCAATCGTATTCGGGTCATCTAAAAACGGATCCATCATCCAAAATTCAATGAATTCAATATTCGCAGCCTCAAAATCATTTGTTTCAATTTCTCTCATAATACCACCCCATCGACTACTTGGCTCATTTAAAAATCCATCTGCATTAATACCAGAAGAATAACTAGAAGGGGTTACGTCAAAATTATATGGCCCTCTTTCAGAGGGGTAAAAAGCCAAATCAAATGTTCTCAAACGAGATGGCTGACCATTAACTATATCTTTATTAGGAAAAATCTCTGTAATCAAAACTTCTCTAACATAATTATTTTCTTGTTGATCTGAATCATCTACTATATGCGAAGGTGTTATAGAAGAGTTTCTTTGGAAAAGAGGATCTATGACATACCAAGCTAGTTTTGCTCTATTAAACCCATAGGACAAATCATTACTCAGGAATCCCTCAGGAAAATATCCTGTAGAATTAATATTCCCGGTAGGAGTACTAGATAAATACCAAGAAGACGCGGATCTAATATCAATAATTGATTGAGTATTTTCAAAATCATCAATATAAGAAGTTCCTGTTGCATCTAAATTGATTGATTTTGGGTGACCTGGAATAAAATGTGCAAATTCACCTACAACAGAAAAAGTTGATTTTTCTTTGGTATCTATCAGTGGTATTTTATCAATCATTTTGGTTAAAAAACGTGACTCAGTAGAATAAGCCCCATTGAAACCCCAAATAGTATTTGAAATTGGTTCGTCTCCTATATTAATTTTTTGAGTTAAAGGTTTTTCTGTGAGATTTAAAATACTTGCTCCTAATAAAAAATCTTTATTAATTTTATAATCTAAATGAGCTCCTAAAAATCTTTTTGTTTGAAAGTTAAACAGTGAGTTGTTTTCAAGAGATATCATAATTGGAGATGATGAATTTAAAATTCCTTGATCAATTATTTTAACAGAACCCATGGTATAGTCAACTGTATAATGTATGTTTTCTTCTAATTGAGTTCCTCCAGAAGTTACTCTAACAGAACCTTGAGGAATATTCATAGCATTTAAAGAAATATCTGAACTTACTGAAGATTTATACTGCCCCTTTAATAAAAATCTATTCAACTCTGGCATTTGCTGAGCAGTAGATTGAGTTGAATCATACAAAGCTTCAAATGCGTATTTACTAGCTATACTATTTGGGTCAATGTTATCACAATTCCCACCTAATTTTTGTCTTAAAAAACAACCAAATGGATTAGTCATAGGAAAATAAATTCTTCCATTAGAAGAATTTATAGTCACACCATCTATAAAGTCAAAAACACCATCAGGGCCGGGGTCATTATTAGTATTTAGTTGATCAAAATTAAATACCTGTAATAATAGTTGATTAGATATATCTCCCTCAGTTAAAAAATTCACTGGAGTTCCTAAATCTGGGTTTTCATAAAAAATATCTAAAATAAAGTCTTCCTTGTTAACTTGATAAGCGCCTAAACCATAAACATTTTTCATCATTAAATCCCAAATAGGCTGAGACACATCAGTAATAGTTGATTTAAGTAATTTTAAAAACAATACATCTGGAGCAGTAATGTCGCTGGAAAATTCTCCAACTTGGTATGAAACTCCATTATAGGTATATTGGAAAGCAACAGCTAAAACTTCATCTGAATTTAAAGCTTGATTTAAAGATATAAAACCTAGCTGTCTATTAAAACTATATTCAGAAGAAGATAACATTCTAGCGTTTTCTATTTTTTCATAATCAACTGACTGAAAAAACTGACCACCATTTTGTGAATATTCATTAAATGCGGAAGTTATTTCATCTACATTTCTTATTGAATCACCTGTTTGAAATGCTAACTCATTAATAAATTCTGATGGATTTAAAGAGTTATTAAAATTGGAGGGCCATAATAAATTTTGGTCACCTGAAAACACAATATTATTGGCAACATGTCCATTTATTGATGGATTTTCACCTAAATCCTGAAATGCTAAAATGTTTCTGGTATTTATAGTGGATGAATTCTTATTTGTAACATAAACTTCTATTCTAGTAATATTAACTGCAGAATTAATTATAGGCAAATTCATGAGCGCTTGATCATAACTATCATGAAAATATTGAGACAAAAAGAAATGTCTATTTTGCTCATAATTATCTATTGGTATTTCAAAATCAGTAGTTTGCGCGCCCCCTTCTATTTGAATCATTGAAGTTTCACTTTTTTGTTCAGAAAAAACAGTCGTTAATGTAGCTCGTCCAAATTGCATCTTTGATTTCAATCCAAATAAACTTTGCGCCCCTGTTATTAAAGATCCTGATAAAGGCAAATTAACATTTCCTAACTCAATTTTTTTAATTATATCATCTTCATCTCCAGTATATTCCAATTTCATTTCATTTTCAAACTCAAAGGTAGCCTCAGTATCATAATTTGCTTGTAGTTGTAATTTTTCGCCTATTCTTCCTAAAACATTAATTTGAATTCTTTCATCAAAATTAAATGATGTTGTTTTTCGTTGCGCTTCTGGCAAAGCAGGATTGTCTATTCTATTAACAACCCCGGCAAATGTTAATTCTACAGCACCTTGTGGTCTGATACTAACAGAATTTGATCCAAATATTTTATTTAAAACTTCGCCACCTAAACCAACTTTTGGAATTTCCCCACCAGAGTTAATATTAGAACCATTTGAAGAAATCCTATTTTTCCAATATTCTTGAAATTGTTTGTTAAATAAATAATCTTGATATTGTTTTTGAGAAAAATATACTCTATCGCCCAGAAAAAAATCACCTAAATATTTATTGAATATGATTTGATTATTATTATAACTCAAACTATCTAGAAAATTAGCTGGTGTTAAAATATCAATATTAGAATTCAAAAAAATCTCATTATTATTATTTTCCTGTGAAAAAGAAAACTGAAAAAACAGAGCTAGAAATAAAATAATAGCATATTTTACAATATTATTTTTTTGGAAGAAATTCAAAATTAAAGTTTCTTTAAGCTCATTTTTATAAGTTGTTCAACGGATAAATCTGGGTTTTCTGAAAGAATATTATCCAAAACTTTATTAATATCTTTTACCGAAAAACCTAATGTCTCTAGAGCAGATAACGCTTCATTTCTTTTTATATTATCATTCTGAATAAGAACATCTCCTTGATTTAATTGTAAATCTGTCATTTTATCTTTTAAATCAATAATGATTCTCTGTGCAGATTTCATGCCAATACCCTTAATCGATTTTAATGTAACTATATCTTCTTTTAATATTGCCATTCTAATTTCATTAGAATTTAAAGAAGATAGTATCATCATTGCAGTAGAAGCACCTATCCCTGAAACAGACAATAACATTAAAAATATTTTTCTTTCTTCTTGTTCAAAAAATCCAAATAAAGTGTGAGCATCTTCTCTCACATGAAGGTGTGTCAAGATTTTACAATCATCAATTTGAGCCTGATTTAATTTTGAAAAAGTATTTAAAGAAATATTCAAATAGTACCCGATTCCATTACAATCTAAAATTAAATGAGTGGGGGTTAATTCTACAATATTTCCCCTGAGATGAGTAATCATAATTTGTTTCTTTTGGTTTGAGCTGCAGCTGCAGCAATCTTGGTTATATTAACAATTTCTTTTACGCTACTTTCTAATTGAACAATATGAACTGGTTTCTTTAAACCTAAAAGAATTGGGCCGATAGTATCAAAATTTGATAATTCCTGAAGTAACTTGTAAGAAATATTACCTGATTCTAAGTTTGGAAAAATCAAAGTATTGACATTTTCATTACTCAATTTAGAATGTGGAAATTGTTCTTTCATTTTCTGCTTATTCAAAGCAAAATTAGCTTGTATTTCACCATCTATTAATAAATTAGGATGATTTGCATGAAAGAATTTGATAACATTTTTTAATTTTTTAGATTCTAAATCTCTAGTAGACCCGAAATTAGAATACGAAACTAGTGCTATAACTGGTTTTATACCAAATCTTCTAACTTCTTTCGCAGTTAATAAAATAATATCTATTAGCTCTTGTTCAGTAGGTAATTTATTAATAGTGGTATCAGAAAAAAATAAAGGACCATCATTTGTCAGTGTTATATATAAACCTGCTACTTTTTTTACATTTTTTTGCAAACCTATAACTTCTAAAGCTGGCTTTAAAGTTTCTGGATAATTTCTAGTAACTCCGGACACCATTCCATCTGCTAATCCATGTTCTACCATTAAGCAACCAAAATAATTTCTATCACGAACTCTTCTTTTAGATTCATTCTTTGTTATACCATGACGATTTCTCATAATCCAATATTCTTCAGAAAAATACTGCCTTCTATCTTTTTGCTCTTTACTTTTTGGATCAATTATCTCAACTTCTTTTAAATCTAAACCATATTCTTCTAGTTTTTCATGAATATATTCTTGATTTCCTAATAAAATTGGATGGCAAATATCTTCAGACACAATTTCTTGAACAGCTTTAAGAACTTTTGGACTATGCGCCTCTGGGAAAACAATTCTTTTTTTATTTATTTTCGCAGTTCTAGTAATATTTCTAAGTAACTTACTGCCAATTCCTAACCTTTCTCTTAAAGTATTTTGATAAGTATCCCAATCATTAATTTCAATCTGTGCAACGCCACTCTTAATAGCTGCTTGTGCAACAGCAGGTGAAACTGTAGATATTAATCTCGGATCATTTGGTTTAGGGATAATATAATTAGGTCCAAAAAGAAGATTACTTTGGTCATACGCTAATAAAACTTCTTCGGGAACTGATTCTTTTGCAAGAGCAGCAATAGCTTTTACAGCAGCTATTTTCATTTTTTCGTTTATACAAGTTGCTCTAACATCTAAAGCTCCACGAAAAATATACGGAAACCCTAATACATTATTGACTTGATTTGGATAGTCTGACCTACCTGTAGCCATAATAATATCTTTCCTTGCTTTTATTGCTGATTCATATGAAATCTCAGGGTCTGGATTTGCCATAGCAAAAACAATAGGATTTTTTTTCATAGATTTTAGCATTGTTTGAGTCAAAATATTAGATACTGAGAGACCAATAAAAACATCGGAATTTTTCATTGCATGTTTCAAGTTTTTAATATTCTTTTTAGTCGCAAATTGAGATTTATATTTAGGTAAATTTTCTCTTTTATAATCAACTACTCCCTTGCTATCAAACAGTATGATGTTTTCTTTTTTTAAACCTAAACTAACATACAATTTCAGACAAGAAATTGCTGCAGCTCCAGCTCCATTAACAACCACCTTGACTTTATGTATTTTTTTCTTAGCTATTTCAAGGGCATTTATTAAAGCCGCAGAAGATATAATCGCTGTTCCATGTTGGTCATCATGCATAACAGGAATGTTTAAATCCTTTTTTAATCTTCTCTCTATTTCAAAACATTCTGGGGCCTTAATATCTTCTAAATTTATACCTCCAAAAGTAGGCGACATCGACTTTACTGTTTGAACAAAAAGATCAATGTCATTTGCATCTAGTTCTATATCAAAAACATCAATATCTGCATATATTTTGAATAATAAACCCTTGCCTTCCATAACCGGTTTTGCGGCTTCTGGACCAATATTACCTAATCCAAGAACAGCTGTTCCATTTGAAACCACTGCAACTAAATTACCTTTACTAGTATATTTATAAACATCCCTTTTATTTCTAATGATACTTTTACATGGCTCTGCAACACCAGGCGAATACGCCAATGAAAGATCATGTTGAGTATTATGACTTTTACTTGGGATAACTTGTATTTTACCTGGACGACCCTTTGAATGAAAATTTAATGCTTCTAATCTGCTTATTTTTTCCATTTTTATTTAATTTATTTAGTACTAAGACACGATATAAGTAACATCAACCTCAACAAGGGTTGCCATATCGTCTTCAAGATAAAATCTATACTTTACATCATACTCGCCTACAACAGATGATGAAAAATATCCTTTAAAATAATCATCTTCTTCAAAAACACCTAAATTTAAAGCAAGTGGAGACTCAATAGTTGATGATGAAAAACACACACCTGCAAAACAAAAATATGCTGATGTTTCTTCAGGCCCATTATAAACTTTTCTAGCTTTAACTGAAACTGGATTACAAGATGAGTTTCTTATGTGAACATGTGCTATAAGATCTTCTCCTACCGCTCCAGAAACAACCGTGTCGATATACGTAATTTCTAAAATCTCATCTACAGGGATTTGACAAGAATTGTCATCATTAGTAGCTTCTTCATTATAATTACATGCATTTACATCAGTGCACCCATCAATTTCTTGCTCACAAGAAGAAAAAAAGAAAGCAGAGAACAATGTTATTAAACAAAATATTTGTATTGTATTTTTCATTGGTTTTTTTTATTTAAAAATAATAACTACAAATCTAATCATTTATTATAGTAAATAATATGTTTTTTAAAACAAACGAGTCACATAATTTTCTTATATTTATGATTACACAAATTATTAGATTAATTATTAAAAAAAAAAATTATGAAAAAAACATTACTTATTATTGCTTGTTTTATTTCATCCTTTACTTTAGCTCAATTACCAGCTAACAGCCTTGGTGCTGATTTCACAATTACTGATATTGAGGGAGAAACTCATAACTTATATGATATTTTGGATGAAGGAAAAACTGTAATCCTTGATTTATTTGCAACTTGGTGTGGACCTTGTTGGAATTTTGCCGACACCGGTGTACTTGAAGATTTACAAAATGAATACCCAGATGCAGTTTTTTGCATGGCTATTGAAGCAGATCCATCCACAGCAGAATCTACTATTTTTAATAGTGACTTAGGAGATTGGACTAGTGTTATTGATTATATGATGGCTGATGATCCTACTGGAGATATCGCAGATGATTATGCATTAGCCTATTACCCTACTATCTATAAAATATGCCCTGATAGAATGGTGACAGAAGTTGGGCAATTAAGTAGTGTTTCTGCCTTCATGGATGAAGTAAATTCTTGTTCTCAAGCAACATACTCTAAAGATATGAGAATAGTTTCTTATACTGGAGACGGAACTCATTGTGGCGGAACATTGCAAAACGCATCTATACAAGTACAAAACTACAGTTTAGGAGCAACAGTAAATAGTTTTAATGTATTAACTATGGTAAATGGAAATACCGTGGATACTACACCTTGGTCAGGAAGTTTAGACACTTACGAAACGACAATGATTGATTTAGGCTCTATTTCTAATATCCCTGATAACGCATCAATTAGCTTTGAAGTTGAATATGAAGGAGATATGGACTCTGGTAACAATATGTTAAATCCATCTGTTGCGGGATCAACTCCATCTTCAGTTAGCGTCTCATTATATGTAATGACTGACAACTGGGCCGAAGAAACATCTTGGGAATTATTAGATGCAAATGGAAATATTGTTGAAAATGGAGGAGGATACTCTAACAATACTCTTTATGAATATGACTGGAACTTAGATTACGGCTGCTACACTTTTAATGTTTATGATGAATATGGCGATGGCGTTGAAGCCTCTATGTGGGGAAGCTATGAAGATGGTTATGTTTCTCTAAATGACCAAAGTAATGGTGTTATGTGGTATGGAGTTCAATATGGATATGGAGAATCTATTGCATTCGAAGTAATGCCTGGACTTGATATAACAGAAGAAACTGAAAATAAAGTTAGTATTTTTCCTAACCCATCTACAGATTTTACAAATTTAAATCTGCAGCTTGCAAATAATGAAAATATAACTATTAAGTTATATAATTCATTAGGCCAAGTAGTTAAAACTGATCAAAAAGGATTAATGCCTCATGGAAATCATGACCTAAAAATTAATCTTGATAATTTAGTTGAAGGATTATATTTTATTGAACTTCAAATAGGAAATTCAATTGAATTACACCCTATTAATGTTGTGAAGTAAAGTACTCTTTACAATAAATAAACTAAAAAAGCCCCTTTAAATAGGGGCTTTTTTTTTATTTTAAGTGAAATTTAA
>MDSW01212950.1_pt1 | contig 11427 bp, 13 predicted proteins | sample 811171 | NCBI WGS metagenome assembly MDSW01 (sample SAMN05326641, study PRJNA326480) | marine metagenome | isolation source: seawater | place: Atlantic Ocean: North West | collected 2012
CTCTCATATACCATCTGCTATCACTATCTCTTAAGACTCCCATTTCTGGTAATCCATCTTTTTTTCTTTTTTGAATTGCAGGGTGAGGTTCTGTTACTATGTATTGATGTTCAACAGGAATTACTGGAATATCTAATCCAACCATTTCACCAGTTTGTCTCGCAAAGTTTCCTGAACATGAAATAACATGTTCGCACTCAATTGATCCTTTATCTGTTTCTACAACCCATCCATCTTTTGTTTGTTTCATAGATAGAACTGTTGTGTTTCTATAAATTTCAGCTCCTCTGTTTCTTGCGCCTGTTGCTAAGGCTTGTGTTAAATCTGCTGGTTGAATATAACCGTCTTCTGGATGTTGTATTGCACCAACCAAATCATCTGTATGACATAATGGCCAAATATCTTTAACTTGTTGTGGTGTTAAAAATTTTACATCTACTCCAATAGTTCGAGCAACACCTGCGTATTGATGGTATTCATCCATTCTATCTTTTGTACTTGCTAATCGGATATTAGATACAACACTAAAACCAACATTTTTTCCTGTTTCTTCCTCTAATTTTTTATAAAGATTAACTGCATATTTATGAAGTTGGCCTACAGAATAACTCATATTAAATAATGGCAACAAGCCTGCGGCATGCCAAGTTGAACCAGAGGTTAGTTCTTTTCTTTCGATGAGAACTACATCTGACCAACCTTTTTTAGCTAAATGGTAAAGTGCACTGACTCCAACTACTCCTCCACCAACAACAACAACTTTTGCTTTAGATTTCATTAAGCGATTACTACTAAATTTTTATTCATAACGAAACAAAATTGTAAAATTTTAATCAAATTGAACTTCCCAAAGAGATAGGGTTTGATACCATCGTAGTAAGCCAGCAGTCCTTCAATGGGCCATCCAATAAATATTTTTCAACTTGCCAATTAAATTTATGATATATTTTCTCTTTATCTAAAATAATTACTTCAAATTGAGCCCATTTATCACTACTTCCAAGCATTGTAATAGTATGACTTAAATGGTTTATCATCATTTGATATGACTGACCTTTAATCATCCTTTTAAAATTATCTAATGGTCCAGTAACTTTTTTATTATTAGGATGAGCAAAATTCCAAGTTTGCTCTATTCCACTATCTTTATAATCCTGATCATTTTTTTGAAGTCCAAGCAATTGAATTTTAACAACCTCAGTAGGTTTTATGTCACTTGTTGGCTTAAGTAACTCTGCTTTAGATATTGAAATTGAACTGAGAAAAATAACTAAAATTTTAAATATTATTTGCAGTTTTTTTAACATCTTCTAAGAATTTATTTCTTTTTTTATCTCCCACAAATGGTACAGCAAAGTATCTTCGATATATAACATCCGTTATGCCGCATATATTAAACACCCCTCTTCTTAACCTTTTAGTAGGCATGTTAAGAAAAAAAGTTCTGACTGCAAATTGTGGTGAACCATAAGTACAAAATATTATTGCTTTTTTCTCTTTTAGATTTCCTAATGGATAACCATAGTTTCCAAAAAGCTTTTTAAATTTGAAAGCCCATGGGGGAGCCAAAACTTTATCAACCCATCCCTCAACGATTGCAGGCATTCTAAAATTCCAAATTGGTGCAATCATTACTATAATATCTGAATCTTCTATTCTTTTCCTATGATTTAAAACTTTTTCATCAGGTTCTTCTCCTGAAAATACAGGATCAAATTTTTCTTTATATAGATCTACTATATCTACAGTATGTCCAATTTTTTTAACTTCTTTTGTAAATGTGTCTCTTATGGCAGCATTAAAAGACTTTTCATTATAATGTCCGTAAACTAAAAAAATTTTTTTCATATTTTATACAATTTATTCCATCGTTTTGTATTTACTACTGTTAATTATAAATACAAATACAATAGGAAGAACTAAAGTTAATAGAGTTACAACTATCAATAAAATCCCTAACTCAGAATAGTCAGCTGTTGTTTGAATTTCACCTGAAACTTTATCTTTAACTTCTCTCGTTACTGTAAAAATTTGATTTAAATATTTTGTTCCTAACGCACTTGCTGATAAAGCTAGATTAGTAAATGAAGCAAAAACTGCAAAAAAAGTTGCTTTTAAGTGTGCTGGAGCATTTTTAGCTATCCAAGCAAGTAAAGGAATCATAGATACTTGTCCAAGTGGAGACTCTAGTGCAGTATTAATTAAAGCAATAAATTTTGCATCAACAATGCCTTCTGTTATAGAAGAAGTCCAGTTATGAAATCCATAATACATGCCGACACTAGGCAAAAATAAAATTGCACCTGCAATACTTAATACAACAATTATTTTAGCTATTGAATTACTGGCCATAAATGGTCTCAATAAAACAATGCCAGCTAAAGTTAAAATTGAAGCAAGTAATGATAGAACTGAAAAAAATTGTTCATTAAATTCTAGCACATCAATCTCAAACCAAGTAAGACCAGGTCCAGGACTTGGCATTGCTCGAAATATAAAGATAATTATAGCAGTCCCAACAATTGTTAATCTTAATTCCTCGGGTAATTCTTTGATTAATTTAAACATCAAAAATAAAATAATTATAACTGAACCTATAAAAACTATTTCTTGAGCAAATGGGACATTAAAAGAGCCGACTGATAATGTAAAAATAACGAAAACTAAACTTCCTCCTAAGATCCACCAATTTATTTTTGTTTTTTCGTCTCCTCTTTCATTTTTAAATTCTAAACCTTGAGATTTTAAATTCTGTATTTTTTTATACCTTAAATATTTGGCAAACATTACACCTAGAATAGAAACTAAAGGTATTACAAGAGCATAAATATAAATAGAACCATATAAATTAATTTTGTCAGTCTGATCTAAATTTTCAACATTTCTAAATAAAATTACATTGACTAGTGCAACTAAAACAGTACCGCCGATTATTGCAAACCTTCCAAGTGTTTGCATGGTTGTATGCATTATCTTTATTTGATCTCTGGAATAATCATTTCCTGATTCATCAACTAAAGGTATAGCCTCTACCGTCATGGCATCTGCCACAACATCCTGAACCACATAACCAACAGGAGCTAAAATTACACTTATTACAAACCATGTCTCAATTGAAAAAATTTGAGTCATGTCCTCAGTATGAATAATAAGTCCATACATTATCAACAAACTTAGAGCTATTAATGATGCTCCAAGGTAGACCATATAATTTTTTTTTTGCCAGATAAGATCAACTAAATGTCCCAATGGCATTTTCAATGCCCAAGGAATACCTGCCCAAAAACCTAATCCTGCAAGAAACGATGCTGACAAATTTAAATAATCTTTAACGAAAAATGTTCCAACAATTCCAGTCAATCCAGAAATACCAGCTGCCATATAAACCATTAATGGTGGTAAATAAGTCCATTTAAACTGACGACCTAAATCTAAAAAAGTATTATCTAAAAATTCAAATACTTTATTCATAAAAATATTTAGTTTTAAATTTAGAATTTTTATATTTTAAGATCAAGTCGAGGTTTCCAGAATGGTCTGAATAGCTCAATTTTTGGACATCTATTCATTACAACCTTAAGTCCGGCTTCTTCTGCAAGACGAGCAGCCTCATAATTAATTACACCAATCTGACCCCATAATACCTTAGCTCCAATTGAAATTGCTTCCTCTGCAACTTCATAAAGATCTTCAGGTTTTCTAAAAACTTCAACCATATCTACTGGTCGATCAATTGCTGCTAAATTAGGATATACTTTTAGATTTCTTATCTCTGTAATTTCTGGTCTTGGATTTACAGGTATCATGTCATAACCAGTTTCATGTAATACTCTTAAAACCCCATAACTAAATTTTGTTTTGTCAGGACTTGCTCCAACCATTGCTATAGTCTTAACAGATTGCAAAATATTTTTTAAATATTCATCACTATAAGGTTTTTTATGGTTCATATTTTTTATTATTTTTTATAATTTTTTTTAGTAGCAATATCAGCTTTTAACTCATGAGGAGCAAGAGGGTCAAGGAAAGGATTTCGGTACAATTTATCATGACTTTCAACTCCAATTTCAATCTTACAATCTGTTTTTGCACGAGCAACACATAATACAACATAGCCATTATTTAACTGTCGATTATTCAAAGCTACTTGGGAACGTTGATCTACTTCACCTTCTATAAGTTTTGCTGCACAAGTTATACATCCTCCATACTCACATCCGTAAGGAAGATCAACTCCTTGGGCACGCAATTCCTGAAGTAATGGTTTTCGGTCAGATACTTCAAAAGTTTTATTTTCTCGATTTGTGATTGTAATAAGTTTTACAGCCATATATCACTAGTACAATCTCCACCTGGATATCTGCTTTCGTGACATCTACTTGGGCCATTCGGTTCTTTTCCAAAATCTATAATAAAATCTTTATTGATTTCCATACCACCGTTCTCATTATCGCAATCAATCATAACCATTGCTCCACCTTGTGTTCTTATTTCAGGATAAAACTGATTGTCCCAAGTTGAAAACAATGAAGTTGTAACATACATTCTCTTTCCATCTAAAGATAACTGATACATTTGTGGACCACCTGCAATTTTTACTCCATTTACGATTGGTGCTTTATTTAGAAGACCACCTAACCATACTTGTCCAGTTAATTTAGGATTATGAGGATCAGATATATTATATTGTCTCATATCACCGTGAAGCCAATTATTAAGATAAAGATATTTATCATCCATTGATACAAGAATTGCAGACATTACTCCTGGAACAGGAATTGGCCAATCAGGATGAGATTCATTTTCAACATCAATTACTTTTTCCCATTCCCATTTTCCTTCTTTTGATTTCCAAAAATGAATTACATTTGTACTAAGAGCGGCACCACAAAATCCATGGCTACTATTAGGATCATGCATAAATTTCACTTCAAGAGGAATTAAGCCATCTTCACCTAGATACATTGTCTCTACAGGTTTTTTTTTCTTAAAATCCCAAATATGTAGTCTACGACCATATTTTAGATGCCCAACTTCTTCTAGATCAAAGCCTGGCATAAAAGTATTAGGTGCAGCCCATTCTGAACTTATCATAACATTATGACGTGGTTGATACCAAAAATCATAGCTGAATGGAATATCCCCCATAGAATTCTCCCATCGACCAACTATTTCAAAATCTTTATTAAGATGTAAGTACCCACCCGGAGCTTCACCTTTTGCATTTCCAAGAAAAGAAATAATAATTTCAGATCCTAAACAATGAACTGTATGAGGGCCTGATAAATTAGTTTTAGATTTAATTTCTGATCCCTTTATTACTTTATGAATTCTAGGAGCAAATGGGTCCGTAGCTGTATCTATCACATGAATATTATTTGACCGAACTCCTGGTACAAGAAGATATTTTCGACTCATTCCCACATCACCGTGGCATGAAGAACATGCGTTCCATCCCATATGATGTAATTCATCTCCAATACCAGGCATTTCTAGACGGTGAATAACTTTTGAATAAGTTGAACTATTTGAATCAACATCGATTGTTGCTAGATAGTCAGGTTTTTGAATTCCAGTTCCTGTATAAATAGCTATTGTATACAAAAGTTTTTCGTTAGGTGCCTTAATTGCTTCAGATGGGCTGGCATAACCAGGACCACAACATGATTTATTATTGATCTTATTATTTGCCATTATTTATCTTTTTTTATTTGTTCTTCACAAAACTTTTTTGCCTCTTCTAAAGTCATTGGTTGATCTAATTTCTTGCTTCCTGCAATACAAGCATCTGTAGCTCTTTTAAAATTATGATCTCTAAAGTTCAAAACTATATAAATCCCTACTATTATAAAAATGAAAATTAAAATATTTTTAACTGTCATTTATTTTTCCATTTAGGTTTTCTTTTTTCTAAAAAAGCTGAAATACCCTCTCTTGCATCTATTGCCATCATATTTATTGTCATCATTTTACTTGTGTAAGCATAAGCTTTTCTCAAAGGCATTTCTAATTGTTTATAAAATGCTTGTTTACCAATTTTAATTGTAAGATTTGATTTAGATGCAATTTTTTTAGCTACTTTTAAAACTTCTCTATTTAATTTTATTCTTGAAAAACAATCATTAATTAAACCAATTTTTTTAGCATAATTTGCTTTAATTGGTTCTCCAGTTAACAGCATTTTCATCATTGGCTTTCTATTGATTTTTCTACTTACAGCGACCATCGGTGTACTACAGAACAAACCAATATTAACTCCAGGCGTAGCAAATAAAGCATCTGTTGTACTGTATGCCAAATCACAACTAGCAACTAATTGACAGCCTGCAGCAAATGCTGCACCATGAACTTTAGCTATAACTGGTTTTCTTCCTTCAACAATTTGAAGCATCAATTTAGAACAGAGATTAAATAATTTTTGATATTTATTTTTTAATTTTAAATTTTTAACCTCTTTAAGATTGTGTCCTGCACTAAATCCTTTACCCGCACCTTCAAGAATAATCACTCTAGTTGTTTTATCTTTATCAAGTTTTTTAAAAACTCTAATCAAATCTCTTAAATTTTTAAAAGATAATGAATTATATGTATCTTTTTCATCAATAGTTACTATTGATATTCCGTTGGATAAATTTTTAACTTTTATATTCATTAAAAATTTTATTTAAGTTTTCCTTCATCTCTCATTTTAGCTCTTATTTTAGTAGCTGAAATTTTTTGTATTTCTTCTGATAAAACGATCTCTTCAATCTTATAACCAACTCCTCTACCATAACAAATATTCGTAATATTAGGAACCAACATGATTTTAAAACGCCCTTTAAATTTAGGATTAAGTCTATCTTCAATATTTTTTTTTACAGTTTCAAAATCAAAAGGATTGTCATCTACTCCTTGAACATCTCTAATTTGAATACAGACTTGACCTGTTTTTTTAACTATTTCTTTAAACAAAATATAATGACCATCGTGAAATGGTTGCCATCTTCCTAACATTTGAGCTGTTGGTTTTTTATCATCCCACTCATAAGACATTACTTTATCTCCTTAAAAATTTTTGGTGCCCAATTTTTAGCATCTTTTGTAGTTACATGAAAATCGAACTTATCTGGTTTTACAAACATTTTATTTGTATCATCAAATCTTCCTTCTTTAATAGTATCCATCCAGACTACATAATTCGATGGAAATAATTTCCTTGCCTCAGGAGTTGGACATATAAAATCTGCAACAACATTATAACCCTCTTCTTTTAGTTTTAATGCTAAGCTAGCCATTCTTTTTGATTGTCTCTTTCTTCCTTCTTCAGAAAAATCCCAATCATTATATTTTTTTCGAATTTCATCGGCATTTAATCTTTTAGCGTCAATCATGGGTGCTAATTCATTTGCCAAAGTAGTTTTCCCTGATCCTGGTAATCCCATTATTAAAATAATTCTCATAAATTTATTTATCTATCAATATTTGAAAAAAACCAATTTACTATAACTCAGCTTTTATTTAAAACTTTCTCCAACTATTATATTACTTTAAAATTAAATTTTTTATATTCTTCTTTATAAAATTTTTGTAATTCTTTATATTTTAATTTACCAGAATTAACAGTTTGGATTATTTCCGACTCAAACATACAGTTCTGCCATCTCCAAATTTGTAAATATTCATTTTTTGATTTAATCTTTTTAATTTTATCTTTAAATAACTTATCTAATTTAATTTCATTTTCATACACAACTTCTCTTCCAAATTGTGTCTGAAAATTATTTGTTGTTAAAAAACATGAGTTATCATAATCACTTTTAAAAAAAACATAATGACCACCTTTTTTAATATGATCCAAAGTAATTTTAGGCCATTTCTTATGTGATAAATTTTTTATATCTTTTACTTTTAAAATTTTTCCTTTGATTTTAAATTTTTTAGTCTCATCATTTTTAGAATTTTCAATAAAGTGATTAATGTCGTGAAAATTATGTAATTTAAAATTTTTAAAAGTTATATATTCAATACCTGCTTTTCTTTTATATAAAGTTCTATCTATTGATTCAGATAATGATTTTTCTGAAGTTTTATCATTTACACTCATTACATGTAAATGAGCTCTATCAAGCCCTCCTATACATGCGCACATGCCATGTTCAAAAATAACAGATTTTTTTTTATATTCTTTATTTATATACTCTTTTGAAATTTTAATTAAAAATTGTAATTCTTCTAAATTTTCTTCATTCACAAGACCAAATGATGGAATAAATTCTTTTGTTACAATAATTTGATAACCTGGTGTGAATGATCCATATCCAGAAACTATAAAAAAATTTTTTGAGTGTGCTATAAGTCTATTAAATGGTTTGGCTTTCGTTATTTTACTTTCTTTGCTACTTTCATTTAAAAAATCTTGAAAAGATAATTGATCAATAAAATTTTCACTCATATATTAGTTTATATCCTATATCAATTTTTAAGTATGTGTTTAACAGCTTTTTTAGAATTTTCTGATACAGCTCGTATTAATGTTAATCTATTAGGGTTAAAGTTAGATGATAAAGTTCCTGGTGCATAAATATTTTCATCTATCCTAAAGTTTTTATCAGCAAAAAAGCCACGATGATTATAATTTTTATTTATCTTTTTTAATGACTGTATAAACGGCACTTCTCCATCCATGCTATTTAAATCTACAGGTCCAGATACATTTATTAAAATATCAGATAAAATTTTGTTATTTTTTTCAGTAATCAAAAGAATATTTGTTTTATTTTTTTTAATTTTGATAACTTTGTCTTTAATAAAAGTCAAAATTTTTCTGTTTTGTAATCTCTCTTTTGAATAGATTGTTTCAGGATAGGTATATCTAGTTAAGTTTCTTATAAGTGGAAATATTTTGTCATTATATTTAATTTTTTCTTTAACAGACAATTTTTTATAACATTTAGAAATTATGTTTTTCTTTAAAATCAATGTCCACACATCATATTTATTATAACCACTTTTTTTTGCATAATAAAATTCTTTTGACAAAAGTTCTAATATTTTTTGAGATTTATTTAAATTTTGAATATTTTTAGATGTAAAAAATCTAAATTTATAAAAATTCAATTTTTTAGATTTTTCTGCTTTTTCAAGACTTAAAGAACTTTTTGCTACACTAATAATCTTAAATCTTTTATTTGATTTGGTAATTATATTTTCTAATTTCGGTATTGCTTCAAGTAAACCAGCTTTGTTTCCAATAAAAACTAACTTTATTAATTTTTTATTTTTTTCTAATTTTCTTAATTTATTGATCAGATTGTTAGTGCCTCCTTCTGAATAAAAGTCCCAAATATAATTATCATTATTAGTATTTTTTATTTCATAGATATGTTTTGGTGGCAAAATGCCATTACCAATAATAACTTTAGATGAAGAAATGCTTGTAATTTTTTTTTTCATATTTCTGAATGATAGATTCCCATTATTAATAATAGGTTTAAATTCCATGAATTTGTTTAAAGAACTGAAAATTAATTGATTTTTTTTTTTTATATCTGCAACATTAGCTTCATAAAATTTAATATTTATTGATTTTTTAACTGCTAATTTGAGGCTTTTAATAATTTTATCCTCTAAAAAAAATGAATATAAAAGTCTTGGAAAATAAATTTCACTAAATTTTTTAATTCTTTTTTGTTTAAAGTCTAAATTTTTACATAACCAATTATTTAAATCATAACTTTGATTAATCTTGATAAATCTTATTAATTTTTCAATATTTTGTTTTCTTTTTATCCATTTAATAAAATCTAAATTTGAAAGTCTTAATGGATTATTAAAAAAACCATGTTTAGAATTTAACTTACTGTATGCAACGCCTCCAGGTATATTATCAATATTTTTTTCAATGATAGCAATATTTATATTTTTATTTTTATTTTTTAAACCTCTGATAAGCTCAAATAAAGATTCGGACCCAATTACACCAAATCCTAAAATTATTATATTAAAGTCCATTGTATTAAAAATACCATTTATATATATAAGTTCTTATTGCAATAAAAAAATTAAACATGAAAATTTTTAATTTAAATCAAAACCAATTTTCAGATTTTATCAATTTATCTAATGAAGTATTTAACCCTCTATCAAATTTTGTAAATAAAGATGAATTTATTGAAATATTAGAAAATTTAAAATTTAAAAAAAAATATTTCCCCTATCCAATATTTTTTGGAATAAGTAAACAAAAATACCAAATATATAGAAAGAAAAAAAACTTAACACTTTGTTATAAATCAAAAAAAATTGCAAAAATAGATAATATAAAATTTTACACAATTAATAAAGACACTTTTGGTAAAAAAATTTTTGGACAAAATTTTAAAAAACACCCTTATTATAAAAAATTTAAATTTGAAAATTTCAAATTTTTAAATTTTGAAATTAAAAAAATATATAAAATAAATTTGAATAAAAATTTATTTATATCTCCAAAAAAATTTAAAAAAAGAAAGATAAAAAAACCTCTAGCTTGTTTTCATACAAGAAATGTTCCTCACAACTGTCATAAATGGATTCACGAATATTTAATTCAAAAATTTAAATCTTTATTAATTCAGCCTTTAATAGGTCAATATAAAAAAGGAGAATATAAAGATAAAATCATAATGTCTTTAAATAAAAAAATTATAAATAAATATATAAATAAAAAAAAGATACATATAATCCCTTTTTTTTCATATCCTAGATATGCGGGGCCCCGTGAAGCTGCACTCCATGCATTAGTAAGAAAAAACTATGGTTGTACTCATATCTGGATTGGTAGAGATCATGCAGGATATAAAAATTTTTACAAAAAATTTGAATCGCAAAAGTTTTGTAAAAAAAATGAAATAAGATTAGGTATTAAAATCATTGCAAAAAAAGAACCTTATTACTGTAAATCTAAAAAAATAGTAGTTAATGATTGCACTTGTAAAACAAACTGTAAAATAAAAATTAGTGGATCAAAGATTAGACGATTAATATTAAAGAAAAAAAAAATACCAAAAATTTTAATGCTTCAATATTTATCGAAGAGATTAAATATGAAATCATTAATCAATTAATTTACTAAATTTGCAGCTACCCATTTATGAAATTGATGAGTTGGTAGATCCATTACTGCAGAAAAATTTCCTCCATTATAAACAGGAGAATTTCTACCCTCTTGCATCCCTTCTATAGCACTTACATCTTCCAACATAACTTCTTTCCAAAATCTTGAATTTTCTTTTCTTAATTCTTTAAATTCTTCACCGTTCGCACTTTCATTACCAACATAATACATTTGCATATGTTCTTTAGTTTTATTCATTGTTAAGGGTTCTAACCAAAAAACATAAAAATGATCAACATGTAAACCAATCATTACATTAGGAAATAAAGCTATATATTCAGAATTTTTTA
>MDSW01026484.1_pt1 | contig 11426 bp, 13 predicted proteins | sample 811171 | NCBI WGS metagenome assembly MDSW01 (sample SAMN05326641, study PRJNA326480) | marine metagenome | isolation source: seawater | place: Atlantic Ocean: North West | collected 2012
GGAGGAGGAGGAGGCCGACGACGACGACGAGAGCAGCTTCGAGGGCGAGGCGTAGGAGCGGGTAGCGCAGGGCGTAGGCAAAGCAAAAATTATACATAGAGGACTGTAAGCACCGCCTTCACCTCCTCCTCACTCCTTCGACTCGGCGCCGCCGCCGGACTCGGGGGCGTCCGGCTTGCTGAAGTCGAGCACCGTCGGCTCGACGTCGTCCTGCGCGCACTGCGCGCGAAACTTGTCGACGTCGAGCTGGTTCTTGTGCACGCCGCCCATCATCTCGGCGAGCTTGTCGTCGCGGTAGCCGACCTCCACGATCGCCGCGAGCGCGTCGCCCGTGATGGGCGCCCACTCGTACATCTGCAGGCACAGCAGGTCGTGCTCGTGCACCACCGCGGCGGCGGTGTTGCGGATGTAGTGCTGGCAGTCCTCCTCGCTCGCGAAGGCGGCGTAGACGGCGATGGCGGGCTCGTCGCGCGCCGCGTCGTCGTCGAGCATGATGCTCACGCAGGCGAACTGCTGGTTGCGCACCTCGCGGTCCGAGGTCCACCGCGCGGGATGCTCCCCCTTCTCCGCATCCTGCTCCTCGTCCTCCTGCTCCTCCGACGCGGGGGCGTCTCCGGGTGCCGGCGCGGGCGGCTGCGCCGAAGGCGTCGGCGCGGGAGGCGCCTCCGCGCCCTCTTCGCCCTCCCCGTCGCCCGCCTCCGTCGCGATTCCCTTGTGCTCGTCGTCGAACGTTTTGGCCAGCCTCGCAAACTCCTCCTTCGCCTTGGAGGTGCGCGCCTCGAAGTCCTGCTTGTTGCGCTGGAAGGCCTCGTGGCTGCGCTTCGCCATCTGCTCGATGCGCGCGAGCGCGTCTTCGGGCTCGGGCGCGCGCGAGAGCAGCGTGAACTTGCGCGCCTCGCACATGAAGACGGGCGCGTCCAGCGGCATGTCGCGCAGCGTGGCGATCGCCGCGGCGGCGTCGGGCAGGACGCCCAGAATGCGGATGAGCGGGCGCTTGCTCCGCACGTGCTGCTCGGCGTGCGCCACGTTGTAGAGGAAGACCCGCTGCCCGGGCATCTCAAACGGGTACGTCGTGCGCGACGCGGCCTCCGCCGCCGGCGCGGCCGTCGTCAGTGCGGGCACATCGTCAGCCCGGGCGGTGGGCGGCGGGTGCTGTTGGCTATGCTCGAATCCGGCGGACATGGGCTTGGCAGCGAGTTGTTGTACGTGTTGTTGTACGTATCGAAACACACTTTCATCGGCCGTTTGAACGCGCCCTCGACGCCCTCCGCGTCAACGGATGCGGCGGCGAACTCCGTCGGGAACTCGGAGATCACGATGCGCAGCCGGTGGCGGAAGGTGCCGCGCAGCTGCTCCTGGTGCGTCGGATTCGAGCGGTTGCGGCACTGGATGGTGCCGGCCTGGCTGCCGCACGCGCGCTTCAGCTGCACGGCGCTCCAGAAGCGCACGGTCGACTTCTCCATGTAGTCGACGTTGAGCGCGCCGCGTCCGTCGATCGCCGGGTGGCCCTGCAGCGCGGCGGACGGCGCGAGGTCGGGCGACCCGGCGCGAAGAGCCGCGAGCGCGGCGCGCGTCCGCTCGACGGCCTCGGTCACCTCGGGCTGGAGCGGGATCTGCAGGATGTACGTGATGTACACGCCGTCTCGCCCGACGGGCGTCTCGAGCTTGAAGGTGTACTCGCCCGCCTGCAACGCCTCGGCGAGCGGCACGTAGCTGCGGCGCGGCATCGCCTCGCCCGCGTAGAAGGGGACGCACGCGCAGGTCTCCTCGTGGAACTCGCGCGCCGCCGTGTACGGCGGCGACTCCTGCGCGTGCGCCGCGCCGCCGAAGTCGGACCACTTCTCCGAGCCGTTCCAACCCGGCACGTGCTGCTCCTTGCCGAGCAGGATGTAGACGTTGCCCCAGCTCTCGTCGATTCCATAGGCGAGGACGGAGCTTCCCACGACGCGCCGCGACTCGAAGTCGCCCACGGGGCAGACGGGAAGCGATCCCGACCGCGCCGCGGGCTCCGCCGTGAGGTCCGCAGAAGCCATCGCTCTTTGATACCGAACAGCAAAAAAAGGGAGGCGGTCGGTGTCGTGCGAACGCCGCCTCACGCCGCGGGGGCCTCCTCCGCCGCCGGCGTCCGCCGCCGGAGGTAGCGGTCCGTCTGGTCCGGGGGCGCGAGGCCGGCGCGCATCACGTCCATCATGCCGTCGCGCGCGGTGAGCGGCGTGACGTTGGAGAGCGCGCGATCGGCCAGCGCGCGCGTGAGGATCGCGTCGGAGTTCATCAGCTTCGCGCGGGTCGGCTGCGGCACGGAGGCGACGGGGGCGAGGTCGACGGGGGGCGGCGCGCGCTCCGCGCGCTCCTCGCCCGCCGCGGGCTCCGCGCGCTCCGCCGCGGGCTTCGCGCGCTCCGCCGCGCGCCCGCACCCGACGCAGAGCACGGTGGCGCACAGCGCCGCCGTCAGCCCGAGCAGCGCCGGCCGGCGACGCGACAGCCCGACGACGACGGCGACGATGGCGAGCAGCCAGAAGACGGGGAGGCACGAGTCGCGCAAGTCGGGAAGCAGGATTTCCATCGACTCCGCGGCGTGGCTGTTGTTGTTGCTGTTGTTGTTGTAGGCACTGATTATTTTTTCGATCGCGCTACGAGTGTGGGCGCGGCGCTACTCCTTCGCGCCGCCCTCCGCGGACGGCGGCGCGGGCGCCGCGTCCGCACCGGCCGCGCCCGGCTGCACGCCCTGCATGGCCTGCACGCCCTGCATGCCCTGCATGCCCTGCATGCCCTGCATGCCCTGCATCATGCCGAACATCGAGCCGAGCCCCTGGAACATGGAGGGATCCGCGACCAGGTTCTGCGTCAGGCTCTGCAGGTCGTCCTCCTTCAGCTGCTCGGCGACGGACATGCCGATCTGCGCGAGCGACTGCATGTTCAAGAGCTCGGACGGGTTCTGCTCGCCGGTGCGGATCTTCTCGGCGATGTTCACCGTCGCCTGCTGCACCGTCTCCATCATGCCGTGCGGTACCTGCGAGTACAGGTGGTGCATCTGCGCCGTGTCGTCGAGGCGCACCAGCCACGCGAAGATGGCCTTCTTCGTGTCGTCGTCGCACGTGCGGTACTTCTCGGCCATGGAGATGCTCGACACGAGGTCCGACGTGCACTCGTCGAAGACCGTCGGGTCGTGCGCGCGGACGCGCTCGTAGAAGGGCGAGAGCTGCGCGTGCCACTCCTCGATGAGCGTCTGTTGCGTCGCCGCGCGCGTCTCCTCGGTGAAGGCGTGCGTCACCGAGACGTCGAACTCGAGCCGCAGCTTCTTGAGGTTCTGGCAGTGCGGCCACACCAGGCGCATTTGCGCCAGAAAGCTGTCGAGGTCGGCGGCGAACTTGCGCACGCTCTCCTGCACGAAGTCGGTCGGGACCGCCGGGGTCGTCGCGTCCGCCTGGGTCGAGGCACTCATGGTTCACCGGTGTGTTGTGTGTTCCAGAGCTGTGTTGTTTTGTGTTGTGTTGTTAGTGTGGGTGCACATTTTCTCGGGGTCGCGTCGAACGCGCCGGCCGAAACCCGGATTCAGCGACACCTCTTCGCGGTGCGCTTCGCGGTGCGCTTCGCGCCGGGCTTCGCGAGCCATGCGCCGAGGACCGCGACGAGCACCACGGCCACCGCGATCGTCGTGCCGAGCGTGACGGGGGCGGTGTTCGATGCCGATCCTCCGGCTGCAGCCTCCTCGTCCTGCGACTGCAGCTGCAGCGGCTGCAGCGGCTGCGGATGCTGCGACGACTGCTGCTGCGGCTGCTGCGGCTGCGAGGCGGGGTAGTCGCGGCCGTAGACGACGCTCGCGCGCGGCGTGCAGGGAACGAAGTCGAAGGGGGAGAGCATGTCGTATCGCGTGGCCGCGTTTACCGCTGCGCAAGAAAATCTTTCCCGCCTCGCCTCCTCCTAGCCCCCCGCGCACGAGACATCGAGCGTGACGTTGTGCTGGCACGAGTCGAAGGCGGTCTGGATCTCGGTCGCCGCCTCGTTGAAGCTCGTCGCGCCGCGCCCCACCCTCTCCAGCTTGGCGTGCATGAGGCGCAGCGCCTCGGCGCCGCGGTACGCCGCGTGCCGCACCATGCCCGGCCACGCGTGGTTGACGGTGCTTCGCGTCGCGGCGCCGGCGCGCGCCGCGATCTCCAGCACGAGCTCGAGCGACTCGCGGATCGTGCGAAACTCGCGAGGCGCGACGTGGCGGAACTGCGCCAGCTCGAGGCACACCGACGCGAGGTCGCCGTGCGCGTCGAGGTAGGGCGTGTCGGAGTCGTCGTGCTCCTGCCGCTGCTGCTGCGGCGGGCGCGCGCGACGCTTCGCCAGCGCGAGCGTGATGCCCCCGGCGAGCCCCAACCCGCCGCCGATCAGGCCCCACTTGCCGCCCACTGAGAGGGCCGCCATGCGATGGGTGATTTCTTCTGAGCGACGATTTTGTGCCCGAGCTACCGCGAACGCACGGAAATTCTGCGGCGAGAACAAGTACACGCTGGGCGAACCATGGCCACCTCCTCCACGCGGCAACAGACCAACCCGTTCGCCGTCCTCGGCGACGACGACGACTCGTCGGACGACGACGCCGGCGCCACCGCGCACCGCCTCGCCGCCAAGCACCCGCCCAAGGCCGTCCGCCGCCTCGTCCACGTCGCGAAGAGGCCGCAGGCGGCGCCCCGCGCGACGCCCAGCGGCGCGTTCATCTTCGTCGGCATCATCATCGCCTCCGTCATCGGCGGCGAGGTCGCCGGCATCGTGCTGCGCTCGCCGCCGCGCGGGTACCGACCCGTTCCGCCGGTGCCCCCCGCCGACGTTCCGACGCTCTTCACGCACCCGCGCGCCCTCACGCAGCAGTTCACGCCCGAGCGAAGGTACGTCATCACGAAGGGCACGCGCCCGCCTGTGCGCGGCGGGCTGCAGCCGCAGCAGGCGCTGCAGAGCGCCTTCTTCGGCCGCTGCTTCCACTGCCGATGCCTCGGCCACTCGCAGAAGTGGTGCCCGATTCGGCGCTGCAAACGGTGTGGCGCGTGGGGTCACTCGGACGTCGTGTGCGGCGGCGGTTCGCGGTGAGCGGCGGCGACCCGCACCCACCCCCTTCCTTGAACTTTTTTCACGTTTTCCTGTTTTTCCTGTTTTTCTTTTTTTTTCTCCCTTGTTTCGCCCCTTGCGCGACTGCCCCCTTTCGCTTTTTTTGTGCGCCGATGAGCGCCGTCGTCGCGCACCGCGCTCGGCGAGTGCGCGCGTGCGTGGCGCTGCGCGAGGCGTGCGGCGGCGGCGTGGACGCCGAGGACTACGCGCGCGCCGTGGAGGCGGGCGTGCAGCGCGGCGTGCCGCTCGTGGAGTACGGCGCGACCGTTTCGGCGCTGGTGCACGCGCTGCGGTTGAGGCCCGAGCTCCGCGACGAGTACGCCGACGGTGGCGCGCTGGCGACGGTGGCGCCGAGCGCGTTGGAGACGGAGCGCGCGCGCGCGATCGTCGAGGGCTTCCGCGCGGAGGAGGAGGCGAAGAAGGCGGGACTGACCAAAATAAAGGTGGCCGCCGGGCAGACGCGCTGCCGCAAGTGCGGCGGCACCGACATCGTGTTCTTCCAGCGGCAGACGCGCTCCGCCGACGAGCCGGCGACGGTGTTCTACATCTGCCAGAAGCAGACGTGCATGGCGCGGTGGCGCAGCTAGCTGGCTAGCTAGCGCCTGGCGCCTAGCCCTGCAGTCGGCGCCGCTCGCGAGGCCCTCCCGCCTCGTGCCCGACGGCGCGCAGCGCGCGCGCGAGCTCGCGCGCCGCGGGGCGCACGACGAGGTAGCGCGCGGCGAGCGTGGAGACGACGTAGACGTACGCCGCCGCGCGGAGTAAGACGACGTGCGACGCGGCGCGTCGGTCGATCAGGCGCGCGCACTCGACGGCGTTCGCCTCCCAGAAGGCGGCGTCGCTGTGGCCCAAGTGCGCGCAGATGGTGGCGTCGCTCGCGCCCTCCCACCCGCCCGCCCACCGCGGCCCGCCGCGAAAGTGCGCCGTGAGCGGCGAGAACAGGAAGCGTTCCGCGTGGCGGAAAAAGTCGCACAGCCCGCCCCCAAAAACGGCCTCCGGCATCCCGCCTGCCTCGTCTTTTTTGTTTACCTTGCACGGAGGGGTCTCTCGACGTCGGTCTGAACGCGGACGGGCGCGCGTTCGGCCGCGTCGCCGCGTTTTCGAACCATGCGTTCAACAGGGGCACCCCGACCCCGCCGCCCGTCGGCGCCGCCCCTCGATCTCAGCATGTTGGAGCCGCCGCTCGACGAGGCCGACCCCGCCTTCGAGTGCATTGGCGGAACGTTCTGGGTGCGCAAGAACGACGACGAGGTCGGCGTCCGGGCGCGAACGCGGCTGCTCGAGCTCAGCGCGCTCTTCGTCGGCGACGCGCTGCACGCCGTCGTCGAGCCGCTCGTCGCCAACCGGCGCGAGGGCGGCGGCTGCGGCGGTCGCGTCTCGCTTCGGGCGCTGGACTGGACCGTCACCAACTACGCGAAGCGGCGCTCCGTCACGCTGCTGCGCCTCGACGCGCGCGGCGCGCCGTCGCGCTGGTTCTCCATCCACCACGAGTACAAGGCGTGGCTCCGCGTGTGGCGGCGGAAACTGTTCGACCCCTTCGCGCGGAGGTCGAGAGTGTTTTTTCAGGGCTCGGAGGACACGTGGGTGGCGTCGACGCCGGCGCAGCTGAATTTCGTCTACTTCGCGCTCGAGTTCGGCATCCTGGAGTGGGTGCGGCGGAACCTGGGCGAGATCGAGAAGGACAACAACCGCGCGCTGCGGCGCACGAAGGAGGACAAGAAGCGCAAGCGCACGGCGCTCTCGGCGGCGCCCCCCGTCTCGGTGATGATCGTCGACCGCCCCGTGCGCGTGACGTGGGAGTAGCGTAGCGCGCGATTGAAGATTTGAACGTAATAAATGTGAACAACAGGACCTTTTTTTTGTCTTACTTAGCTATCTACGTACTTTTGTCTGCCGACGTTTCGTCGTCGAGGCGGTAGAGGCGGTGGTACGCGAGAGCTACACCCGCGCCTACGGCCACGCCTGCCGTAAGCTCCACCGCGCTGTGCCCGAGCGGCAATCCGTCCCTACCCCGCGGGCCCTTGTAATAGAACAAGAGTATATCGGAGCCGTATAGCGCGGAGAATGCAATGGCCACGCCTAGTGCTTGCTTCGTCTCCGGAAAGCCAAGCGCGAGGTGGGTGAGCAGCGCCGTCATCACAGCCGCGTGCCCAGACGGTAGACCTCGCCAGTTGAACGGCTGCACGCCCGCCGCGTACAGAGCGACTTTCGCGACGAGGCAGACGAACGACGCGGCCAGCGGAAGCCAGAGCACCCCATTGCCGTCCGTCATTGTACCGCTTTTACTTAGCGCGCAATATTATTATGTTAACTCACTAGGAGCTCTTTGGCTCACCAGGAGCTCCTACAAAAACGCAAGCTCGACTGTGCGACAAAATGAGAATTTACCGGCGATGGAGCCCGAACTTCATATATATTGCCGTCCGTCATTGTACCGGCTAAAAGCCGGCCAGCGTTGCGGCGTGGTGTGCGAGCTCGAGCGGAAGGAACAGGCGGCCGTCGTTCCAGGAGTGCAGGTCGAGCACGACCCTCCAGCGACGTCGGACGCGTCGTCGGCGTTGCTCGTCCTCGATTTCTTGTCGTTGGAGCGCGGCGACGAAGAGGTAGTCGACCCTAGGTATGGGCTTCCACACCAACCCAACCGCGGTTCGGATGTAGTAGCCGACGGCCATGGTGTGCTCGTCCCTTTGAAACGTGGTGCCCTTCCACCCCGACCCAACCGGCCGGTTTTCCGTAGACTGGACCTGCAAAAAGCGCTGAAGCCTGATGCCGTCTATCCACGTTTTATGCTCATCGGGGGGGAGCGCGTCGATCCACGCCCGATAGGCGCGGAGCCATCCTTCCGCATCCATGCACTCCCAAAGAACTCGCCGATAATCGGTGTTCTCCGCCCGCCCAGATCACTCTTGGATATTCTAGGTGCCTAATATTACTAGTATTATGTTAACTCACCAGGAGCTCTTTGGCTCACCAGGAGCTCTTTGTCTACAAAAACGCAAGCTCGACTGTGCGACAAAATGAGAATTTACCGGCGATGGAGCCCGAACTTCGACTACTACTGCGCCGTCCACTACGCCAGTAGCCCGCGCAGCGTGGCGCCGCTCAGGTGGTCGCCGTTCGCCGCGTTGCGCGTCGCGGCGAGGCGCGACTCGATGGTGTTCTCGGAGACGTAGCGCCACACGTTCACGCGGCGACGCTGCCCCATGCGCCACGCCCGACCCACGACCTGGTCCTCGAGGCCTTTGGACCACTGCACGTCGTAGATGACGATGTGGTTCGCGCACGTGATGTTGATGCCGGCGCCCGCCGTGCGCGTCGTGAGCAGCAGGCAGCCCACCGCGGCCTCCTCCTCGAAGCGGCGCAGCGCGCGCGCGCGCCGCGTGGGCGCCATCGAGCCGCGGATCGTCTCGGCGCAGCCGCCGAGCGCGTCGGCGAGCGCGGCGACGGTGCTGTCGAACTGCGAGAAGACGAGCACCTTCGCCGTGGGGTCGTCGTCGCGGATCGTCGCGACGTGGTCCAGAAGGTACTCGATCTTCGAGAAGCGCGGCGGCGGCAGGGACTCGGCGGCGGGGTCGGGCGGCGGCTCCTCCATCGCGACGTCCTGCTGCTCCTCCTCCTCCTCCCGCGGTTCCTCCTCGTTCGCCGGCGGCAGCACGCGCGCCACGGGGCGCGGCTCCTGCCGGCACAGCGGGCAGCGCGGCGAGGAGCGCGCGATGACGGCCTGGATGCAGTCGTAGCAGAAGATGTGCGCGCACCGCGTCTGCGACGGCTGCTGGAACTCGCCCAGGCACACGGCGCACGTCTCGCCCTCGAGCCGCGCGTACGCCTCGGCGGCGAGGCGCACGACGGGCGCGTCGTCGGCGGCGGGGAGATCCGCCGGCAGCTCCTCGACCGCCGTCTCCTCGCCCGTGCTGACGAAGCGCAGCAGGTTCTCGAGCAGCGCGCGCAGCCGCATCACGTACTCGCGCTGCGTGGCGCGCGCCGTGCGCTCGTGCAGCACGTCGTACGTCGCGCGCTCGGCCGCGGTGAGCTGGACGCGCACCGTCTGCTCGCGCAGCTCGGGCACGACGACGACGGGGAAGCCGCCCAGCCGCTGGTCCTTGGTGTGGCGCATCATGCAGACGTTGAGCGCGTAGTGGATCCGCCAGTCGCGGCAGCGCGGCGTGACGCGCTCGCCGAAGGCGGGCGTGTACGCCGACCACAGCGCCGTGCTCCACGCGTTGTTGGCGAGCGCGGCCTTGCGCGGGTCGCCGAGCGGGAGGCGCAGGAAGCGCGCCTGCGCGTGGAGCGAGTACTGCGAGAGCGGCGTGCCGCTCACGCACCAGCGGCGAAGCGACTCGAGCTGCATGACGCCGAGGCCCTGCTGCGTGTCGGAGGCAGACAGGAGGTGCGCCTCATCCACGACGATGCGGTGCCACCGGATGCGCGCCAGCGCCGGCAGCACGGCGCCGGGGTAGATCCCCTGCCGCCGCGCGCGCCCGAACTCGGTGCCGACGATGGAGGAGGAGGTGATCACGAGGTCCGCCTCGCACAGGCGGCGCTCGACGTCGCCGCGGTGCCGCGCCGCGCCGTGGTAGACGTGGACGCGCAGCCCCGCCACCTTCGTCTCCGCCTCGCGGCGCCACTGGTACAGCAGCGAGACGGGGCAGATCACGAGCGTGCCGCCGCCGCCCGACGCCGACGCGACGGAGCGCCGCGACGCGGCGATGAGCGCGAGGCAGCTCACCGTCTTGCCGAGCCCCATCTCGTCGCACAGCCAGCCGCCGCGCGCGTCGCGCGGCGGGCGCGAGAGGAAGGTGTTGTAGATCGGCGAGTACAGCAGCGGCGCGGCGTCGCCGTCGGCGTCGCGCGCGTCGATGGGGAACCAGAAGTCGCGCCACACCGGCCGCGCCTCGCGCGCCAGCATGAAGGCGAGGTTCTGCAGCTGGTGCCGCCGCATCACGACGCGGAGGCCCTTGGGACGCGCCGCCTCGGGGCCGGTGCCGCGCACCGGGTACTCGCGGATGTCGGAGCGCCCGCCCCACGACATGCTCGCCTGGGGCGGCCGGTGGCCCGCGCCGTGCGTGATGGCGACGATGCGCGACGCCGACTCCGACCACGCCGTCTCGACGGCGGGGCAGAGGGTGCGCACCACGCGCAGCGCCGGCGCGCGCGTGAGGTACTCCGCCTCGTTCACGCGCGTGTGGTAGGCGTTCTCGCGCTGCGCGCGCGTCGCGTGCAGCCGGATGCGCAGCCGCGCTTCGTAGAGGCGCGCCGACGCGCGCCAGTCATCGGCAGGCGCCGACCCCGCCGCCGGCGCCGCCGCGGTCGCCGCCTCGATCGCGTCGAAGAGGCGCGCCGTGGCGGTGCCCGACCGCACGGCGCCCGAATTCGCGGCGTAGTCGGCGGCGCTGGGCGGCGCGCACCCCGCGGCCGCCGCGTGCAGCGGGCGCCGCTCGAGCGCGATGTCGACGTCGAAGACGCTGCGGTCCACCTCGGGCGCGTTGGGCAGACGCGAGACGTAGTTGTCCGAGACGCCGTTGTAGTACCCGCCGTGGCGCAGGCACGCGTCGAGGCACAGGTCGCGCAGGAGGGCCGTGTCGCGCACGAAGACGACGTGGGCGCTCTGCATCGACGTCGTGTCGGGGAAGGCGCGCGTCGCCATGCGGTACAGGCGATCGACCGACTCGCAAAGCATCGATTCGAGCAGCGCGAAGCGCGTCTCGCGGTACAGCTCGGCCTCCGGCGACGGGAGCACCACGAGCAGGGGGATCCGAACGCACCCGTCCCCATCGCCCAGCGTGAGCCACGGTCCCGACTCGTCGTCGTCCTGTGCCATCGCGGGCGCGAAACGAGCCTTTCTTTCCTCGAAACCTCTTCTTGGTCGCGGCGATTTTCGGGAACGCGCGCGGAACGCGCACGCGACGCCGCACCGCGACAAAAAAAGGGGGGAGGAGGGTGCTCCCGAACTACGCCGACTCGTTCGCGCAGTCAGTCATTCAACGGCGCACGCACTGGTTGGTCTTCGACCGGCGCTTCGTGGCGCCCGACGGACCGCAGCGATTGATGCAGTCCTCCGACATCGCCGAGCGGACCTTGCCGCGGCCGCAGCTCTTCATCTTCTTCTTGGCGCCGCCCGAGAGCTTGCGGCCCTTCGAGCCCTTCGTGCCCTTGGAGTGCTTCTTGCCCTTGGAGTGCTTCTTGGCCTTCTTGCCCGACTTCTTCTTGCCGCTCGAGCGCTTGCCCTTCTTGGCGCCGCCCGACAGCTTGCGGCCCTTCGAGCCCTTCTTGCCCTTGGAGTGCTTCTTGGCCTTCTTGCCCGACTTCTTCTTGCCGCTCGAGCGCTTGCCCTTCTTGGCGCC
>MDSW01183029.1_pt1 | contig 11426 bp, 10 predicted proteins | sample 811171 | NCBI WGS metagenome assembly MDSW01 (sample SAMN05326641, study PRJNA326480) | marine metagenome | isolation source: seawater | place: Atlantic Ocean: North West | collected 2012
CCAAGCCTTTTTTGTAATTCAAAATCATTTATTTTATAAACAATACCGTCTATATCGTAATTCATCTCCTTTCTTTTTTTTTCTAAAAATTCATGATTTAAAATTAAATTTTTAACTCCTGTTATATTTTTATTATATATATTTGTTTTAAAGCCCCATTTTTTTAAGTTTTTTAAAAAAATAGATTGGGATTGAAAATTTATCTCTTTTACAAATCCAAATGTATAAGCAATAAATTTTAATGGAATTTTGCTTGTTGCCATCGGATCCTTTTGTCTTAAACTTCCTGAAGCTGCATTTCTTGGATTAGCAAACTTTGCATCTATTTTTTTAAAATCATCGTTTTGAATAAAAACTTCTCCTCTTATATCTATTTCAGTAGGAAAATCTTTTGCATTAATAACTTTTGGTATATCTTTAATAGTTTTTAAGTTTTCTGTTATATCTTCACCTTCTTTGCCATTCCCTCGTGATAGGCCTTGAGCAAATTTTCCATTTTTGTAATTTAATGAAGCAGAAATACCATCAATTTTTGGCTCTGCACTATATTCTATTTCTTCATTCTCTTTTAAACTTAAAAAATTACGTATTTTTTTTTCAAAATTTTTCAAATCTTCTTCGTTAAAAGCATTAGATAATGATAACATCTGCACTTTATGTTTTACTTTTTTAAAATTTTTTGAAGGAGCAAAACCTACAGAATTTGAAGGGGAACTTTCTGACTTTAAAAATTTGTGTTTTTTTTCTAATTCAATAATTTCTTTTTTTAAAGAATCAAACTCAGAATCAGTTACTAGTGGTTCACTCTCATCGTAGTAGTATTTATTATATTCTTGAAAAAGTTTGATTTTTTTAAAATATTCTCTCTCAATTTTTGAAATTTTCATCTATTAAAAAAATGATTTAATCTTATCTTTAAGTTTCTTTTTTTCTTTTTTTGAAGTTTTTCTATCGATTTTATAATTTTGGTTAAAAACACGATACGATTCTTCATACCACTGACTAGATAAATAATTGTAACCTAGTGTATTTGCATATTTTTTTGCTTCAGTTTCTAATCCAATCTTATAATGAATTTCAACCAACCTGTGAAGGGCTTCTTCGATGTATATAGTCGTATCATAATGATCAACTATAACTTTTAACCTATTAATTGCAGCTATCCATTTCTCCCTTTTTATATAATGCCTTGCAATATACATTTCTTTTGCAGCTAACAAATCATTAATCAAACCAAGTTTATATTTAGCATCAATAGCAAAATCTGTTAGTGGAAATTTTTCTATTACTAAATTGAAACTATCTTTTGCATCTAATAGCGGTTTTAAATCTTTTTTTTCATCGACAATACTTTCATAGTGGCACATTGCTAAAAGATAATAAGCATAATCCAAATTAGGATCTTTTGGATATTTTATAATAAACCTATTCAATTCATCTGTTGCACTATTATAATAAGCTTGAGCAAAGTAACCATAAGCCGCCATCAAAATAGCTTTGGCTGCCCACTCTGATTGTGGATATAAAAGTTCTGCTTCATTAAATTTTTTAGCTGCAAAATAAACATCCCCTTTTTTTAGTGCATCCATACCTTGTCTATACGCAGTTATCATTTGAAGGTCTAAATCGTCTTCTTTTATAATCGACTCAACCTTGTCCGGTTTTCCTGAGCAAGAGTGTAACAGCAATAGAAATATAATAAAAAATTTCTTAAAATTAGCCATTAAAAAGTTTTAGCAGATTTTTATGAAAAATCTAAAACTTTAAGCTATTGATTTTAGATATCTTTTATTGATAAATGAGTGAGGAATTTTATTTTCTCTTACTTCAATTATCGAGAAGTTTGTATTATTCTCAAAAACTTTCCTTAACAGCTGATTTGTAAGTTTATGCCCACCTTGAGAACATATTAATTTTCCAATAATTTTATAACCTGATAAATATAGATCTCCCATACAATCTAAAATTTTGTGATTTACAAACTCTAGATTATTTCTTAAACCATCCTTGTTCATAATTTTTTCATCTTTAACTACTACTGCATTTTCTAATGAACCACCTTTTGCTAAATTCATTTTTCTTAGTTTATCAATATCTTCAAACAGACAAAAAGTTCTTGAATTAAAAATACTTTCAAGGTCATCCTCATACACTTTAATAGAATTTTTTTGAGTACCAATTAGAGGGTTATTATATTTAATTTCAAAATCTATATCTAAACTTAGTTTGCTTGGTTCTAAAGAAATAGTTTTATTTCCATCTTTGAAATTAATTTGTTTCTCAATTTTAATAACTTTTATTGGTAAATTACTAATTTCTAAACCTGTTTTAGTTATTTCTTCAACATAAAATTTTGCTGATCCATCTAAAATTGGAAGTTCGTCTCCATCTACTTCTATTAAAGCATTATCAACACCTGTACCATATAAAGCTCCCATCAAGTGTTCAATTGTAGAAATTGCAACACCATAATCATTTGCAATCGTTGTGCAATAAACTGCGCTACTAACATTAAAGATTCCAGGAATTACTATATTATTACTTTTTAAATCAGTTCTTTTAAAAACTATCCCAGTGTTTGGCTCAGATGGTTTAATTTCCATATGGATCTGTTTTCCGGAGTGCAGTGCTACGCCTTCAAAGCTTATTGGTTTTTTAATTGTTTTTTGGTTTAAAACTGACATCAAGAGCTTATAAAAGCTTAAGTAAAAAATTAAAAAACAACAAATGTTACAAGAAAATACAGTTTTTTAATCAAAAAGATGAAAAAGTTTCTCAAAAAAACCTTTTTTCTCAATTTTTTTAGGGATTAATACAACTTCTTGTTTGTTAAAACCTTTGTTTAATTTTCGTGCAATTTGGCAAATATTTTCTTCATCACTCATGTTAATAACGGATTTAGCATAGCTAGAACAAGTTATTTTATCGACCGTAATATGAAAATTATTAAATAAAAGTTCTATTTTTTTAATTAGATTTTTAGGAAGACAAATAAATTCAATTTCTACTGAAATTTTATCACAAACTATATCTATGGGTATAAAAGTAAATTCTGAATCATTAACGACATATTTTTTTACAATTATATGAAGAATATTTAATTCAGGATAGAAGCTAGCAATTTGTTGTTTTGCATCTTGGATAAGATGTTTAATATCTTTTTGATGAATTTTTTTATTATCAAGTTTTTTCATTAAGGAGATACAAATAGATTGGGTTTTTGGCGTATCTATTATTAAAAAAATATTATTGAGAAAAGAATTAATTTTTTTTTCTATCTTTTTTACATTATTGTCTAAAAATCTTTCTAGTACTTTGAAATCAGTATTTTCATATATAGAATTTATACTAATATCTTCTTCATTAAAAAAAATTAAACTATCATCAATATTTTTAAAAACGCAGATATTTAATTTCTTTTCATTTATATCCAAATAAACATCAATTTCTTTTTTACTCATTTGTAAAAATTATTTTTTTATTAAACCTTAAATCAATTATTTTAGAATTTATAAACTCTTGGTTTTTTGTTATCTCATAAATCGAATTTAAATTACTTTCAAGATTCTCTAACGGTAATTTAAACAATTTATCATCTATAGTTTTTATATCCCACCTTCCAGATGGGAAAAAATATATTTCATTAATTGTCTGATAATTAAATTTTGACCGCTTAATAACTTTTACAAATTCAATAAACTTGAAAGTATTAATATTTCCAAATACTTTTGGTAATTTTTTTGGTTTAGAATCAGAATAAATTAATTTTCCATTGGATCCAATAAAAAATAAATCCTCATCAATATTTATTACTCCTAAAAATTCTGTTCTTTCAATTTTCACTTCTATTGTATTTGGGTAAATTTTTTTAACTTCAAAAGAATGAATCAGATTATTTTTTTTCAAAACTTTATTAAAAAAATCTTTTGGAATAAAAAAGATATTATTTATTAATTTTTTTTTTATTTCTTGTGAAATTTGAAAATTATTTTTTTCAGAAAGACCAAAAACATTCACATTATTCACATTAAATTTAAATAAATTTGAATTAACTAAATACATATTATTAAGAGTGCTTAATATAAAAAAAATACATAAATAAATATAAATCTTATTTTTTTTATCTATTTTTTGAAGCATTTTTCAAAATCCATTCAATTAAATTACCAAAATTAATTCCATGAAAATTTGCAATTTCTGGAACCAAAGAAAGCTTTGTCATTCCTGGTTGAGTATTGATTTCTAATAAATAGAATTTATTTTTATAAAATTTAAAATCTGATCTGGTAATACCTTTGCAACCAATTAATTTATGTGCTTTGAGTGATGTATTCATCAATTCTTTCATTTTACTTTTTCCTAGATCAACAGGGATTATATGTTTTGTTTGTGCTTTCACACTGTATTTTGCTTTATAATCATAAAACTTTCTTTTTGGTTTTAGTTCAATAGCTCCTAATTTTTTACTTCCCATAATTGCCGCTTGTATCTCTCTGCCAGGAATGAATTCTTCAATTAAAATCTCGTTATAAATTGAAAGTTTTTTTAAATTTTTAATTAAATTTTTTCTTGTACAAATGTAGACATTAACACTTGAACCTTCGTTTATTGGTTTAATTACTACGGGAAATTTTAATTTCTTTTGAATTAATGAAATTATGTTTTTATTTTTCTTATTGTAATTATACTTAATATATTTTGGAGTTAATATTCTATTTTTCAAAAATATTTTTTTAGATATTTCTTTGTCCATTGCGATTGCTGAAGCAAGAACACCTGAATGAGTATAGCTGATTTTTTGTGACTCAATTATAGTTTGAATGTAACCATCTTCGCCAAATTGACCGTGAAGAGCATTGAATATGATATCTGGTTTAAAAGATTTTATTTTTTTTAAAAAATTACTATTTGGCTCTACTATGACTGATTGGTAATTCTTGTTTTTTTTTAATTCTTTAAAAACACTTTTGGCAGTCTCTAAACTTATAAGCCTTTCTTTAGATATACCACCACCTAGAATTATAACTTTTTTTTTCATTTTACTATCTCGATTTCAGTCTCGATATCAATACCTGTTTTAGATTTCACACTTGTCTTTACAAAATCTATTAAATTTTTCATATCTTTAAAGGAAGCATTGTTTCTATTAATAAAAAAATTACAGTGCTTTTGTGAGATTTCAGCATCTCCAAATTTAGTATCTAAAGGAACAGACTTTTTAATTAATTCCCAAACTTTTTCTTTAGTCTGATTTATAGGATTTTTAAAAGTACTTCCACCGGTCTTAATTTTGGTTGGTTGTGCTTTTTCTTTTTTATTTTTTAAAAATTTAATAGTGTTTTTTACTATATGCTTATCTTCAAATTTTCCTTTAAAAGAAGCACTTAAAAAAATTAAATCTTTAGCCAAATCATTGCCCCTATACATAAATTTAATTCTCGATGATGGAATTGTTAAAATTTTTCCACTTCTGTCTAGTGCTTGTATTGACAATAAAATATCTTTAAATTCTCTTTCAAAACATCCTGAATTCATCTTTAATCCACCTCCAATAGTTCCAGGTATACAAGATAAAAATTCAAAACCACTTATATTGTTTTCAGATGCAAATTCTGACAAATTTTTATCAGTAGTTGCACTTCCAGCCACTACTGTTGTTTCAGACAAAAGTGATATATTGGAGAAATTTTTTCCTAATTTAATTATAACTCCATCAAATATTTCATCTTTTATAAGAATATTCGATCCAGCCCCTAATAAAAATTTTTCTACAGTTCCAAAACTTTTTAAAAAAGAAATTAATTCATTTAAACTTTCAGGTTTAAAATAAGCCTTAGCAATGCCACCAATATTAAACCAGTTAGTTTTTTTTAAATCATAATCAAAAAAAATTTTTCCTCTTATATCCTTTGAAAAACTCTTTAATTCGCTAATTTTATTCATAATAATTTGGGCAGTTCTCTCATCCAATTAGAAATTGAACCGGCTCCCATCCCGATTACAACTTTATTTCCATGAATATATTGTTTTATGAATTTACTTAATTGGTATTGATCTTTAACTATATAAACTTTTACGTTTGATCTTTTTGCAATCTCGTTAGCAAAATTTAAATAATTAAATCCTAATTTGATTTTTTCACCTGCTTTATATATTGGGCACAAAATAACTCCATATGCTTTGTTAAAACATGTACTGAATTCTTTTCTTAGATCCTTTAATCTTGATATTCTGTGAGGCTGAAAAACACAAAATATTTCTTCTTTGTTATATACTTTATATACACCATTAATAAGTTCTCTTATTTCAGTTGGGTGATGAGCATAATCATCAAAAAATTTTACTCCTCTGTATGTAAATATTTTATTGAAACGTCTTTGAACGCCCTCAAACTTACTAAGAGATTCGTGAATTATTTTTTTTGATATTCCTATAGTAAATGCAATAGATGCTGCAGCGGTAGCATTTCTTATGTTATGTAAACCAAGAAGAGGAATACTTACATTCTTTAAGATCGTTTTTTTTTTGGCAGTCAAATATATTTCAATATCAAAAATTGATAATTCTCTATATTGCTTAATATTTTTAATTCTAAAATTAGAATTTTTATTAACTCCGTAAGTATAAAAATTTTTTGTTTTAATTTTTTTAATTATTTCATTATTAATTTTATCATCAATACAAATAAAAGATTTACCAAAGGATGGGACTTTATTAATGAAATGTAAAAAATGATTTTTTAATTTATCCATGGATTTATAATAATCCATATGCTCTCTATCTATATTTGTAACAATAGAATATGTTGGCGGAACTTTTATAAAACTTCCATCTGACTCATCTGACTCTAATATACACCATTTGCTTTTTCCTAGTTTTGCAGAATTCTTTAAAGAATTAAGAACCCCACCATTTATTATTGTTGGATCTAATTTTGCCTTAGAAAAAATTCCAGAAACAAGCGAGGTAGTTGTTGTTTTTCCATGCGAGCCAGCCACTACAATGTTTTGGGTTAGTGAAACGATATGAGCTAACATATCTCCTCTTTTGTAAATAGGTAGATTTTTAATTTTAGCTTGGAGAACTTCTGAATTATTTTTTTTTATTGCTGATGAAATAACTAAAATTGTAGCTTTGCTAATATTTTTTTTTGTGTGACCCAAAAAAATTTTTACTTTATTCTTTTTTAATCTTTCTGTATTTTTATTTTTAGATATATCGCTGCCTTGAACTTTAAATCCCATACCTTTCATAATCAACGCAAGGCCACTCATACCAATTCCACCGATGCCTACGAAATGTATATTTTCATTTTTTGCTAATTCAATTTTCATTTATAGTCTGTATAATTTTTTCATTTATCTTATTCCAGGTATTTTGGTAACTAAAATTTTTCATATTTTTTTTTTTTTCTAAATATTCGTCTTTATTTTCAATAATTTGGATTAATTTATTTGAAAGAATTTGGTCTGTAATAGTTTTTTGCTCAAGTATCCAACAACAATTTTGCTTTTTGTAAAAAATAGCATTTTCGTACTGATGATTATCCTTTGCATAAGGATAAGGTATGGCTATATAAGGCACTTTTAGAAAAGTTAGCTCTGAGAGAGTTGAGGCACCTGCTCTAGTAATGCACAAATTAGACTCTGATAAAAATTCAGAAATATCACTTTTGTAATCAAATAATACATAATTAATTTTTTGCGAATTGTAAAAATTTCTTAAAATTTCTAAATTTTCATTATTAACTTGTTGAAATACTTTCAATTTATATTTTTTCGATAAAATTAAAATAGCATCTTTAACTCTTTGATCAAAAAATTTAGCACCTTGACTTCCACCTATAATTAACAACTTTATTCCATCTATTATTTTTTCTTCTTCAATTTTTATAGAATAAAAATTTTTTCTAAGCAATGGATCTATTACGATTATTTTATTTAAATATTTTTCAGGAAAATTTTTTATATTTTTTGAATAACAAAATATTTTTTTGCAGAATTTTGCAAAAAAAATATTAGCTCTCCCAGTAACCATATTTGGTTCAAATAGATAAATCTTCAAATTTAAAATCTTAGCAGAGATGCATAGCGGTAAAGACATATATCCACCAGTGGATATCAAAATATCAAAATTATTTTTTCTCATAAAAAAGAGTGATTTCATAATTAAAAAAATTATTAGAAAAAAATTGAAGGGTAATAAGAAAATATTATTTTTTAATTTTGGCGTATTTACAATCTCTACCTTGCTTTCGTCTAAATTCAAAAATTTCTTACCTCTTTCATCGGAAGACAAAAAAACATCAAAATCATTTTTTAAATGATCATAAAATACACTAGCAGGTACGGCATGACCTCCTGACCCTCCTGTACTAATTAAAATTTTTTTTTTCATTAATATTTAATTCTTCTTTTGGTAAGATTTAAAATTATTCCTGATAAAATTGCAGTTCCAACAATTGAGGAACCACCATAACTTAAAAAAGGCAATGTCATACCCGTAGTTGGAAATAGTCTAATATTTACGCCAAAGTGAATTAAAGTTTGAAATAGAATAATCGATGCTGAGCCAACAAGAATTAATTTTACTTTATTATCTTTTTCAAAATAGAGTTTTTTAAAAACCTTGTATATTAAAAATAAAAAAATAATCATTAACAAAATTATAACTAATGCGCCAAACTCCTCAGAAATAACAGATACAATATAATCAGTGTGTGCTTCTGGAACTCTATTTTTTAAAATGCCCTCTCCGATTCCTTTTCCAAAGAAACCTCCATTAATTATTGCCTCAGATGCTTTTTCGGACTGATAGTTATTTCCTGAGGATGGATCAAAAAAAGATTTTAACCTAATTAAAATATAAGAAAATTTAGGTACAAAAAAGATTAAATAAAATAATAATAAAAATGTAAATCCAAAAAAAAGAAAAAAAATAGTTAAATTAATTCCAGATATAAAAATTAAACTTAACCAAGTCAAGATTACTAGAAAAGTTTGTCCTATATCTGGTTGAGTAATTAAAAGAAATATAATTGGCACAATTAAAATAAAACTTAAAAAGTATTTATAATATATATTGCTATTTTTTTCTGAACTCAAAATTGAGGCTATCATTATAATTATAAATGGTTTTAAAACTTCAATAGGTTGAAATCTTGGCAAGAAAATAAAATCAACCCAACGCTTGGATCCTTTAACTTCTACTCCAATAATTGGTACTAAAGCTAAAAGAATAAAACAAATCACAAATAGTGCCGTTGATATCCTATATAAATTATTTTGATTTAATGAGGAAAAAAAAATTACAAAAAAAATACCTATAAATGTATAAAATAAATGTCTTAAGAAAAAATAATAACTATTAGTATTTAATTTATCTGAGGCTAAGAGTGATGTGGAAACTAATGAAAAAAATAAACCCAATGAAAATAGAATTACTATTAGAAAAAAAATAGATTTATCGATATTTTTCCACCATTCATAGCAAAATTTGTTAATTAAACTAATTTGACTCATAAATTATATTTTTAAATTATAATTGTTTAAAAGCGTATTAAATTTCTTTCCTCTTTCCTCAAAATTTTTATAAGTATCAAACGATGCAGCTGAAGGACTAAAAAGTATCGTGCTATGTAAATTAATTCCCTTAGATTTTATATCAAAAATAATTTTTTTTAAGGCACTTTGTATATTATGAAAATGTTCATACCGTAATTTATTTTTTAATTCTTTAACAAAAAAATTTTTATTTTTTCCATATATATAGGCTTTAAAATTTAAACATTGTTTCTTTGTCAAAAAAAATTTATCTCTAGATTTTGGAATTCCACCGACTAACCAATGTGCTTCACTTAAAGATTTAAGAATATTTATACTCGATGAAAAACTGGTTGCTTTAGAATCATTTATAACAGTAATTTTTTTACTTTTATAAACAATTTGTTGTCTAAAATTTAAACCTTTAAATTTATTTATTGTTCTAAACAAATATTTTTTTTTTAACTTCAACTTGTCTGCAACTGAAAATACAAACCTTAAATTTTCTTTATTTCCATCTGTGTAAAAATATGGATTTTTAATTTTATTAATTACGTCAAAATATGATTTTTTACTTACATGAATTATTTTTGGATTTAATTTTTTTTTATTAAAAAATTTTTTAAGATATTTATTTTTTATATCAAGAAATGCAAAATCTTTATTTGTTTGATTTTTAACCAACCTGAACTTTGTCTTGATATAATTATTTAAATTGCCATGGCGTTCTAAGTGATCTGGTGAAATATTTAAAATTGCAGCGTAATTAGCTTTAAAAATTTTACTATATTCAATTTGGTACGATGAAATCTCTATTACAAAGATAGTTTTTTTAGTTATTCTTTTTTCATTTAAAATTGCATTTCCAATATTCCCAACAAGTCTAACGTCCTTTTTTTGGTCTTTTAAAATTTGAAACAAAATTTTTGCAGTGGTTGATTTTCCATTTGTTCCTGTAATCGATATATTAAGGTTTTTATGGTAATTAGTATAGAAAACGTCTAAATCTGTAATAATTTTATTTGAATTATTCTTAATATAATTTTTGAGAATACATTTTTTAATATTTATCCCTGGGCTTATTAAAATATAATCAAAATAAGTTTTGAAAATATTTCTTTTATTAATTGAAGTTTTCTTATTATCATCAAAAAGAAAAACTTCATTATTTTTTTTTAGAAATTTATAACTAGATATTCCTGTTTTGCCTAGACCATAGATTAAAATTTTTTTTTTAAAAAAAATTTTTTTTTTTTCTATCATTATCTAAATTTTAAAGTGGCTAAACCAATCATTGCTAATATTATTGATATTATCCAAAACCTAATAACTACGGTTGACTCCTGCCAGCCTTTTTTTTCAAAATGATGGTGTATAGGTGCCATTTTGAAAACTCTTTTACCAGTAAGTTTATATGAACCAACTTGAATGATTACTGAAATCGCTTCTAATACAAAAAGACCACCTGTTATAGCTAAAACTATTTCGTGTTTTGTAATAATACCTATTGATCCTAAAGAACCACCTAAGGCTAGAGAGCCCGTGTCTCCCATAAAAATTTTTGCAGGGGGTGCGTTAAACCATAAAAAACCTATACAAGCACCAATTATGGAGCCACAAAAAACTGCGGCTTCCCCAATGCCTTCGATGTATGGTATTTGAAGATATTCTGAAAAAACTATATTCCCAGTTACATAACTTATAAATGCAAAACAACCAGCAACTAATATGACAGGAACTGTTGCGAGACCATCAAGGCCATCAGTTAAATTAACTGCATTTGATGAACCAACTATTATGAAAACAGAAAAAGGAATAAAAAACCATCCAAGATTAATTATTAAATTTTTAAAAAAAGGAAAATATAAATTTGTAATTTCTTGA
>MDSW01081219.1_pt1 | contig 11424 bp, 11 predicted proteins | sample 811171 | NCBI WGS metagenome assembly MDSW01 (sample SAMN05326641, study PRJNA326480) | marine metagenome | isolation source: seawater | place: Atlantic Ocean: North West | collected 2012
CAGGCGGCCGATGATCTGATTGATCCGCTGGTGACGTTCCCGTTCCGCCTGGCGGCGTGCCTCAGCGCGGCCGGAGCGTTCGTCCTCGGCCCAGGCCAGATTCTTGCGGATCACTGGATCATCGGAATACCCGAGCGCGTTTTGGAAACTGCTGACGGCGGCCGTCCAGTTGTCCTTGTTGGCATAGGCGATGCCCGCGTTATTGAGGTTGAGGGCCGCTTGCCGCCGGCGGCGCAGCTCAAGGCCCCGTTGATACCCGGCCCAGAAATTGTTCATCAGGCCCTGCATCGTGTTCGTCATCATTTGATTCATGAATTGCTGATGCTGGTAATAGGCGCTTGATCCGCCACCACCGCCGCTGCCGCCGCCGCAAGAAATCCCGCTTGAGCTTTGCACGCACCCGACCACCCCCCGTGCCCGGTTGGCGGCGGTGTCGGGAAGAACCTGCGCCGAAACGTTGACTGGATATAGACACGCAGCCGAAAGTATCAGCGCCAAGGGTATCCGGTGTCGAGCCATGGCAGGCGCCTCGTCCGCTTTTACATGGTGGAATCTAGCAGATTTCCGGTGCGTTCGCTACGAAAGGCATTGTCGGTTACGGGTCATTTGCGGACAGGCACCAAGTCTAGTTTTTACGTCACCTATCGAGGAATAAGCGGACATTGCTTGAGCAAACAGAGACGAGTTCGCATTCGTCTGCCAGCACCGCCATCCACTTCAAAATCAATGCATTAGATAGCAGTCAGCGACGGTGAGACACCGGAGTGAGACATTGCTATGCATATTTCATCTTATCTGACCGCTTCACGGCACAACGTGTTCTATTTTCGGTGGCCATTGCCGAAAACACTGCACCCATGCCGGAAACCAAGTGATATAAAGCTGTCACTACGCACCAAAGACTTTAACGAAGCGATGCACCTCTCAAGGCTGCTGGCCTATACGGCGCATACCCTATCTGTGAGACTGAAAAACCAAGATATGCGCTATGACGAAATACGGAACGTACTGAGGCAGCACTTCGCCGGATTGCTCAAGAAAGTTCAGGACGGCATCGCACAGGATGGCCGACTGAATGACGATAGGATCGCGTATTTCCGCGATACGATCTCCCACATTGACGATGATAGCTACTTCGAGGTGGTGCAGGGTCAAGAGAGACACCCGGTCCATGCCGTCATCGAAGAATACGGCCTTCCGTTCGAGGAAGGGACATCCGCGTTTGATAGCTTCAAGGAAGAGTATAAGCGGTCCCGCGTCTCGTTCTGCCAAGAGGTATTGGATTACGATGCTTCGTTGAACCTCTATGACCTCAAGGGCGATGGCTCGGTATCGCAAAGCGCAACCGGGACAGACCAAGAGGGCGTCTCGCTTGGCAAGCTTGTAGAAAGCTATGTGGCCGAACGTGTGCGCGGCAACAACTGGACACCGCGAACCGAAAGCGACTATCGGTCCAAGTTCGCCTTGTTGTTCGATATCGTCAGTAAGGATACGCCCTGTACGTCAATCGATGCAGCAACGGCACGTCACGTCAAAGAGACCCTGCAACGGGTTCCGAAGAACATTAAGACCAGTCCCCGAACACGGCGCTTATCGTTCGATGATGCTCTCGCATTGGAGAACATACCCCGTATGGACGTGAAAACGGTCAATGCGCACCTAGCGGCATACAACGGTTTATTCAGGTGGGCGGAAGCGAACAGCTATATCGGCAAGAATGTCTTTGCGGGCCTGACGCTGAAACAGAAGAAAGGCACCGGCAAAGCACGGGAGGCGTTTACCCCCGCACAGGCGCGCTTGATATACGACACCATCGTTCGCAATGAACGCGGCTTGGTAAAGAAGAAGTATCAATTCTGGGGGCCGCTCATCGGGCTATACACCGGCGCACGTCTGAATGAGATTGCGCAGCTTACGCTAGACGATATCCGACAACAGGACGGCATATGGTGTTTCAGTATCGATGACCAAGCCGAAGGAAAGACCCTCAAGACCGCATCGGCAAGGCGGCTCATCCCCATCCATTCAGACCTCTTGCAACTCGGCCTTATCGAGTATGTCGAGACACTAAGGGCCAGCAACAAAACACGGTTGCTGCATGAACTCGGCTACAGCAAAGGCACGGGATACGGGCGCAATCTGAGCCGCTGGTTTAACGGGCCGTTCCTAAGTGCGCTCGGCATGGATACGCAAACGCTCGTCTTTCATAGCCTCCGTCACACGATGGTGACGAACCTACTGCAATACGGGGTGGCCGAACCGCTGGCCAAGTCGATCATCGGACATGCTCAAGAGGGCGTTACGCAGACGGTGTATTTCGGAGAGGGCTACACGGTCGCACAGAAGCAAGAAGCAATGGAGGGACTGTCATGGAAATCTTAATGTGGATCATCGTTGCCGTAGTCGGTGTGATCCTGTTCATGCGGTTCAATATGGGCCGGGCGAAGAAGTTCGCTCGTGCGGCTATGTACCTACGCATGATCGAAGACGGTGAGAGTGTGGAGGATGCAAATCAAACGGCAAGCTTTGCCTTCTCAAAATACGATACATCCGATTGGGAAACAGACGTAGCTTTGGCAAAGCAATACGCTCAACAGCACTACGGCGGGAAGCAACTTCCCGTTATCGCAGCGGCTAGGGCAAAAGGTTTCAGGGGGTAAACGTCATGGGATTATTCAGTGGGTTTAAGAACACGCTCAAGAAAAGCGAAGCCGCCGTCATCGTCCAGGACCTATTACAGATGCAGGTGGACGCAGGTCTGTTGGAACGTGACCCGGCAAAGCTCGCCAATACACTGGTAGAGACGGCGTGGTCATCGAAACCGGATATCTTCAATGGAGGGTTTGGACAACGGCCCTTCAAGCTCTCGGTAGCCGCCATATCTTTGGGTATGGGTATTCAACACTTTGCCAATGATGAGGATACGCGGAACGCACTCATCATTTCGCTAGGGAATATCCTTAGCGAATTGGAAGTGAACGGAAGGCTATATCCATTGAACGGTATCGATGAACAGTTGCTTAGTGCCGCCATGGCTATCTTTGCGGAAGCGACTGAGGAGATGCTGGATAGCCCATTAGGCTGCGAGATAGATGATATTCTTGGAGGTTCTTAATTATATTATTTATATATAAACATATTATATAGATATATGTATTATATATTAATAAGTATATAGTATTATTATAATATAATAAGATATTATATTTTGCATAATCTACTTCGTAGTTACGATTATCATCATAGATAACAATCTATTTTTGAAACAGATACGCATCCGATAAAGCTTTATGCGACTCCGGTTTCCTAGAGGCCGCTCACATACCATTTGCGGCTTGTGTCATCGGCAATGCCTCATCCTATACATGCCGGTCTATGAGCGTGTCTGGCTCCGGTGTTCCATAGTCAATGCCGCGTTACAAAATAGATATCCCGGCAAGAATGGGGGGTGGCAAAATCGGTACCTCCCATCTCCACATCCGGGCGTTTATCGTCTTACCCCTATGGGGGGAATTCAATACCAATCTATTGAATTGATGCTCTCACACAAAATTGTGCCGCATTTATCAACGGTGCTGATTAGTGATGTTTCACTGACTATTTGCCGTGAATATCAATATGCATAGTCCCCTTTCACAATTTAACGGCCTTGCTGTACATGAGAAATGAAATCTACCTATGATACACGCCCCTTAATAAAAGAGCGTTGTGTTACGGCCTAATGTGGATGGTGATTAAAATATATTTGACTTAGGAAGCCGGTGTTATGAGCGACGGAAACAAAACCCTTATGGGGGTTATAGAGTGGGCCAAGAGATGTAATGCCATCCTTCGCCAAAATGTATTTCAAGGCGTTTCGCTCTCATATCGCTTAGCTTCCCGCATAACTAATTCGCTAAAAGCATTCGCCAGAAAGGCATCCTCTCTCCTAACAACAACAATTACGATCTTAATATCAGTATCAATTGTATATTGGTCAGATAGTACGCACGCTGTATGGGCGAAAACTATTTGGACCGATTTTGATCAAACAAGCTTTGGATTAGCCATAGGGGCGCTTTCCGCTACGATTTTGGCGCTTGTTTACTCGTTATCCATTATACCGGCACAAAGGGCGGCAGATATATTTTCGCCGTCAGTCCTACATCTTTACGGACGAGACCCTGTCGTCATATTCGTATTCGTTATTCTGAGTGCATGCATACTAACTGCGATTCTATCGGGGACAGGTTGGTCCTTTGGGCTACCGTCCAAGTACGTATTTGTAATCCAGTTCTCAGTTCTTGGCATTGCGATAGATGGCATTCGAGCCTTCTATCAAAGAGCTCTTCGCCTTCTTGATCCAAACTACGCCGCTGATCGGCTAACCGCAGAGATACTTAAATTAGTAGGCAGAGCGGAACGGGTAGTACGGATAATGGCCGCCATAAGCCGAATCCCTATCCAGAATACCCAGGAGGATTTCGATAATGACGCAAGACTAGCGCTCATCTATCGAGCGCGTCCTGACTTGATACGTCCGATCAACACAGGGGTCGAAGAGCTATCTGAGATAGCCTCGAAAGCCATTCATAGAAGAGAGCAACGAACTGTTGCGACAGTGGTTAGAAGCCTAGTATCAATTGCGACGGGATACATGGCGTCGAGAAGGCAGAGTGATGTCTTTTCATTGGCTGCACCTGAAATGGTATTCTCATCTCTAGCCAGTGAAACAGACCAAGTCACCCATCCAATTTATGAGCACTTGAGTTCAATCAACAGCGAAGCGATATCCGCTTCGTTAGAACAAACGAGTATGAATGTTATTCGTGGCCTTGGGTCAATTTCTATCCATAACTTGCGTACAAGCACACCCACAAATGGTGTTCCATCACCCTCATTTGCATATGTGCCATACTACTATCTCAAGGAATGTGCAGTCGCCGCTGGCGCAAACAAGATGGATGACGCTGTTTTAACGGCTGTCCGTCAAAGCTTAGCGGTTTACGGGAGCATCACACCGGGTGTGAATGCAGAAGATATCGAACTTGAAATCATGGCTAGCCTTCATACTTTCGCTTCCAACGGCTATTTGCGACGAAGCGAGGTAGTGGCGACGGAAGCAACAAAGGGCCTGCTCTCAATTGGATACCAATCCGTATCACATGACCAATATCAAGGAAGCACTATTCTGAGCTATGCGCTGGACTACATTGAGGCCCTAGTCCCGTACGCAATCATTACGCAAAGCGCAGGTGGCCACACAATAAGCAACCCGTTTCCAGCATACACCGAGCTAAATCAATCGTCTTTGATAGCTATAATGAGGGAAGCCACGAAACACCTTAGGGAATATGACCCTGATAGACAGTGGATTGACCTGCATGGTGATTTTATTGAAATCGCCGATGTGGCCTATAGCCACTTAAGAAAAGTTGCTGACAACAATGAGTTTGGGATGTGCTTCATTCTCCATGACCTCATCAACACGGTCTCAGAAACAATATCTACCTTCATTTACTTCTACGGCAAAAATTACCACGATGATTATTATGTATCGGATAATTTTGAGAACAAACTAATATGGTTCATTCATCTTTACTGCTGGTTCTTTAGCGACAAGAAGGTTGTAAATAAGTTATGGGCAAATGATGCGTCTCGATCTCTGGCATATTTTGCAGTTTGGTTTTTGGACAACGACAAGCCACACTTAGCCATCGAATGCTGCAAGTGTATCCGCAGCATAGCAAATTCAGTCTATGCAAGCGATGCAGGTAACGCCCCCTATACCATCGCGGATATATTAGTTGAAGTGTGGGCAATCAGGCTTGCGATAGAGGTAAAAGAACCGTCTCTATTAGATACGGTAGACGGCCTTCTAGGGCCTCTAGACGAAGGCAACGGAGCGCCCTGGGAACAGGTAACAGAAGCTTTAGAAATACGAAAAGGTCAACTAGACGACAAACTGACTGAATATGGGTATCGCCAAATCCAGCGATACGATCCTGTCCCAGTGCTCCGCAGGATCAGGGAGCAAGCTGAAGTCGAAGGCCCCGACTCATGAACATAATAGGTATGCCCGAAGGCGATTTCCTGTGCGATGGCAATCGCACAACAACATCCTCAAATCCATTGGGCTTCTCAATGTTATTGCCGATGGTTCAGCAGTATCTTGGGGCAGAAATTCGGGCACTAAATGATTCTGGCTACACCATACACCGTGTAGATATTAACGAGGGCAATGTCGCTCTAGTGTACAATGGAGGAATCGTAGGTTTCTATCATGACGAGGTGCTAGAAGTGAGGCACGATCATCAAGGTAAAGGCCTTTCTGTCCCACTAGTACTTGAGGCCGTTCCTTATAGAGAAGCCCCCATCAAGCGAACAGTCTCAGCGGCTGGTGAGGCAGCACTTCGAAAGGCTTGGCGTGTCGCAAATAGTCTTGAAGATAATCCCTGGCCGTGAGCAAGCACCTGGAATTTCTCGATAGACCTCGTGGGGCATCTCAGAAGCCCCTCAGATGCCCTTGAGCGTCTCTTCCGATCCAATCCCCCAGAGCGCGGAGAAAGCCTCTCAGCGGCTTCCTAGCGGCGCTCAATCGAAGTTGTCTTTTCGGGCGGCATTCGCTATAGGTGAGACACAGAGGGGAGCCATTACGACAAACCGCTGTCGTTAAAGACTAGCTATATCAATGCATTAGCTGGATGGCCGAGTTTCCATCTCCCTCCGCCATTAACTCAAGGTTTCTGCGATTAAGATCGAGATGCTATTCTATGCCCCTAAATTAACCCTTAAATGATCTATTTGTACGAGCTCTGGAATCAGGCCTTCCCGGTCATCATTGGTGCTGCCTTAGCGGCAGGGTTCGGAATATGGCAGGGTCGACGCTTAGACAAAAAACGTATGAGTGATCGCCAGAGAGGCATTATTAGCGCCCTCAAAGGGGAAGTTGCAGTTGCCGCAGAATTGGTTGATGTCGATGCGGATCTCGGCAATCTCTATCAATCCGACCAGCTACGGTTGGTTGGAGAACGGTTGTTAGCCAGCTCTAAAATTTATGAGGCGTGTGCGGAGGATCTGGGCCTATTACCGCCACCACTTCCTGAGCAGGTGGTCAGGTTTTATGGTCGGCTTAACGCTTTTGCCCTTAAAGCTGTGAGCCTATCTGATCGAAGTAGCTTCTTCATTGCTGTGAATAAAGAGTTCAAAGAGTCAGATCTACGTGATGATTATGCGAGGCTACGAACCGTTGTGTCGATTGAGGCGGAAAACCTTCTCAAGGATTTACATATACGCGAAAAATAGTGTCGTCGACTTAGTCGAGACACATAGTGCCGCGACGGTGCGCGCAGCATAACTTAATTCCCCGGACCCGGTTTCATCTGGATTACAGTTTGCCAATCCTTGAAATGTGGATATTCACCCTCTGTATCAAAGATACTATCAATTAAAAAATTACGCTGACCTTCGTCTTGTGATGCAAAGTATAACACAAGCAGTTGGAGCGTGGTCATCGCACAGTGCCCATGTCGCTGACAGATATTCAGAGTTTTCCCTGGCCAAAAACTCAAACCGACACGCTCATTTAACGGCGTATCCCGGTAGGGGTTGACTATCAGTAGTCCTTTAGGTTCGCTCTTGTCTGCGATTGCTACTTCCTCGACCCATATAGTTAGCGAGCGTGCATGATCTTCTTTAGCTCCCCTTTTTACACCTTGGATCTCGATGGCAACCTTCCGATCGCCAATTGTTGCAATCCGATCCACCCGCCCTTTGGGGCCAGGCACAACCGAAAAGCCTAGTTCCACAAAGATACGGTCAACAGCATCCTCCAACTGGCTATCGAAGGCGGTGAACAATGCCTTGTGACCTGATAGTGCCTGATGCTGTTCTTCTCGTTGTTCGACTTCTTCGGTTAATCGCTGAATTTCCCGCTGGAGGTCGAATGTTTCACTGAGGATTTTTTCTTCACCGGGGAGGAGATATTCATCAGCCCACTCAGGAAGTGTGGGGGTTGGCAAATCTTTTTTGAGCGCATTGGCAAGCTTGATTGCTGCTTCGAAGATGCGTTTTTGTCTATCTAAACTACTCTCGTTCTCGTCGATACTGTCTAAATTTGGAATTGGTGTTTGCAGAGCAAAGCCGCGTTTATTTGTAATCGTGATGTCGGATAGCACATCACTCGAATGTCCTTTTACATGGGCAATGGAAGCACCATCAGGAGGCTCTACGAAAGTTGCCTCATAGCGCCAAAGCCCGGCTGTTTGTTTGAAGAAGTCAGCAACCTTACCTTTTCCTGCAAACTCAATGTTCTCGCCAACAACCGTCCGTATAGGGGTTTTCCCCCAAGGAAGGTAGTGGTTTAGATTGACTTGTTTCTCTCTATAACGGCCGGCTTCCCAAGCCTCATATTTAAGTGTCGGCATATTCCTTAAGTAGACAAACGCAGCACCGCCACTGTCTACAAATTCTACAAGCCGGCCGCAAACATCGCGATAGCGTTTGAGAAAACGCGCTCCGCGTTCTGGATTGTCTATCGAGAGAACATTGTCCAATACGGATTTTCGATAGTCGTTCTTTTCTCCGAAAAGGGCGCCTTTTGGATCTAGAAAAACGACGTCATGATCGAGAAAATGCACGTCTGAGAAAAAGTCAACGAAGTTGCCTGTAAAGATTGCGTGACTTAACCCGACTAGCAGCACTCGGGCACTCCCAACATTGATTTCTTCGCTCACAGAAACCCTCCGTTCTTTATGGACTGGAGCCTTGCAAAGTCTCAGTTAAAAAGGAAGTAAAGTTTGAACTTCATTAAGTGTTGCAAGGTGCAGTGCATTTATACCTCTGTCCCCGATGCCCCAACATCATCGACAGTTTGAGGTTTGACCCATTAAAAAAACAGAGATGCATACCCACCCTTAGAGAGGCGCCAGCGTTTTTGGGGGTACCCCCCTTGCAACGGAATCAGCACAGGCGATTGGCCTTCAGGAAGAATTTGCTCAGAGATCCAGCCCGCTGATTAAAAGTCAGCGGTCTGCCGGCGCCAGGCGGCCGCCAGCAGGTGTACGGAAAACCCCCCCGATAAATTTGCTTTGCGATCCGCGAATTTCTGCGGCTGCCATTTGATGATTGCGCATGTACGGAAAACATTTTTTAACGAACGTCTTTCCAAAGGATATAATCTGTTTTATTTAATTAAAATAAATTAAATGGTTAAAGTAAATTAATAAACTAGGAGGTAATAATGAACCGGGCGCTGGAGAATGAGCTACAGGTCGCAATCGTCGAGTTATATGAAAAAGGCTGGGTCGAGATTGCAGAGTGGAGATTGTATGCTTGGTATGAAGCACAACGTCTAAGCAGGACTGTGTGGAGAGACATAAACACGCGCTTTCAAGACTATGCCGAGAGCAGGACCGATAAGAAGTTTAAGGTTCTAAAGTGCGATGGCCCATATACGTTTTTGTTTATCTGTGTTCCGGCTGAGCAAGTAACTCTAACTGGCGACGGTTGGTTTCAGATTGTTGGAGATCAGGAATGAACCGTCACCGGGTAACAAGGGCCACGATTTATGCGCGCTTCTACACGGACGCGGCCGACAACTCCCGAACCGCACATGCGGTCGGGCGTTCAGTCGGCACGTTGATGGGAAGCGTTATCCGCCCCGGGTTCTCGGAAAGATGTGTTCCGGCCCAACGGGCGCTGCCTGTCTTGTGTGCCTGGGGCAAAGCCCCGGATTAGATCGAGAAGATGTTATCCGGGCGCACCGGTATGCGATGAATACCTGACGAGCTTAGGGAATTCCCCGATCCAGCGACGCAAGTCGGTTTCCGCGATGAACTGCCTGCTCGCGAGGTTCAGCCGTCGAAGAAGGGACCACGCAGAGAGCAATTCGCGACCGGCTGCACCCTCCGCCAATCCTTGCAATATAACTCAAATATGCTTTTTTGATTTTTGCACCTGGTTCTGATCGGGCACACTAAGAGCCGGTTCTAATCCGCTGCGGGGCTCCATTGGACAAGCGCTTTTTCACGCAAGGTGAAATACTCTTTGCCGAGGGCGACACAGGTGGCATCGCCTATGTCATCAAGAAGGGACGCGTGTCCCTGACCAAACGCACATCCAACGGGATGAGCAAGCAGGTCGCGACGATCGAACCGGGCAGCATCGTGGGCGAGATGTCGCTGATCAAAGGCCTGCCGCACTCCGTCACGGCGACCGCGACGGAGGATGGTGAAGCGCTGATTTTGACCCGCGATGAGTACAAAGCGCGCCTGGAAAAATCCGATAAGGTCTTGGCGATGATTTTGCGCTCCCTCACCGACAGGTTGCGCAGCACATACTGACCTTTCTTTATATATTCGCATAAGATAAACTATATATAACGAATATGTTTTGCGCTCTTTTGGGGCGCACGCTCACTGATCCCGAAGGTCCGTGCAGATGGAAACATGGCTTGCGACCGATCTGATCTCCGATCCGGCGAAAGCAACCATTGGCGGGTTTGTCGTCGGCCTGTTGTTCGGCGTCTTCGCGCAATCCAGCCGGTTTTGCCTTAGAAGCGCATGCATCGAATTCTGGAATGGCCGCCTGGAGCAGCATGTCGGGGTCTGGTTGTTCGTATTCGGAACCGCACTGCTTTTTGTTCAAATCCTGATGACGGACGGCGCCTTTACCGCGGCCGAAGTCCGGCAGTTGGCGTCGCCGGGGACGCTCTCGGGTGCGGCCATCGGGGGGATTCTTTTCGGGGTCGGCATGATCCTGGCCCGGGGCTGCGCCAGCCGTCTCTTGGTGCTTTCGGCGACCGGAAATTTGCGGGCGCTTACCGCAGGGCTTGTGGTTACGGTCGTCGCTCAGGCGTCGCTGAGTGGCGTCCTGTCGCCGCTACGCTTGTCGCTATCTGAATTCTGGGTCGTCGACGCCAATGTAAGGAACCTGATGACCTATCTGCCGGAGGGGTCGGGCATCGTGTTCGGGATGCTGATTCTGGCGCTTGCCGCCGCGATCGCTTTTCGGAGTGGTCTTAGCTGGCGACGAGCGGCGCTTGCAGCTGGAGTGGGGCTGACGGTCGCGGCTGGATGGTGGTTCACGTCGGCCCTGTCACACGTCTCGTTTGCGCCGATCGTGGCGGGGAGCGTGACGTTTACGGGACCGTCGGCGGACACGTTGATGGCACTGATCACGTCACCCACCGTGCCCCTGGATTTCAGTATCGGTCTGGTCCCGGGGGTGTTCGCGGGGTCGTTCGTTTCCTCGGTTTTCCGACGCGAATTCGAGGTTCAGGTGTTCGATGCCAGTACCGGCACGTTGCGATATCTGGTCGGTGCGGCGCTAATGGGATTCGGTGGAATGCTGGCTGGCGGTTGCGCCGTCGGCGCCGGTGTGACCGGTGGCGCGGTGCTGTCCCTGACGGCATGGACCGCGCTGTTCTTCATGTGGGTCGGCGCC
>MDSW01012543.1_pt1 | contig 11423 bp, 12 predicted proteins | sample 811171 | NCBI WGS metagenome assembly MDSW01 (sample SAMN05326641, study PRJNA326480) | marine metagenome | isolation source: seawater | place: Atlantic Ocean: North West | collected 2012
ACAGGATGGAGAATAGGTTACACATGCGGTGATACCTCAGTAATTCAGGCAATGTCCAAATTGCAAGGACAGAGTACATCATGCCCCAATAGTATTGCTCAATATGCTGCTGCTGAAGCACTTACTGGAGATCAAAGCTCTGTATTAGAAATGAAAAAAGCATTTCATTTAAGGAGAAATCTTATTGTTAATCGACTTAATAATATGGATGGTGTAAGTTGTGATACCCCAGGTGGAGCCTTCTACGTATTTCCTAATTTTAAGGAAATAATAAATAGAAATGTTAGTGGTAATAAAATAAAAAGTGCATTAGATTTATGCATGATGCTACTAGAGGAGAAATTAGTAGTATCGGTTTCAGGTGAAAGTTTTGGTGCAGATTATAATATTAGATTTTCATATGCAACCTCTGAAGCAATTATAAATGATGCAATGGATCGCCTTGAAACGCTATTAAGTCAAATTTGATAAGGAGTTAGACAAAATGAAAAAAGATATACATCCAGAGAATTATAGATTTGTTGTTTTTCAAGATCTTTCATGTGACTATTCATTTTTAACAAGATCTACAGTAGAAACAAAAGAAACAATTAAGTGGGAAGATGGAAAAGAGTATCCACTTTATAAACTAGAAATTTCCAATAAATCTCACCCATTCTTTACTGGAAAACAAAATCTTGTTGACTCAGCTGGAAGAATTGAGAAGTACAATAAAAAATATAATATCTCTTCTGATAAGTAAATTATAATTATATATAATCTGAGGATTTTTTCTCAGTTTATTAGTATAATGAAGAAGTTTTTTACAAATCAGCTTATAATTTTATTATCTAAATCTTCAATTCTTGTTGGGGGACAGGCAGTTATTGAAGGAGTTATGATGCGTGTTCCTGGTTATATTTCTACAGCAGTGAGAAATCCTGAGGGTGAAATTGTAACTAATCGTCAAGAGTTTAATACCTTAGTAAATAAATATTCCTCATTAAATGTACCTATTATTAGAGGTGCTGTCAGTTTATTTGAAGCAATGAAAATAGGATTTGGAACTCTGCAGTGGTCTGCTGATATTTCGTTTCCTGAAGAAAAAGGGACGCAACGCTGGTATACACCGATTTTAGAGTGGTTGATGACTTTAGTGGCAATTGCTTTTGCGTTATCTTTATTTATTTTACTACCTCTTGGTTTAACATCTTGGATTTCAAATACAGATCAACACCCTATGCTTTATAATACAATTTCTGGTGCTATACGAATCACTATTTTCTTGACTTATTTATTTTTAATATCTAAAACTAAAGATGCGAGCAGGCTTTTTGAATATCATGGAGCTGAACATAAAGTAGTATATACATTTGAAAATGGTGATGATTTAACGGTTTCCAATAGTAGTAAATATCCCACCCAACACCCAAGATGTGGAACTAGTTTTATGTTTATTGTAATGTTTGTGGCCATATTGACATTCATGGTCATTGATACAATTTTTATTACAATTTTTGGCGAGATAACACTTATAAATAGATTATTTATACATATACTCTTCATTCCACTAGTATCAGGTATTGGATATGAGTTTTTAAAATTTTCTTCAAAATATCAGAATAATTTTATTTTAAAATACCTGATTATGCCTGGACTTTGGCTACAAAATATAACAACAAGCTCACCAGATGATAAACAGCTTGAGGTTGCTTTAGAGGCGCTTACTAGTGCATTTGGTGATTCATTGGATGAATATAGGGGCAAGCAACATATTGCCGAAGCCATAGGATGATTGATAAACTAGAATCAATTATTGAGAAGTATAATAGTTTATCTGATTCTTTATCTGATCCTGAGGTAATATCAAACTCCAAAAAATTTGCTAAAATTGCTAAAGAGCACAATGGCCTTACAGAAATTGTTGAAAAATCTAAAATATATATAGATGTTTCTCAACAATTAACATCTGCGAATGAGATGTTAGATAGCGAAGAAGAGGAATTTGTTTTATTAGCGAGAGAAGAAATTTCTATATTAAAAATTGATATTGAAAATTTAGAAAAAGAGTTAAAAGTCCTTCTAATTCCTAAAGATCCAAATGATGATAATAATACTATTCTTGAGATAAGAAGTGGAACGGGTGGAGATGAGGCGGCCCTTTTTGCAGGTGATTTAATGAGGATGTATATAAGATATGTAGAGCGAAAAAATTGGAGTAGCGAAATAATGACTTTACATGATAATGAGGGTGGAGGAATTAAAGAAGCAATTATTAGTATAAAAGGATCTGGTGCATATGGTAATATGAAATTTGAGAGCGGTGTACATAGAGTACAGCGTGTGCCTGAAACAGAGTCAAGTGGTCGCCTACATACAAGTGCTGCAACCGTTGCCGTACTTCCTGAAATAGAAGATATCGATATGGATATTAAGGATTCAGATATTAAGATTGATACATATCGTGCTTCTGGTGCAGGTGGTCAACATGTTAATAAAACTGAGTCTGCTATTCGTGTAACGCATATACCAACTGGCGTCGTAGTAACTTGCCAGGACGAGTCTTCTCAACATAAGAATAAGGATAAAGCACTTAAGGTACTTCGAAGTAAAATTTATGAGATTCAAGAAGCTGAACGAAATAAAGAGAGAGCAGATAAACGGAAGTCAATGGTCTCTACTGGAGATAGAAGTGCAAAAATAAGAACCTATAATTTTCCACAAGGTAGGATGACTGATCATAGGATTAATTTAACGCTATACAAATTAAATGATATTATGGATGGTGATCTTGAGGAAATTTTTGAGTCTTTAAAAATTGAAAATCAAAAACTATTAATGAGTGATGCATAGTTTTTCTAATCTAGATAGTTTATTGGAATTTGGTTCAGAGTATCTCTGTTCTCATAGTATTTCTAATTATATTCAAGAGTCATCTTGGATATTATTACACACAATAAATAAAAACTCCACATGGCTATACTCTCATACAGATTATTGCCCCACCGATGTAGAGATAGAAAATTATTTAAAAATGATATATAAACGAGGTGACCATATCCCACTGCAATTAATTTTAGGTTCAGCAACATTTTATGGTCGTGATTTCACTATATACCCGGATGTTTTTATTCCCAGGCAGGATACGGAAACTATCATTGATGTATGTAAAAAAAAAATTTCACGTCAGCCATTGATTTATGCTCAGGTTCAGGCTGCATAGCGATTACATTAGCAATAGAAAATCCATCATCACTTATAGACGCCGTAGAAATTTCAAAAATTGCAATTGATAATATTAATATCAATGTAAATCAATTTGGTTGTAGTCAAAATGTCAATATAATTGAATCTGATGTTTTGCTTAATAAATTTAATTCTTCATATGATATCATTGTATCAAACCCACCATATATACAACCCACAGATATTAAAACTCTTGATCATTCTGTAAGATACTATGATCCTCACTTAGCATTGACAGACGGTGTTGATGGCCTATCCTTCTATCATCGTATTCTTGATTTATCTAAAACAATGTTAAATGATGGAGGGAGGATTATTCTTGAGTTTGGTCGACAGACTCAGGCTGAACAAATTATTCATATTTTTTCAGAATTTAATTATTGCATTCATAATGATTTATCAGATAAACCACGAGTTATTGAGCTGTCACGGTGAAATTAATATATTATATTATACAATTATCGCGCCCCCTTAATATCTTCATTGCAATTTTCAGTGTATTTATTATGTCTATTCTATCAAGTGAAATTAATTGGATGAACGCGGGATTAGCATCCATCGTTTTATCTTTGTATATGTCAGGGGCAAATATATTAAATGATTATATCGACGTTGAAGCTGATCGCATTAATAAGCCCAATCGATTACTTGTAAGCCATCCCATGGAATCTCGTATAATTTTATTTATAATTATTTTTATGTTTTCTATGGGTTCTTTTATTGCTAGCTACTTACCTCTTCCAGCTATGCAATTAGCTTTATTTTTTGCTTTACCAGCAATCTTGCTATATGAATTAATTCTCAAGCGGATTCCCTTAATAGGTAATATTGTTGTTTCTCTTTTAGTTGGTGCAGTGTTCGTATTTGCATCTCGTAGCTTAGGTTTACAAGGATATGATGCATATAAAATAATGCTGTTGGCATTTTTTTTAAATTTATTTAGAGAAATTATAAAAGATATCCAAGATATTGATGGAGACAGTAAAAGTCACTTAATGACCCTTCCTATATATATAGGCCTAAAAAAGACTATAATAATTATTAGGTGTATTTATTTAGTTTTTTTTATTGTCTCATTCATGCCCATGTATACTCAAGTATATGCGTGGCAGTATATACCATTATTGGTTTTTTTAATTCATGTTCCATTATTGTATATTAGTGTGAGATTAAATGATGATATTACCAAGGAAGAGTGTGGCAATTTTTCTAAAATTTTGAAAATCATCATTATTAACGGAATTATAATTATACTAATATCAGCAAATTAATTTATGTCAGAATTCGTTCATTTACATAACCATACCGACTATTCACTACTTGATGCTGCTCAATCGATTGATATGATGTGCGATCGATTGACGGATATCAAAATGGATAGCATTGCTGTTACTGAGCATGGAAATTTATTTTCATTAGTACCTTTCTATCAAAATGCAAAGAAAAGTGGCATCAAGCCAATTATGGGGTGTGAGGTTTATGTGGCGACAGGTAGTCACGAAGATAGACACATTGATAAAAATTCAAAAAAATGGAACTACCACCACCTTTTACTATTAGTTCAGAATGATATTGGACTTAAGAATTTAATCAAGCTCGTATCTATTGGATTCCTTAATGGGTTCTATTACAAGCCAAGGGTAGATAAAGAACTTATACGTAAGTACAGCGATGGATTGATCTGTACCAGTGGCTGTCTTGCAGGTGAGGTTAATTACTATGCCAGTATTGATGACTATGATAATGCAAAGCGCGCTGCCCTTGAGTATAAAGAAATGTTTGGTGATAGGTTTTTTCTTGAGGTCCAGAATCATGGAATTGAAGAAGAGTTAAAATCACACAAGGTGCTACTCAGACTATCTAAGGATTTAGATATCCCACTTGTTGCAACTAATGATAATCACTATGCATTTGAAGAACATTGGGAATCACATGATATTTTATTCTGTTGCGGCATGGGTAAAGAACTTTCTGATACCAATAGATTACGATATGAGCCTAGACAATTCTATATTAAAACGCAGGATGAAATGCACAAGTTATTTAAAGATTTTCCGGGTGCTATTGAAAATACACGTCGAATATCAGATATGTGTAATGCAGAAATCAGTATGGGGAAATACCATCTACCTATGTTCCCAATACCTGGATTAGATGGTGAAGGTGATCCTGATGAGTATTTACGCAATTTATGTATTCAAGGATTGAATTCAAGATATAATGAGATTACTCCAACAATACAGAAGCGGCTTGATTATGAGTTAGGAGTTATAAAAAAGATGGGATTCGCTGGATATTTTCTTATTACTCAAGATTTTGTGAATTACGCTAAAGACAATAAAATTCCCGTTGGCCCGGGCAGGGGTTCAGCTGTTGGCTCAATTGTTTCCTACGCATCTGGAATCACAGATTTAGATCCATTGAAGTATAATCTACTATTTGAGAGATTTTTAAACCCTGATAGAATATCAATGCCTGATATTGACATAGACTTTTGTGTTAACGGAAGAGAGAAAGTAATAGACTATATTAAAGATAAGTACGGTGAGACATCTGTAGCTCAGATCATCACATTTGGAACGATGAAAGCAAAATCATCTATTAGAGATGTAGGTAGAGTGATGGGCATGCCCTATGGTCAAGTTGACAATATCGCAAAAATGATTCCAAATGATCCTAAAATGACTATAACAAAGGCTATGGATCTTAATAAAGATTTAAAAACTGTCTATGATGATAGTGATACAGTACGATCCCTTATTGACCATTCAAAGGTTTTAGAGGGTATGCATAGGCATGCATCGACCCATGCTGCTGGAATTGTTATTACTCCAGGTCCACTGACAGACTATGTTCCTCTATATAAAAACCCATCGACAAACGATATCGCTACTCAGGCAGATATGAAGGCTGTTGAGGACTTGGGTCTTTTAAAAATGGATTTTCTTGGCCTAAGAAATTTGACCGTAATAGATAGAACATTAAAAATTATTCGCAAAAGACATGGAAAAGAAATCGAGATTAATTCACTTGAGTTAAATGATAAAAATGTATTCAATTTATTTGCAACCGGTAAAACTGTTGGAATTTTTCAATTTGAATCTTCTGGAATGCAAGAGCACCTTAAAAGTTTACAACCAAAGGAATTTGAAGATTTAATTGTTATGAACTCAATGTACAGGCCCGGCCCTATGGGTAATATCCCAGAGTATATTAAGCGTAAACATGGTGAGGCTGAAATTAGGTACCTCCACCCCTCACTGGAGGAGATATTAAAAGAATCCTGTGGTATTATTGTGTATCAGGAACAGGTGATGCAAATTGCTAATAAAGTTGGTGGCTTCACTCTTGCACAATCTGATCTTATGCGAAAGGCAATGGGGAAGAAGAAAAAAAGATTAATGGCAGGATTTAAGAGTGATTTTGTTAATGGTGCTGTTAAAAATAAAATTAATGAAAAAACTGCTATTGAAATTTTTGAGTTACTTGAAAAATTTGCAGAGTATGGTTTTAATAAAAGCCATTCTGCAGCCTATGCTCTCATAGCGTATCAAACAGCCTGGCTAAAGACATATTACCCAGCTGAGTATTATGCTGCAAACTTGTCATCAGATATCAACGATACAGACAAAGTGGTTAAGTTAATTGATGATGCAAAGACCTTAGATGTCAATGTATTAATGCCTGATGTAAAGATGTCATTTCCTGATTTTCGTGTTATTGATGATAATACTATTTCCTATGGATTGGCTGCAATTAAAAATGTGGGCTATAAAGCAGCTGAGGATATTTCAAAATTTAGAGATGAAGTTAATTATAAAACAATATTTGATTTGTGTACCATTGAGTCTACTGCAGTGAACAAGAAAACACTTGAGAGCTTGATTCTGGCGGGGGCATGCGACCATCTAGAAGGTCACAGGGCCCAGCAGTATGAATCAATTGATAAGGTTATTCATTTTGGTCAGTTATATAATAAGCAGAGTAATAAAAATCAGGAGTCATTATTTTCTAGTGATGGAGTTGATATGGAAATTCCAATTCCAGAGCTTGCTGATGCTGAGGAGTGGAGTAGTGATGTTTGTCTATCTAAAGAGAAGGAGTTGATAGGATTTTATCTCTCTGGAAATCCTTTGGAACCATATGAATCAGATTTAAAAGATTTTGAAATTTCTAAAGTAAAAGGTAAGGATTCTGATTTACGTGTAGGTGGTCTTATCTCATCATGCAAATTACTTTTTGACAAAAGAAATAATCAATGGGCTATTATTACTCTAGAGCGCATGTCATCAAAATCTGAAGTATTTATTTTTAGTGATTTGTTTAATCAAGTAAAAGATCTCTTACATGAGAATAGTATGATTTTTGTTACAGGTAAGCTATCTAATCGTCAGAGTGAGTATGATGATGTTATAAAAATTATTGCTGATGATGTAATAGATATTAAGCGTGTTCGTGATAAACTAAGTCGACACATTAATGTTAAGTTGTCTTATGATAAGGCGAGTAAAGAGATTCTATCTCAAGTTCATAGTATTGCAAAATCAAGCAAGGGTCACTGTAGATTTATACTCAATATTGAGTCGTCTGATGGTTATATGCAGAGGGTTGTATCAAATGATTTAAATGTGAGTCCTAGCTTAGAGTTCATTCAAAAACTTAGAGATATTTTGGGTCATGAGAATGTATGGATTGATAGTTGATTGCAGTTATCCAAAGGGTGAAGTCATGTGATGTGAGTATTAATGGCAACATTACTAGTAGCATCAATACTGGACTTCTAGTTTTGCTTGGAATCCAAAATGGAGATAATCAGGGTGATATTAAATATATTTCCAACAAAATACTTAAATTGCGTATCTTTAATGATAATCAGCAGCAAATGAATCGTGCCGTTGGTGATGTTGGTGGAGGCATAATGGTTGTAAGTCAATTTACATTGTGCGGAGATGTTAAAAAGGGCAATAGACCAAGCTATGTTAATGCGATGGATGTTGATTTAGCTAAACGAGTATATAATTTATTTATTGATTATATTTGTGAATGCTATTCTAAGGTTGAGAGTGGAACTTTTCAGGCTAATATGAAAGTTAATTTAATCAATGATGGTCCAGTGACATTGATTTTAAGGAGTAAAGATTGAATAAGATAAGAGTTATAATGGCAAAGCCGGGACTTGATGGTCATGATCGAGGTATTAAAATTTTAGCACGTGGATTTCGGGATGATGGGATGGAAGTTATATATCTGGGGCTGCGACAGACTCCTGATATGATTGTATCTGCTGCATTACAAGAGAACGCAGATGTAATAGCTCTATCTGTATTAAGTGGAGCGCATATGACCATTTTTAAAAAAGTAAAGGATCTCATGAATCAGAATGAGATGGATGATGTATTATTAACAGGTGGAGGAATTATACCTCAGGAGGATATGGAAGATCTTAAATCCTATGGTGTTGGTCAGTTATTTGGTCCTGGGACACCAGTTAAAGAAACCATAGATTATATTAATGAATGGTATAAAAGTGATAAAGAGGATGCAGATGAATAAAGAAAACTTAGAAAAAATATTTAATGATGACTTAGGCTCATCTTATTTTCCTCAGCTTGCTGAGGAGTATATAAAAGAAGGTGACTATAAATTAGCTAAGAAGGTGTGTAATGTTGGATTATTACTGAACCCCAGCAATAATGATGGTAAGTTTATACTTGCTAAAATTGAAATGATTCGTGGTAGTGGTAAAATTGCTGAGGGTCTTCTCAAAGAAATTTTATCTGAAGATAGTTTGTATATTAATGCTATGAGACTCTTAGTTATGCACTATAATTCAAAGTCTATTAAGCAAGTTGAAATGATTAAAATGGTCCATCAGATTCTAGATTTATTACCAGATGATGAATTTGCCACAGAGATATTGAAGTCTTCTAGAAAAACTAAAAAATCAGTCAAAAGGCCAGCTTCTAAAAAAACTAAAAAAATTACAAGTAAACCAAAAAGAAAACGAATTCAGAAAGTTGCATCAGAGCCTGAAAATAATAAGATAGACATTGATCCTAAGATGGCTACTCTTACCTTTGTTGATATATTAATTAAGCAGAAGCAGTTTCAGCAGGCTGGAAATGTTTTAAAAATGGTTGCAAAAAATAAATCAATTGCAAGAACCAGTATTCAGCAGAGAGATACGAAAATTAAAAGAGAATTAGCGAAGGAGAAATAATGAGTATTTATCGTAAGAGGCTTGATAGTCTTAAGGCTATTATGAAGGATAAGGGTTACAATGCATTCTATATTGCAAATATAACAAATGTACGTTATTTGAGTGGGTTTACCGGCTCATCTGGCTTTCTTCTTATTACTGATCATGGAGATTATTTTTTTTCTGATGGTCGGTACACTGAGCAGTCTAAACATGAGGTGCTTGATTGTACGATTCACATTACTACTAACCACCTTAAGCTTATTTCTGAAGAAAATTTATTAGAAAATAATTGGCGCATGTGCTTTGAGGGCAATCACCTTTCATATGATATGTTTAAGAAAATTAAAGATACTGTAGGTGAGGGTATGGAGATGATTCCTGAGAATGATATTGTTGAAAATATTGCAGCAGTTAAGGATCAGTCTGAGATTGATGCACTTCAAACAGCAGTAGATATCACTGATAGAGTATTTGATTTAATCCTTCCAGAAATAAAGGTCGGGGTTACTGAGAAGCATATAGCAGCACGAATCTCATATTTATTCAAGCAGGAGGGTGGAGACGGAGATAGCTATGACCCTATTATTGCAAGCGGAGCTAACGGTGCTCTTCCACATGCAACACCATCTGATAAAGAGGTAGAGAAGGGTGATTTCATTGTTATGGATTTTGGTTCACTTTATAAGGGCTACCACGCTGATATGACCCGAACTATAGTTGTAGGAGAGGCTTCTGATAGACATCACGAAATCTATAATATTGTTTTAGAATCGCAGCTTGCGGGTATTCGTGTTGCAAAAAGTGGAATGAAGTGCTCTGAACTAGATAAGGCATGTCGTGATGTCATAGATTCTAAGGGATATGGAGAGTTATTTATGCATTCAACTGGACATGGATTGGGACTTGAGGTTCACACGTTACCTCGTATTACATGGATGAACCATAATAGCCTTGAAGAAAATAATGTGATTACCATTGAACCCGGTATATATATCGCTGGTTGGGGCGGAGTTAGAATTGAAGATGACTGTGTTATTTTGAAGGACTCATGTAGACCGATGAATCGTTCAACAAAAGATCTTGTTGTGGTAGACTAATTACCCCATTTGATATATATAAACACCCAGAAATTTATGATGACCAGTATTGGTGGAAGAAAGATGATATGGAGTTTTACAAGAATATCATCCCCCCAAAAAGTTGTATCTTAGAAATTGGCTCTGGTACAGGTCGACTAGCTATACCTCTACTTAGAGAGAATCTAGACTATCACGGACTTGATTTATCAAAGGAACTTTGTGATTTCTCAGATAAAAAAATTAGTAACTACGATACTAAAAAAAGAATATTTCATCAGGATATGCGCTCATTTCAGCTAGATATGAAGTTCGACTGTATTTTTATTGCGTTTAACTCGTTTCTCCATATCCTATCAGATAGTGATGCCATGAGCACCTTTCAATGTATTAAAAGTCATCTCACAGAAGGTGGAGTTTTTATACTTGATATATTAGTTCCGAACCCAGATTTTTTATATAGAAATGAAGAAGACAGAGTATTGCCAGTAATGGATTTTAAGGATTCAAAATCTGGTGATTTAGTAGAGATATTTGAAAGATGCACATATAATGCTGAAACAGAGGTCTGCGACCTTAACTGGGAGTATCGATATAAAGATAAGCCTAATTTAAACAAAGTATTTAACTACCAAATGAGGATGTATTATCCAGATACAATAAATCGACTTCTTATTGATGCAGGATTTCAAATTGATGATAGGTTCGGGGACTATGAATGTGGTAGGTTTAATGAAATGAGCGCACTACAGATCTATGTCTGCAGATAGATTGTATAATACAAATAAAATTGATGGAATTTTGTTTGATATGGATGGGACTGTATTAGATTCTGAAGGCTTGTTCGATCAAGCCCAGCTAAAGCTACTAAACGAATACGAAATATCTGCTGAGGCTAGTGATCTCTCTGAATTCAAGGG
>MDSW01029360.1_pt1 | contig 11423 bp, 10 predicted proteins | sample 811171 | NCBI WGS metagenome assembly MDSW01 (sample SAMN05326641, study PRJNA326480) | marine metagenome | isolation source: seawater | place: Atlantic Ocean: North West | collected 2012
CCAGTAAATATAGGTTTTGAAAAAACTATATCTATGACTGAACTAGTTAAACTAATTTTGAAGATTAGTAAATTAAAAATTAAAATTCAATATGACTTATCGAAACCTGAAGGAAGATTTATAAAAAGTTCTAATTCTAATTTATTACAAAATGTTATAGATAGTGAAAATATTGAAACCATCAATTTAATTTCTGGTTTAGGTAGGATGATGACTTGGTATGAACATAACTTTAAAAAAGATTAAAAATAAAAAAATTTTCTGCATTTTCAAATCAGGCAGAAACTCAAGATATGATTTAATAAATAAAGGTCTGGCACCAAGAGAGTTTTTTTATGGAATGTATGATCTTGAAAAAAAAGGTTATAATATTTTAAGACTTACGAGTGAATTTGAAACAAACAAAATCTCTTTAAAAATTTCAAGAATTAAAGAAATTTTATTTAATTATTTTCATAAATTAGGCCTTGGTCCCTCCACTTTAAAGTTTTACTTATCTAAATTTGAATCATCAAACATAATAATTAGTTTTACTGATGGTTTGAGTTTAACATTAGGTTACTATTCTAATTTTTTTAAAAACAAAGATTTATATTTAATTGGTTGTTTTCATTGTCTGTCTGATTATGAAAATAGGTTGCCAAAATTTTTAAGGTTTTGGTCAAGAATGATTATTAAAAGATCAATTAAAAATTTAGATCATCTAGCTTTTTTTGGTCCAGCAGATAGAGATTATGTATTGGATAATTACAAATTATCCAAAAATAAAACTAGTTTAATTAAATTTGGTGTTGATACAGATTTTTGGAAACCTTCCAGAAAATTATCTGAAAAGTTTATTTTTTCAATAGGTCAAGATCCAAACAGAGACTTTGAAACTCTTATGAATGCTAAAGTCAATTACCCAATTAAAATTCATACTAGTTTGAAGCTAAAAATTCCAGATAATAACAATCAAATATTTATTACAAAAGGAAGTTTTTATAATAGTTCATTGTCTGATATAGAATTAAAAAAAATTTATCAAAAAGCATTAATTGTTGTTGTACCATTAAAAGATGTTTTTCAACCAACAGGGTATAGTGTTACACTTCAGGCAATGGCTTGTGGTAAACCAGTGATTTTGAGTAAAATCAAAGGTTTGTGGGCACCAAAAATTTTAAAACATAATTTTAATTGTGTTTTGGTTCCTCCAGGTGATGTTGACTCACTACAAAAATGTATAAATGAACTAGTTAGCAATAAAAATCGATATAGTTATATTTCTAAAAATGCAAGAAAAACTGTCCTTGAACACTTTAATTTAAGTAAAGCTAATTTTTCTGTCGAACAAATTATAAAAAAAGGATTAATTTCTTAAAAAATTTTTAATTTTATGTTATTTAATTCTATAGAGTTCCTTTTATTCTATTTACCAATTGTTGTGATAGTCTACTATTACTTGATAAATAGATTTAATTCTTCAGCTCACATTTACTTTTTAGTTATCTCATCTTTGATTTTTTATGGTTGGTGGAACCCAAACCATATATTTTTGATAATAATATCAGTTTTAGTAAATTATTATTTATCTAAAAAAATAATTCATTTTAAAAGGGTTTATTTTTACAAAAAATTATTTTTAATATTTGGAATTATATTTAACTTGGGTTTACTTGCTTATTTTAAATATATGAATTTTTTTATTGAAAACTTATCTTATATTTTAGATAAAGACTTTTCAGTATTTCTGATTGTTCTACCTCTAGGAATTTCATTTTATACTTTTCAACAAATTGCATTCTTGGTTGATACCTTTAAACAAAAAACAAACGGAACAAAGTTACATAACTATTTTTTATTTGTTTCCTTCTTTCCTCAGTTGATATCTGGTCCAATTGTTCATCATAAAGAGATGATGTTTCAGTTTATTCGATTAAAAGAGAAATCAAAACATTTATGGGAAAACCTATCTTTAGGTTTTACAGTTATTACAATTGGATTATTTAAAAAAGTTGTAATTGCTGAAAAAATGGCAAATTGGTCAGATCAAATATTTTCGTACTCAGCTTCAGGAGGTGTTTTAACTTTTTTAGAAGCTTGGATTGGGGTTTTGTGCTTTTCTTTTCAAATCTATTTTGATTTTTCTGCATACTCAGATATTGCAATAGGTCTAGCCCTATTATTTGGTATAAAATTACCCATTAATTTTTACTCACCATACAAGGCGACTAGTATAATAGAATTTTGGAGATTATGGCACATAACATTATCTCGATTTTTAAAAAATTATTTATATATTCCCCTAGGTGGGAATAAACACGGAAACATTAGAAGATATCTAAATTTATTTTTAGTAATGTTACTAGGTGGTTTATGGCACGGTGCAGGTTGGACGTTTATTTTATGGGGATTTTTGCATGGATTATTTTTGACTTTAAATCATATGTTTAGAACCTTAATAAAACTTTTAAATTTAAAAATACTTATACATAATATTTTTTATTTGTGGTTTTTTAGAGTATTGACCTTTATTTTAGTTTCGTTGGCTTGGGTTTTATTTAGATCTGAGGATTTAGTGTCATCTTTAAGTATGTATAATTCTTTGTTTGGATTAAATGGCTTTACTTTACCTACACACTATGAATTATATTTTGGTGATTTTGTCTTTTACTTGAAGTTATTAGGAATTAACTTTAACACAACTCCTAACTTTGGTGGAGGGTTCCAAATTTTATGGATAATTGCAATGTTCTTATTAGTTTGGTTTTGTCCAAATACGATAGAGATAATGTCAAAATTCAAAATTCATATAGAAAATGAGAATTTTAATAAATATTCAAATTTTAATTTTATTAAATGGAGACCAAATAGTTTTTTTAGTTTAATTTTATCATTAGTAATATTTTTTGTAATAATCAAAATTTTTCAAGGTAGAGAAGGTGAGTTTATCTATTTTCAATTTTAAAACATATTTTCTAATTTTTATTACTATTACATCAATTTCTATAATATTTTTTGTTTTTGGAAGTGAATATATAGTTAGAAAATTTGTTTCAAATAATAGTGATTATGAAAAGGTAAGATCAGATTTATGGAATAAGAAAAATGATTACGCAGCATTTAGTGATTCAAGGGGGGCAAATGGTCTGCAACAAACTGAAAATTTCTCAAATTTTTCTATTAGAGGCAATAATTTAAAAACCATTTTAAAAATGGCTAAATTTTATTTAGATAGAAATAATGTTAAGGGTATAATTATACAATTAGATCCACATTTATTTTCAGTTTATCGTTTACAGAAAAATCAAGAAATAATGTTGGAAGATTTATTAACCAACGATAGGCATTTTTTACATTTTCAAAGGCCTCAATACAAACAATATTTGATTGAATATTGGATAAGTTTTTTTAAAAAATTTAACAACTTATTTTTTAAAAATATTAGTGAAAATAATATTTCTACAGAAAGTAAAAAAACTCTTGACCTCGAAAAAAATGTGGAAATCAGAGTTCAAATGCATGTCCCTGTAAAAAAATATAAAGAAAGTGAACATTTAGAAATTCTGATGAACTTAGTAAAAACTTTAAAACAAAAGCAAATTAAACTATGTTTGATCACATTCCCTGTTAAACATGTTTATTTTAAAAAATCGCAGAAGTACCCAACCTTTATCGAAATTATTAGGTACTTTCAATTAATTGGGGAAAAAGAAAAAATTAAATATATTAATTATAGTAATTCTTTAAATGATTATTTTTTTGGAGATCCTGATCATTTAAATATAAAGGGCGCTAATTACTTTTCAAAACTAGTGTTAAGAGACTGTTTCGGTGAAATGAAATGAAAATATCAATTGGTTATAAGGTCTTTGAAAAACCTTGGGGGGGTGGAAATCAATTTGTAAGATCATTGATTATGTCTCTAAAAACAAAAGGTTTTGATGTAATAAATCATCTAAATGATAATGATATTGATATAATCTTAATTATCGATCCTCGCTCAAATCATCCTAATGTTACTTTTACGCCAGCAGCTATAATAAGATACTTATTATTTAAAAATAGTAATGCAATTGTTATTCATAGAATTAATGAATGTGATCAAAGAAAGAATACTAAAACTATGAATTTTAGACTTAGAATTGCGAATTTCTGCTCTGATCACACTGTTTTAGTTGGAAGTTGGCTTAAAAAATTAAATGTAATTGATCATAAAAATATAAAAAATATTACAGTTATAAAAAATGGTTCAAATAAGGAAATTTTTAATTCAGATGGATATATTCCTTGGCAAAGTAATAAAATTTTTAAATTTGTTACACATCATTGGAGTGGAAATTGGATGAAAGGCTTCGATATTTATAAAAAATTAGACATGATGTTAGGAAATAGATTTTGGAAAGATAAAGTTCAATTTACGTATATTGGTAATATACCAAAAAATTTTCATTTTCAAAATACACGACATGTAAAACCATTAAATGAAATAGGTTTGGCTCGAGAGCTTAAAAATCATCATGGGTATTTAACCGCATCAATTAATGAACCAGGAGGTAATCATCAAAATGAAGGTGCTTTATGTGGCTTGCCATTGTTATACAGAGATAGTGGTTGTTTACCAGAATATTGTAAAGGATATGGAATAGCATTTAATTTTGATAATTTTGAAAAAAAGATGAGTGAATTTATTGAGGTTTATCCAACCCTTAAAAACAAAATGAAAAATTATCCACATACAAATGAAAAAACAAATAAAATGTATTTTAATTTATTTGAAAAACTTAAAGCTGATAAATTTAAAATTAAAAAAGATAGAGATTTGCTAAGTTCACCTTTAAAAATTTTAATAAATCACATAGTTTAAATTTAATCTTTAAAAAATATAATGGATCCAATTAAAACTAAATTAAAATATATTAGTCATAGCTTAAAATCTTATTTAAGCTATTTAAATTCTATTATATATAATAAAAGTATCTCTCAAGAAATAGTCTATATTGTTGAGAATGCAAATTGGTCAATCGCATGTGACGGAAACGAGATAACTAAATCAATTAACAAAATGTTGAAAATGGATATCATTAAAGTATCTACAAAGCCATATAAATTTAGAAATAAAATCATTCATTTTGGCTCACAATATATGTGGATAGATTGGTATAAACATTTATCAAAAAAAAATATATATATAGTTAATTTTTATCATGGTAAACCTGAGGATGGAGAAGATATTAAAAAACATATAGATGAATTTTTAAAAAGTGTCGAATATATACATTTAATAGTAACTGCTTCAACGTTAGTAAGAACAAGGTTAGTTAGTTGGGGTGTTCCAGAGAGTAAATTGATACTCATACCAATAGGAGTTGATCACAAAATATTTAAACCAATAAACCATGAAAAGAAATTAATTATTAAAAAAGATTTAGGTTTTAATAATAATACTTTTCTAATTGGTTCTTTTCAGAAAGATGGTGTCGGATGGGGTAATGGTTTAATGCCTAAGTTAATTAAAGGCCCTGACATATTTGTTAAAGTATTAAAAATTCTTTCTAAAAAAGTCGATATATCTGTTCTCTTAACTGGACCAGCAAGGGGTTACGTTATAAGTAAACTTAAAAATTATGATATAAGATATAGTCATTATTATTTAAGTTCACAAGAAGAGATGGCAAGGTTTTATCAAGCTCTTGATTTGTATTTAGTTACATCTAGAGAGGAGGGTGGACCAAAAGGTATTTTAGAAAGTTTGTCTTCTGGTATTTCAGTAGCTTCAACGGATGTTGGCATGGCAAGAGATTTGATCATTGATGGTGAAACAGGAATACTTTTTAAAAATTTTGATGAAAATGAAATTGCTAATAAAATTTTAAAATTTATTGAATCCAATAAAAAATTTAACAAAAATAAAATGAGAGAAAAGGTAAAATCTGCAGATTGGATAGAGGTTGGAAAAAAACATTGGAATATTCTATATAAGCATTGGAAGAATAAATAATTATGAATAAAAACTTTGTAATAGGAAAGCAAATAATTTTATATTTTTATAAATTAATTTTTAATTTATATATGAAAATATTTTATGAGACAAAAAAAGGAATTAAAAAAAAAATTAATATAAATTATGGTGGCTCTAGAAGTGGAAATTTAGGGGGTGGAAAAGTCAAAATCAAAAGATTGAAAAACAATTTTCCAGAAAATATCTGGAGATTTAACTTGATTTATTTAATTTCAAATTCTGTGTTTCTTAATGAAGATACTATTAAGTTTATGAAAAAAAAAAGTATTCCTATAGTGCTTAATCAAAATGGTGTATTTTATCCAGGTTGGTATGATAAAGACTGGAAAAGTAAAAATAAAGAAATGTCCATATATTATAAATATGCAGATTATGTTTTCTGGCAGTCAAATTTCTGTAAAAAATCAGCAAACAAATTTTTAGGTTTAAGAGATGGATCGGGTGAAGTACTTTATAATGCGGTTGATACAGATTATTTTCTTCCAAAAATGAGAAATAAAACAAATCGATTTTCTTTTCTGATGACAGGAAATTTTTCAGAGAAAAGCTTATATACTATTGAAAATGCAATTCAAGGTTTAGCTTTTTCAAGAAAGTTAGGATTAGACTCAGATCTATACATTGCAGGATGGTCAGAAAAGCCTTCTACTATTTTTGAGATTGCTAAAAGATATAATATTTCTAAAAACATTTTTTACTTAGGCTATTATAATCAAATCGAAGCTCCCAAAATTTATCAAAGTGCTGACGCATTTGTTTCAACTAAATATCTTGATCCATGTCCTAATTCAGTCATAGAAGCATTATCATGTGGTTTGCCTGTTTTATATTCAGCTTCGGGAGGAACTCCTGAGTTAGTAGACAGTAAATCAGGGATAGGATTGAAAGTAAAAGAAAGTTGGACAGATAAAAATATTATACCAAATCCAAAAAAATTAGGTGAGGGTATGGTAAAGATTTACGAAAATCATAATTTTTTTAAACAAAATGCAAGAAATACTGCTATTAAAAGATTTGATATAAAAAATTGGATTGGAAAACATAAAGAAATTTTTGAAAAGTTATTAAATAATGTTTAAGAAAATTGTATTAAAAATAGCTGAGATAATTTCAATTCTTTGGAAAATTATTCCTTTTCGAATAAGATTAGGAATTTTTACTTCTTTATTAATAGTTGAATCAAGAGGCTTTAACATTAAATTTGGTCTATCAAGGTTATTTTTAATAAAAGATAAAATGAATTGGATAATTAATGAAAGAGCTCTAGCACTTGGGCATGGCATTCATCCAAAACATAGATTAACTAACTATCATAGTTTCTTTATAAATAATATTAAAGATGGACAAAAAGTTTTAGATATAGGTTGTGGTTATGGTGCTGTTGCAAATTCTATTGCTTTATCAAGACCTAAAAGTAAGGTGTGTGGAATAGATATAGACGAAAAAAAACTGAATATGGCCAAAAGAAAATCGAATCTAAATAATTTAAACTTCTTGAAATATGATGCAACAGAGAACTTACCAAAAGATAACTGGGAAATAATTGTTTTATCAAATGTTCTAGAACACATCGACAATAGAGTTTCTTTTTTAAAAAAAATTATAAAAAATAGTGGTTCTAAGACTTTTCTAATCAGAGTTCCTCACTTTGATAGAAGTTGGGAGATCCCGCAAAGGAAAGAATTAGGCATAAATTATTATAGTGATGATGATCACAAGATTGAACACACACTGGAGGAGTTTATAAAAGAGATTAAAGATGCTGGATTGACTCCCAAAGAAGTTCGTACAATTTGGGGCGAAATTTGGTGTAAATCTTCAATATGAAATTTGAAATGGATCTAATCAGTGTCATTATACCATGTTTTAATAGTGGTTCAACCATCATGGAAACAATTGATTCTGTTAAAAAACAAACTTGGAAAAATATTGAGATTATTGTTATTGACGATGGCTCGAACGAAAAAAAAACTCAACAAACTCTTCAAAAAATTAGAGGTATAAAACTTATTAGACAAAAAAACTTTGGGTTACCAGCTGCAAGAAATAAAGGCATAAGTAAATCAAAAGGAAAATATATTTTACCATTAGATGCTGACGACTCTCTTCACCCTAATGCTTTAGAAATAATGCATTCAAAGGTAAGAAAAAATAAATCAAAAAATTTTGTTTTTTCAAATATTTTGTTAAAAGGGGAAAGAAGAGGTTTGATAAAAAAAAAATATAACTTTTTTAATCAGTTATTTGTTAATAATGTTCCTTATTGTATTTTGTTTTCGAAATCAATTTGGAGAGAGATAGGTGGATATGATGAAAAAATGTTAAAAGGTTTTGAAGATTGGGAATTTAATATTCATTTAGGTAAAAAGGGATATTATGGTGAATGTATTGATGAACCTTTATTTCACTACTTTGTTAACAAAGATGGTATGTTATTGTCAAAATCAATAAATCATTATGGTCAGATATGGTCTTATATACAGAGTAAGCACAAGGATTTATATTCAGTTAGTATGATGCTAAGAACTTGGAAAAATTGGAGAACTTCTGAAACCAATAACTTAACTTTTTTTTGTATTATTCTAATTGCTTTTCATAAAACTTTACCTTTAAAAATATTTAATATCATAATAAAAAATTTGTTGAAAATAAAAAAACTTTTTAAAAAGGGTTTTTAAAAAAGTTATGAACATAATCCATTTTCACCCAGACTTTAATATGGCTAACCGTTTTGTAAAGCCACTATTAAGCATAGAAAAAAAAAATAGGATGAGGACTAAACTTGTTATTGCAGGTGGCGCAAGATCAAGACATGATTATTTAACTTTAAAATTTAAATTAGATATTAAAAATATTTTTTTGTTACCTATTAGACTATATCAAATTTATATTTTTTTAAAAAATAATAATACCGAATTATTAATTAGTCATAACTCTACATCATCTTTATTACCATTACTAGCGGGTAAATTATTAGGTATTAAAAATAGAATTTATTTTAATCATGGAGTTCCTTATGTTGCATATAAAGGTATATTAAGATGGGTGTTGTATTTTTTGGAGTACTCTAATTTTAAGTTATGTTCTGAAATAATTACAGTTTCAAAAGACATGAAAACTTTGCTAAAATTTTTTGGAGAAAAGAAAATTTCAGTTATTAATAATGGTTCTGCATGTGGAATAAATTTAAACAACTTTACTAATTCAAAAACTGATTTATTTTTAAGAAATAAATTAAAATTGAAGAAAGATGATTTTACAGTTTTATATGTTGGCAGGCCAGTAAAAAGAAAAGGTTTCAATTTTACAATCTTGTTATGGGAAAAATATTTTAAAAAAAATAATTTTAAACTTTTACTTTGTGGTTGTGACAAAGAAAATGTTAAAAGTTTGTTAAATCATTTACCTAAAAATATTATATCGTTAGGATTTGTTGAAGAGATTGAAAAAATTTACAAACTGTCAGATGTATTAATTCTTCCAAGTGCTCATGAGGGTTTCCCATACTCTATTTTGGAGGCTATGGCATCGCGCTGTGTTGTAATTGGAAATAATGTAGTAGGTATAAAAAGCATAATAAAAAATAATGTAAATGGTTTTCTAATTAATAAGAATAATTTTAAATCGTACGCTAAAAGAATCAATGAAGTATACAAAAAAAAGGAATTAGCAAAAAAAATTACAGAAAATGCTTTTACCGATGTAAAAAAATTTTCAAGAGATGAATTTTTGAGTAAATATATTATTTTTATTAAAACAATAAAAAATTCATAGATATATATTTTGAGTCTGATAAATGAAGAAATTATTTGATATTAGTTTATGTATATTTTTTTTAAGTCTTTTACTTTTACCATTTATAATAATTTTATTTATAATTATATTTTTTCCGCAAACAAAAATCATTCATTGGTCAAATAGAGTTGGTAAAAATAATATAATTTTTAAAATGCCAAAATTTCGTACTATGAAATTAGGCACTCCAGATGTTGCAACGCACTTGTTAGAAAATCCAAAAAAATATGTTACTTATTTTGGAACTTTTTTAAGACGAACTAGCTTAGATGAAATACCTCAGATTTGGAGTATTTTAAAGGGTGAGATGAGTTTTGTTGGACCTAGACCTGCATTGCATAACCAACATGATTTAATTGAACTTAGAACAAAATTAGGAGTTCATAAATTATTACCAGGGTTAACTGGTCTTGCTCAAATTTATGGAAGAGATGACTTACCTATTCCAGAAAAAGTCAAATTCGATGTAAAATATTTAGAAAACCAATCTTTTTTATTAGATTGCAAAATTATTTTTTTCACTATAATTTCGACAATTATGAGAAAAGGCGTTTCTCATTAAATTAAAATTTACTTTTAATTTTATAAACTATTAATTTCATGAAATTCTTCAGATAGTTTAAAGTCATTATCAAGTTTAATTAAATTAATTTTTATCTTATTTAAGTCGTTCTTTATACAGGCATCTTCAATAATATTTATTATCTTGTCAATTTCATTTCTAGTTTTAGTTGACTCTGATACTAGCTTTATTCTGGGATGTAATGTGTTATAATATTTTCCGCTCTTTGAGAGTTCTTCGTGTAATTTTTCTCCTATTCTTAGACCTACAATTTTAATTTCAATATCTCCTTTATTTTTTCCGACATAGGGTTTAAGTCCGTGCAAAAAACACATTCTTTTAGCTAGTTCAAATATTTTAATTGGATTGCCCATATCCAATACAAAAATCTGTCCTGAACTTGAAATTGCGCCAGCTTGAATAACTAATTGTGAGGCTTCCTTAATGGTCATAAAGTATCTAGAAATAGACCTATGAGTTACCGTTATAGGTCCTCCATTTTTTATTTGTTCCTTAAATAATGGTATAACAGATCCAGATGATCCCATTACATTACCAAACCTAACAATACTAAATTTTGTTTTAAGATTAAGTTTTGCAGAAGATTGACATAACATTTCAGCAACTCTTTTAGTTGCTCCCATATAATTTGTAGGTCTAACTGCCTTATCTGTGGAAATTAATATAAAATTTTCTATTTTTAATTTTATAGCTGAGTTAACTAATACTTTTGTGCCAATAATATTATTCTGTATACCACCAATAATATTTTTTTCTATTAAAGGTACATGTTTATAGGCTGCAGAATGATATATAGTGTGTACATTTAATTTTTTAAGCAAATTAAATATTCGCTTGCTTTCTTGAATGGATAATAAAAGGGGAGTAATTTTAACAAATAAATTATGTTTTATTATATACTTCTGAAGTTCTTCATTGATTTTATATAGATTAAACTCTGATTTATCTAATATAATTAAGTGATTTGGTTTGATTTTTAAAATTTGACGACATAATTCGCTTCCAATTGATCCTCCAGCCCCAGTCACTAAAACATTTTTATCA